>Ga0115008_10004464_pt1 | contig 11620 bp, 6 predicted proteins | sample FraStrMetagenome_FD_87164 | JGI IMG/M metagenome (GOLD analysis project Ga0115008, IMG submission 87164) | Marine eukaryotic phytoplankton communities from Arctic Ocean - Fram Strait ARC3M Metagenome | ecosystem: Environmental > Aquatic > Marine > Oceanic | place: Fram Strait | collected 2012-06-18
AGTCTTTCATATCGAAATCTTTTTCAGCCGCGGCTTATGGAAATTCGATTATTGCAATTCTTACTGGTGTACTATCGAACTACATTGCGAATGCAAGTGAAATGTCACCTATTAACCCAAACTCAATGTTTCATACTGGGGGCTATTTAGTCCCTTTCGATGCAGCTTTGTGCACCTTAATTTTTTGTGGAATTTTAGCTCAATCGACTTGGAACGAAAACTATGGTGACGTTTCCGAAACCCAATCTACTTCCTCGCCAGGATTCTTGTCTATATTTCAATGCGCTTTACAAACGTGTATCCGAAACAAGGAAATTCTGATCTGTGGCCTCGTAGCAAGTCTTTTTGAAGGTTCCATGTATATCTTCGTATTTATGTGGACCCCTATATTGACAGATTTGTCTGCGGATGATGCAAGTATCCCCTTCGGATTGATTTTTGCGACATTTATGGTATCATGCATGGTAGGTTCATCTCTCTTCTCCATCATAGTTCGAAAAGTTCGAGTAGAAAAAATTTGCATTGGTATTTTCTTCTTGGGAACCTTTGCCATGGGTACTATTCGAATGGCCTCAAGCGACACTGCATGTTTTTTAGCAATGAATGTTTTTGAAGTTTGTGTAGGGATGTATTTTCCTTCCATGGGTACTATGAAAAGCTCCATTGTCCCGGAAAGTCAAAGGTCTGCCATTTACAATTTGTACCGCGTCCCTCTCAACTTCATTGTTGTTACGATTTTGCTGAAGAAAATTACGCCACAACATTCATTTATGTTGACCGCAGCAATGCTTGCGTTGGCGACCACACTCCAAATTAACCTAAATTTTAGGCGATTGATTTCGTCCCCCAGCATCCAAAAGGACAATCATACCAAAAAGGCAGAGAACGAAAACTCGGTATAGAGTATCGATGTTTAGTCCAATGCAATAGAAAAATAGAATGAAGCATATGCAACATCTCTCTAATTTTTTAGTATATATTTACACATCTTATAAATAAGTACTTTGAAACAGGGAAAGTCTTAAGGATGCTTCTTGAATAGATATTGTGATATTATACTGAATCTGTTCCTTCTTAAAATGATTCGTCTTTAAAGAGACTAGCACGGAAACATCCAGGGGCACTATGAACAAAATAACGATGATCAATGACTGGAGGGAGAGCCAGAGGTACTCTTTCATCATCGGCATCGTCATATGCAATGTATTCCCATGCTGGAGAAATGGTTGGCAAAGATTTGGAGGAAACATCTATCTTTTGATGACTGGAACTTGAATCCTTCTCGTAAGTTTCAGCGATTTCCTTTGTCCAAGAATGTTCTTCCGTTGACGGAGGTAGATGTCCACATGGACCATACCATTCTCTTTCCTTCGGCATATTGTCGGGAACACGCCGTGTCCAAAATCCAACCATAAAAGTAAGTCTATTGTCTAATTCTGTTTCATCTTGATTGTTTTTTTGTTCTTTTTTCCCTTTCCCTGGACAGGGTAAAACTCCGTGAAGTAGATTGCCTGGGAACACCATGAACGAATTATCTGTCCCTTGACTTATGTATGCTTTCGATGCAACATTTGTAGCATCAGGATCCTGATCAAACACTATTGTAGATCCAGAGGCTGTCATTTCGCTATTTTGACTCCCGGTTGTTAAATACAACACAGATGAAGCTAGAGGATGTGTAACTTTTTGTTCTAGTTCCAATAGTGCTTCGTCGGTATCAAAATGCAATTGGTGGCCTAAATTAGCTTGGATTGGCCTTGTATGCGTCCACCATTCTGCACCAATGATGGCATCTGCATCTTTTTTATTGAGAGTTTTGCGTGCAAGTGGAAGGAGATGATTCTTGATAACATCTTCAATTACATTCTTAGGAGAAGGTGATTTTTCTGATTTTTCATTTATTAAATCTAACCAAAATGAATAATAACCTCTGTCTTCGTAGTTAGACTCCTTCCAGAAAGAAGCTTTTGGGTGAAAAATTTTACATAAGCGATCATACAAAGAATCAGGAAGAATACCATTGGAACCAGTAAAAAGAACAGGGGTGAAAGAAGCTTGACTATCTGGAGATAATTTATCACTCCCCTCACATAATAACGATGAAGCATCATTTTCTTTTCTCAAAGCTACAGCTCCATCCCATATATTTGGATGGATTCGATGGGTTATACGAAATTTTCGTAAATGCTTTAATGCATCATTGTGATTCCCAAGGGTAGAACTTAAAAGAGCAGCCATGAAAGATGACGTTGATTCAATTTCAGATGGTGAAAAATCTTGTGTAGAATTTCCTTTTTGTAATTCTTGTTCTTGAATCATGGAATTAATTTTGTCAACACTTTCCATTACAACCACTTCATTTTGGTCTCCTTCCACTACTGGTTTCTGTTTTCCAAATTTGTAGGCATCCTCCGTGTCATTATGATCATCGTCTTCGTCTTCGGATCCAAAGCATTCCATGCCAGGTTGGTTAATTTCATTTTCAATTTTTTCCTCTTCGTTTTCATCCTCCACAACTACCATTTCTCCTCCGAGATATTCAACTCCTGCGATTCCATCTAATAATAACATTTCCGTCCAAACTTTGAGTTCCATGCTTTCTTCATTTTCCTTTTCCTCGGTTACTTTATCAGCATCACCAACTTCTTCTTCCTCTTTTTCTTCTAAAATAGAAATTGCACCATCTCGTATAGCGGAAGCATTTTCAGATGATTTGTTATATAAGAAATAAATTTGCTCTAAACTTGTCATTCGATTCATTCTTAAATGATTTGCTAGTACTGATAAAGCACCAGCATTGTAAGGGAAATACTTGATGGAATTATACAAGTAGGACAGATTTGGATTAGATGTGCTTGTTTTGGATTTGTTCATAGGAGTTTCTTCTTCTTCTTCACTTTTGGCCAGCCATAAATGTAGAAATGTCATGGAAACTAAAACAGGTATTAAGGTTTGAATGGAGTTAATTTTTTTCACTACTTTGTTGCTTGTAGTACTTTGTATTGAGCTAATGAAGGTGTTCAAATCTATTTCAATGGGCTTATCATCCACTGATAAGATAGAGAGTACTTCATTTAGATATTTCTGTGTATTTTCTCTTTCTTTTTCTACCTCATCTTCATCATCATCGAGAATATCATCTTGTCCCATAGATTCACAATATTCACGATAATACATCATGGCTTCCATAGCTTGCTCATTGGATACTGAGTCCATTTGAGGATAGGATATGAAAGATTTCAGTTGGGTGGATGACGCTTCATCATGATTAAGTTTTATTCTTTTTGTGGATGGGGCATTGGTGTTATTATTTAGGTTAGTCATCTTTTGCTGCTAATTTTATTGGATTATGATGGGGAAAGTTAATTTTGAACGTTGAATGTCAACAGAAATATTGGTTGGTGATTGAAGGGGAGAGTTGATGGTTGACTTCTTTTTTTTCACGTATGTAATAAATATACTAATGCAATTGTATGTTATTTTTTTAACGGGTTACTATTGGGAATCCCCGGTGCAGAGTGAGACTATTTATTCTCATCCACGAGCACTACATACTATCTTTGCACATAAAGATCATTCCAATACATAGGTAAATGGATATTTTCCTTTGACGTCATCAACATTGAATGTGTGCTTGAGAAAAAACGAGGTATTGACAACATTCAAATGAATGCATAAAATGACGGCAACAAAGTTATAATGTAATATCAAGACGTTTGCCGAGAATTCTTCCCAACAGAGGCCCCATTAAAAACTTCTCGAACGGAATAAGCAGAACGATCGTACTTTGGATTCAAAGTTCTTGATTCGAGGGTCAAACAAACTGGTTTTGGCAGAATAACAGTTTGAAAAACTTTGGATAATTTAGCTATATTATGGAAATGAAAGGCGATTTGATTCAAAAGGATCGAAATATCTTGAGAAATAAATTTAGCGCATTGATTATCTCTTTCAAAGATGTTGTAATTTTTTATCGTCATAGTTGGTGAAGAACCAATGTCAATATTACAATTCCTTTACTATGGGAAACCTAATAAACGAGATAGAAGCTTATTATTACGGATTTACAAAAATAATAAAAAAACTAACCTCCGTTAAAGTGTGAAGAACGATTCCTTGCAAAACCGAATTCATTAGAGCATTCTGATTGGAGATTATTACGTCAAGAATGGATGCTTCTTTTCTTGACAACAATATTCTGCACTCACTGCATGATGCAGACTACATTTTGCAGGGACATGATAATCCAATCAGAATGAGCACGTGGACAGGATTGAAAATGTCACAAATGCAATGACTCCGGAACTGCCGCTTAATCTTGGAGAGATCGGTTAGTTTTCGTGAATCGATATGGATATAAAAACCTGAGCAAACACCAATATAAATTCGATTTTATATCAAACAAGCAAATAATCTAATTTTACGTATGCTTGTTTGTTGCCAGTTTTAGTGCAATAAGTGGTGCGTCGAAGAAATCAAAAAATAATCAAGGGTCATTAAATATATACCTATAACAAAAAATATGTATATAGAAAGTCTGAATGAGTATTTAGCCTATAGTAATTAAGAATGCCAGTATATAATAATTTCAACGAATCGATATATCTAGAGAGAGGAAAAACTAAGAACTCAAAAGTTCATCGCAAATATATTTGAGTTCGCATTTTTCTTTGACTCTTTCTTTCTTTAGTGGCATGATTTGATGTCACACACGCACGAGGAAAAAATAGTTTTTACAAAATAAAAGATACCTAATAAACCAATCTATCTGCTGTATTGGAAAGGGCTTATGTATTTCTTTAATAAACTTCACATGAAGTATTTAGTGCGACTCATTTTTATATTTTATTGTTTTTGCTCCACCCAATGTAGTTATTGTGAGATAATAGATAAATGATGGAAGAATTGAATATATGTAGTGTTATCGAAACGAAAAGGAATAATGATAAGATAACATCGTGTAGCAAATTTGACTGAAATTATTTCGAATTGAAACAAGGCAACCATCATTCAGGCATAATTATTCTTCAATGCATGGGTAACCAGAGTAAATTTTAAAGCTTTGACATGGCTTCCTACAATGTAAAATATATTTGGGTTTTACATGGCAATTATCGAAATTAGAGATATTTGTAAATTCGAAAATTGGATGTTAATTGTTTCCATCATAAGATTACGTTTTGTTTCAGGAGAAAAGTGAGTTACACAGCTTCTGAACAAAAAACATTTTCACAGAATTGATTTGATAAGAAATATTTGTATTTGATGTGAAACGATTATTCTCAGATTGTCAACGACTCAAAATATGTGGTGACATGTTTCTTTTACTTTACCGACCTCGTAATCTACGACAAAAAAGATTCGTTCATCAAATGGATAATATCTATTAAAACAGTTTTCTTGTGTATTTCAAAGGAATATTGAAGAAGTCACTTAGGGAAGAGGTTTTCTCATGGCGTCAAACATTCTTCACACAACGATCCATCCACGCTTCAGTAGAAACAAAATATATAGCTACGGACGTTGAAGCTAATCAAAGCTTTATGTTGAAAAAGACTGCTGAAAAGGAACAATATTGATTGATATATTCCCATCGTCGTAATGACGTGGTTCAGTCTCTACTAAGTAAAAATAATTTAAGTCAAGATCTAGACACAATTATTCATTCCTTCAATCTTTCATACGTTTTCTACTTGAAATTTGAGATATAAGAGAGGACACACGCAAGGCATAAAATATACCCAGATTAGGAATGCTTAGATAAAATCTCTTATTTATTTAGGAATATTTATATGCATATCCTTTAAATAATGAAAGAACGCATTGGTATTTAAACAATTGCTGGGGGGTAACTTCGCCCACGTCATTGATGTGGAAAACATATTTAGAGATTGCATCTGGTAGTGAATTCTATTTCAACATGACGACATACACGTTTGCAAAAACTCTACGGTTTAACCATACTGTATTGTAAAAGTTTTACAGTTGAATGAATACTTAAGTGGAAACTACTTAATTTGCATGCAGTCTCAGTATGCTTGTTGTTAAGAACCGAATGATTTTTCTTGTTCATCGAGATGATGGCTAAATGAAGCATATTTTGATACCAATACATATGGTCAAAATAAAGAATCCTACATATGAAGAAAATAATCAATTGGATTTGAAAATGGTATCATGCTGCACAAGACACAATTTTTCTAACTTTGATAGATTTGCCATCAAAATTGAGCCACGTAACATAACCTTACGTATTCGATACATCAAACCATCACAAAGTCATAACCAATTTGCGGTTCTCCATGAGCTTTGAGAAAGAAATTACAATCACTAGTAATCAAAAGAATATGAGCTGCCTCAATCGCCCTGTCCGTTCAAGAACATCATCTGTTTCGTCAAGCCAGTCTAAAAATGATAAGGGTACTCAACGTAAATCCACAAGCCTTCCAAGTGAAACGGTGGAATATCTCAAAGCTTGGATGATGAGTCCAGAACACATTGCGCACCCTTATCCTACAGAGCAAGAAAAATGCCAGATTATGAGCGACACAGGCATTGAGCTAAAACAGCTTACGAATTGGTTCGTAAACAATCGCAAACGGTATTGGAAGCCAAGAGTTGAAGCTCAATTGAAAAGGAAAGTGCAAGCACAAACTCTTTCTACTGCGACAAATTTGACAGCTGATCGAACAGTTATGTCACCATACATTGCAGTTGCATCACCCGAGAACCATTTTCAAAGAATGCAACCAAAGAGAGCATTGAAACCAATGCATCCAGTTCCTACAAGCACTCCAAGTTTTGTGAACCACACCCGCGCAGTAGTGAGTGATTGCTCTTCTTACGGAAGCGATCATGCTCAATCGAACGATGAATCCAACGACACCGATAATCTAAAACCACCGAACTCAATTTCCTTTACTGATGGCAATGTTGCAGCAAGTCAACGCCCGTGCGAAGTTGGGTCCGAGCTTTTAAATGAAACTGAAGCTCTTACTTTGCATATCTTGAGACCAAGCCATCCTAGTTGTCTACCAACTATAGAAGACGTGACAACTATATCAAATGTGCCAACAGAGTGCATTCTGAAAAGTTATTACGACTGTATCGTCGAATACAATATTCCTCGTAGGGTCATAGGAGACCAAAAGGAGGTAAGAGACATTTTATATCTGTAATTTTTTTCGTTTTTTTCTTTGAAAAAATACTCATTCTATATTCTTGCCTTAATTTAAACAGATTCAAAAAGTTCGAGATACCGCCATCATAAAAGCAAAAAATTTGTACTTGAATCATTTCTTAAAATCTCTAAGAAGCAATGGAAACCGTGGAATTGTTTCAAACTTCACAACTTCTTCGCTTTCACGTAGTAATTCTCCAATTCTTGCAAGCAATAACGAAACAGTCCAAACGGAAGAATTCCGACCATATAAGCGACCCCGTACAATTACAGATGGATTCGTCACCAAGAAATCGGCAACTGTCTCAAATAACAGCCATGTCGAGAATATGATTATTCAACCACGCGTTCGTTATGAATCCGAAGATACAAACAAATGGAGAGACGTTTGCAGTAACGCAAGAACCTTTTTAGATGATAGGCTCCCCACTCTCGAAGAGGCTGCTCGCATGTTTGGTTACGTGAAGAAAAACTCTGTTAAGATGACAGCTTAAAGCAAGCAAACTTTGACAATTTTTTCCTAAGAAGCCCTTTTTGATTGCACATATTATATGGAGCAAAATGTCATGCAGCGAAACCTATGAAAATAACGCTATTTCGCATTACATGTGTCCGATTTAAATTCTGGACTTTGTATATCTATCGTACATATATCCAAATCATTTTCATGATTCTTTGGCTATGCTAGTTGATGACCTTTAGTGTGAAAAACAATCCAAATACTATACAAACTGTACCTTAAAAGCAGCACAAGCTAAAATAAATATTATTCGTAAATATATTCTTTAGCGTATCTTTTCTATTTTCTATGCTGCCTTCCTTGTGATCGACAGGTGATACTCTTTAATTACAATCATTACGGATTCACATTTTTTTCTTCTGATTTGTTATCTTACTTAATTTATACAAAAATTACATTTAGCAAGTGTATAAGATTATAAAGTAATTTAAATGGAAGGTGAATCTCCATTCCATAAAAATTTGAATAAGAGTTGCAAATCATAAATTAATTTTAGCTGCATATATCAAGTCCTTGTTTTTGATTTCTATAGAGCTTTCTTTTTCTGTCATTTGTTGCTAAGCATGTCCTTTAGAAAAGAAGATACGTTCTTCAACATTCCTTCTCGAGTCGATTATTCTTGATTTGCAAAGTCATCGTGCAAAAATCAGATGCTTGCAAATTTCAATTCATAATGCTTCAAACGTCACTCATTTCAATCGGAATCAAGAATCTTTGTTCAGAAATATTTTATATTGAATATTCAAAATGACGTGAGTTGGATTTGGGACTCCTATGTTCTAATGCATTCAAATACGTAGGCAATGAAGCAAATATTAGAGAACAATGACATCAAAATCGAGATTCGCATTGAATCTCCTAATTAGTGCTTTTAGATGCCTCGGTTAAACCTTATTATCTAATTATTTATATATAAGGTCTATGTTGATTTTTTCTTACCCATCACTTTGCTAGTAAAAAGAAGACATTCAATTGAGGCATGTTTACTACGTGTTCAAAAATGCGAACTCTGAGGTAGATGTGGCCACTAAGTACATCTATTATGGAAAAAAGTTTCAAGATTATTGCAAGACTGAATTTTTCTTTGAGTCAAAATGGAAATCAATCCCTTAATTATTCACATTCCAAATCAAATCGTGATGTTTTTTTAGTCCACAATGGGCAAAATTTACAAGAATATGCATTCCATCAGCAGTCGCACACACTTCTTTTTCTCTTTCTCTCTAGAGAGACAGGTGGAGAAGGACGGTGCAAATGCTCCACAATTGAATTTTAGGAATAAGTTAGTTGCTGTATTTTCTACATATTATTTTCAACTTAGAGAACTTCATGCACGCTTTGGCCATTATTTGTCAAAAAATAAAAAATACTACTAAAAGATTAAAAAATGCGTAGAGTAAGCGTCGATTAAGCGTCATATTAATAATTGTTCTGCTGGCGAACAAAATAATGCGTTCGTTTCTTATTTTTAGTGGACAGCAGTAAAAATTAGAGATTTATAGCACGTTGACAGCTGACACAGACTCTCTAGGTTAAAGCCGAGATTTCCCTGAGTTGTATTATCATCATTATCAACGGTAGTCATATTTCATTTGGATTTTCAAGCCTATTTTCCTATCACCAGCAATTAAAAACAAAATAAGATAAATGAAAGAAACAAACAAAATCGAATTTTCACATCCCGCAGAGCAAGCGATGCCGAATTTGATGAATGATATTTTTATTCCATCTTATTCTAGCCCTAATCGTAAATCCAACATCGTTGTTGCAACGTTCAATCTTGTAGCGACAATTGTGAGTAAGGTTTTTGTACTTCTCCCAAAAGTCTCTTGCCCCTTTAAAATGCATCTTATATATTACTGTATCATTTTTATGATCAGGTTGGTGGTGGGGTACTATCAGTTCCACTAAGCTTCGAAAAAGCAGGTATTATTCCAGCAACAATTATGATGATCATTGCTGCAATAGTGACCGACTTTTCTCTATACTTGCTTTGCTCATGTTCAAGAAGAACAGGTGCCCAATCGTAAGTTATCATATTTTTTGTGAAGTAGGAGAATATCTAGTCGACTAATCCCTTCGCCACTCTTTTTTGTTTTTGTAATCAAAAAGCTATGGTGAAGTATGTTTATTAGCCTTCGGAAAAGGATTCGAGCTTTTCACAACCTTTCTTCTCTTTGTTTTTCTCATGTTTGTCGTTGTTGCGTACATGGTTCTTATCAAAAATATATGGACTCCAGTTATTGGTGACTTTTTTTTGACTCCATTGAAACCAATATTATTTGGAACTACAGTTGAAGAGACTGGCAATGGCGGGATAGTATATAGTGAAACATCAGGAAACATGATTTTATTGTTCCTTGTAGTTTTAATGCTACCATTTATGCTCAGAAAAGATCTTCATGCTCTTCGGTACAATTGCTATGTTGGATTTGCTTCAATAAGTATTCTGTGCATTGCCATGGTTCGCCGAGCTTATCAAAAATGCGTCTCTAAACCTTCTATTGATAGTGATAGTATTTTATGGAGTACTCACAGCTTTACAGATGGATTGTATGCATTTCCCATTATCATGCTAGCATTCTTATCCGCTTTTAATGTCAATCCGGTCCAAGCAGCTTTGGTTCGTCCTTCACGACAACGGATGAGATCTGTGATAAGCCTATCCATAGTCTCATGCTTCACACTTATGTATATCTTTGGACTCGCTGGATATTTATTTGCTCGATCCAAAACTGAAGGGAACATTTTACTGAATTTTGATGTTGGAGACAATTTGATTATTTTTGGTAGAATAGGAAGTGGACTAACCATTTTAATGGCCATGCCCATGATGATCCTTCCCTGTAGGCAATCAATTTTAGAGTTCATACCCAATTTTATTAATTGGATTCGAAAAGATGATAAAAATAGTTCATATAACGGGGACGTTGAACAAATGAATGAAACTTCTTCTCTTGCACAAAATTTACAGGATGGAACCACTGACAAAAATTCTTTCAACGCTGCAAAAAAAAGTAAAAAAGAACATGCTTTTCATCCAATCATTCATTTTGTTACGACTATTACTCTTGTTACAATCTGCTACATTTTTGCGATTGCTGCACCTGGTGTGGCGGTAGTGTGGAGTATATGTGGTTCGAGTATGGCATTTCTGATCGCCTTCATCATACCCTGCGCCTGCTATATTGAAATCCGTCAGTTTAAAGCAGGTGTTTCTTGGTATAATTCAAAGATATTGGGGTCTTGGTTTCTCCTCATATTTTCCACCATCGGGGCCATCGCTTGTACTGTGCAAACAGTTTGGAGATTATTGTATTCCAATAATTGATTAGTTTCAGGTCTACTTTAATGAAACCATTTTACACAAACAAAAATTGAGTAAACCAATGAACTGCATTTTATGTAAAAGAAATTATCTAATTGTACGCTTTGATTAAATATCAATTTTAAATTCTGTTCTCTTCAATGCTGGAAAATACTAATTCATAAAATGTTGTTCTTGTTGACTGTATAAGACAAAAACTTTCAGTCTTAGTCATTTGATCTGTTTTTTAATGAAAGTCGCTCCATGTTATTGTGTTCCAATTTGATTATTGTTTCCACATTTTGTATCCATCATAATTCAACTTTATGAAATGGTAAGCCATATTTGGAATAATAATCATCACAAAAATGAAATAAGTTTACAGGGCTTTGGAAAACTAAATGATTCGTGTGCCATCGATAGATTGAAACAAAAAGAAATGCTGTTCAATGAGTGTGGCTAAATGAGTATTCAAATGAAAATTTTATCGTGATAAAAAAATGAACAGGAAAAATATAATAATTTGATGACGTCATGTATATGCATTTCAAGATAGCACCTTTTAATCGTCAACCCGATGACGTATTTCTGCTATATTCTTTGGTTTCGAAAT
>Ga0115008_10004469_pt1 | contig 11615 bp, 9 predicted proteins | sample FraStrMetagenome_FD_87164 | JGI IMG/M metagenome (GOLD analysis project Ga0115008, IMG submission 87164) | Marine eukaryotic phytoplankton communities from Arctic Ocean - Fram Strait ARC3M Metagenome | ecosystem: Environmental > Aquatic > Marine > Oceanic | place: Fram Strait | collected 2012-06-18
AAAAACAGATCAGTATTTACTACTTTTGGCACTCTAAAATAATTTCCATTTAAATTTAATGCACGCATTGCATCTCTTAGATCATTAGAAACAGGACAAATAAATGTTGCGTTTTTAGTTATAATTTTAGAAATAAATTTATGTGTAAACGTTAATTTTTCTGCTTGTGGCTTATGATAACCAGTATGATGTTCAGAAATTATATATGGTTTGTTTTTAAACCATTTTAAATATAAACTAAAAACACCAAAAGGATATACTTCGTTTAAGTGTACAACATCTAAATTTTTAATTTTTCCCAGTATGCGTAGAAAAGCTTTTGCATATAAGTAGGTTTTTTTTATTGGGTTTTTCGTTTTTTTTAGATATGCTATATGCGTTGTAATTTGCTTTTCTTTTGTAGATATTATTTCAAGGTTATTAGAAACGCTCTTATCTGTAATTATATGAATTACGGTAACCTGGTGTTTTAAAGAAATAGCCAGTGCATGCCTTTCGATAAAATCTCCATTTGTTGGTAATACCCTTGAAGGATACCAGCCGCAAAGAAATAAAATATGAAGTTTGTTATTCAAAAATAAATTAGATTAATTTTAACAAATATAACGTAGAATAGCCTTTTTTATTATTAAAATTTATATTTTTATCGCAATGAAAATAGAACATGTTTTTTTTGACTTAGATCATACCTTGTGGGATTTTGAGAAAAATTCTGCATTAACTTTTGAGAAAATTTTTATAGAAAATAATATTGATGTAAAAATTACTGATTTCCTAGAGGTTTATGTGCCACTGAATTTGAAGTATTGGAAATTATATAGAAATGAGAAAGTATCTAAAGAGGAGTTGAGATATTCGCGTCTTAAAAAGTCTTTCGATGCAGTAAATTATACAATTTCTGATGATTTAATAGAGCAATTAGCAACAGCATACATCGACAATTTATCAGAATTCAATTATTTATTTGAGGGTGCTTTTGAATTGTTAGATTATTTAAAAGAGAAGTATACCTTGCATATTATTACCAATGGTTTTGAAGAAGTTCAAAATAAAAAAATGGTAAATTCTAAATTATATCATTATTTCGATCAGATTATTACCTCAGAGTCCGTAGGTGTGAAAAAACCGAATCCAAAGGTTTTTAATTTTGCTTTAAAAAGTGCAAATGCTAGAAAAGACAACTCTATTATGATTGGTGATAGCCTGGAAGCAGATATTCAAGGAGCTTTAGATGTCGGTTTAGAGGCAATTCATTGTGTTTTTGACGATGTGACTGCTACTGGAAAAAATATTGTTTCCGTAAAAAAACTATTAGAAATAAAACAATATCTTTAAAGTAGGTTTCGTTTATAATTGAAATACCCGAGTTATGAATTTGTTAAAAATATATAGTACCGCTTTAATGACTATTTTTTTTCTATCGTGTTCTCAGCCTTTAGATTTTAAGCAATTAGAAGAGTATAAAATTATGCCTTCAATTTCTTCTTCACTAGTCTATTTTTCAATAGATGCATCTAATTTTAATACTATTATTTCGGGTATACCAGCAGCCACTGAGGTGAATGAAACTACAGATTTTAAACTTTTAGAGAATAGTTTTATAAAACAAAATTTGGTGCAATTAGATGTTAATTTTGAAATAAAAAACGAATTTAATCATGTTTTTTTATTAGATATTAACTTACTAGATGCACAAGGCAATACAATCCATAAAGTATTTGATGGATTTGAAATTAGTGGGAATGCATTGAAGATAAGTGCCGAAGTGGTGCTAATTATTCAAGATTTTCCGGAGGTTGTAAATTTTACTAAGGTTCAGTTTATAATTGGTTTAAAAGATACTACTACAAAACTAGATGCTTCTAGTTCGAGTAAAATAGAGTGCAAGTCTTCCTTAGTAATGCATTTATAATCAACTATTTAATATGCGGATAATTGTCTTAATTTTTACTTTTTTAATAGGTTTAAATTCTTTTTCACAGAATAAACAGGTTTTGTATGATTTTGCAGGTTTGCCACAAACATTACTTTTAAATCCGGGTTTAGAGACCGATTATAAGTTTCATATTGGTATGCCTTTATTATCTGGTATTTCTTCTGAAATTAAATCTACTGGTTTTTCTCTTTCTGAAATTTTTTCTGTAAATAACAATACTATAAATGATAAAATTAGTGCTGTTTTAAATAAAATAGATGCGAACGATTATTTAAAAGTTAATACTCAGATAGAAGTCTTTAGTGCTGGTTTTAGATTTGATAAGAAAACATATGTAAGCTTTGGTTTTTATCAAGAATTAGATGCTATCGGTTATTTGCCTAAAGATGCACTTACTTTAATAAACCAGGGAAATACTAGCTATTTAAATAAAAGTTTTAGTATTTCTGAAATGATATACAAATTAGACGTTTTAGGGGTAATTCATGCGGGGATTTCAAGAAAGGTGAGTGATAAACTAACACTTGGTGGACGATTTAAAGTATATTCTTCAGCTTTAAATTTAGAAACAACAAATAACCAGGGAACTTTTACAACGGTGCTTGGTAACAATAATATGTATATCCATCATTTAGATAATGTAAATTTAAATTTAAGGTCATCTGGGCTTATTTCTAATAATGAATACATAAGTGATGCAAGTACCTACATCGAAAACAGTCTGTTAGGGGGTAATTTAGGTGCAGGTGTAGACGTTGGTTTTACCTACCACGTAACTCCACAATTACAGTTTTCTGGAAGTCTAATAGATTTTGGTTTTGTACAGCACACTAAAAATATTAAGAATAATTTAATAGTTGGTAGTTATACATTTGAAGGGATTGAGTTCGAGTTTGATTCTAATAGAAATTATTGGGGAGAATTGGATGCTGAACTAAAGGAGCAACTACCAATTGTAGATAATCAAGATAGTTATACATCCTGGAGGCCTGCAAAATTGAATGTTGCTATTAAATATAGTTTTGGAGAAAAAAGAAGTAAATATTGTTATGACAATACTTTAAAAGATTTTTATACAAATGCTTTTGGTGCACAACTTTATTCTGTATTTAGACCATTAAGACAACAATTTGCACTCACTAGTTTTTACGAAAAATCATTTTCAAATAAACTACAAGGAAAAATAACGCACACTATAGATGATTACTCATACTATAATATTGGTTTGGGTGTTTCCGCAAAAATATGGAAAATTAATTTTTATGGAATACTTGATAATCTAACAAAATTGTCAGATATTTCAACTTCAAATAATGTTTCTTTACAGTTCGGTTTTAACTTGTTATTTAATTAAAATGAAAAATATAATTTTAGTACTCTTTCTAACGATAGTTAATCTTTTTGTTTTTGGACAAGAAAAAAAAGTAAATAATTATAAATTTATTGTGGTACCAGATCGGTTTGATTTTTTAAAACAGAAGGATGAATATAAGACTAGTTCTTTAACTAAATTTTTATTTAAAAAAAACGGCTTTACAGTATTTCTAAATTCAGAGCAGTATCCTAAAGATCTAATAGATAATCCTTGTAGTGGCTTAAAAGCTCTTGTTTTAGATAAGTCTTCTATGTTTAAGGTTAAGGTAATAATAGAGCTTAGAGACTGTTCTAATAGATTGTTATATACTTCTGAAGAAGGAGTGAGTAAGCTTAAAGAATTTAAAAAAGGTTTCCAAGAGGCAATTAGAAATGCACATGCAAGTATGAATGATGTTGTTTATGAACCATTTTTATTAGAAACTATTGGTAAAGAGAAAAAAGAAATTGAATTGGAGGAGGAGTTTCCAGTAATAAACAATATTGAAGAAGCTGCACAAGTATCTCCAACAAATAATATAGCACTTGACAACACATTATATGCGCAGCCAAAGGAAAATGGATTTCAATTGATAAACTTAAAACCACAAGTTGTATTTGTCATTTTAAATACGGGTGCTAAAGATATCTATGTAATCAAAGACAAAAACGGCTTACTTTATAAAAAGGGCGAAAATTGGATTGCCGAGTTTTATGAAGGCGGTGAGATAGTAGTAAAAAAATATAGTATTAAGTTTTAATTTTTTTATTAATCTTAATAGCCATATTTATCTTTCCATCTATTTTTTAAGAACTCTTTAAACTGGTTTTCTCTTTGGTTTTCCCCTGGTTCGTATAGTTTTGTTCCAGAAATTTCATCAGGCATAAACTCTTGCTCTACAAAGCTATTAGGATAATTATGTGAGTATTGGTATTCTTTCCCATAATCTAAATCTTTCATTAATTTTGAGGGTGCATTTCTCAAACTTAAAGGCACAGATAAATCACCAGTTTTTCTCACTAAATCCTGCGCTTTACCAATGGCTAAATAAGAAGCATTACTTTTTGCAGAATTCGATAAATAGACTGCACATTGACTAAGTATTATCCTAGATTCTGGATGACCGATGATTGAAACTGCCTGAAATGTATTGTTAGCAAAGATTAATGCAGTAGGGTTGGCATTTCCAATATCTTCCGAGGCTAAAATCAACATTCTTCTTGCTATAAACTTTACATCTTCGCCACCTTCTATCATTCTAGCCAACCAATATACCGACGCATTTGGATCACTTCCGCGTATGGATTTTATAAAGGCAGAAATAATGTCATAATGTTGTTCTCCAGTTTTATCATATCTGGCTGTGTTTTGCTGTATTTTAGACAATACAAGTTTATTTGTAATTTCAATTTCATCATCAACAGAAACTAAGATTTCGAATATATTTAAAAGTTTTCTAGCATCTCCTCCAGAAACCTGCAGTAAAGCATCTGTTTCTTTTAATGTAATTTTTTTTGATGAGAGAAATTCATCTTTCTCCATTGCTCTATGCAAAAGAGCCACTAAATCTTTTTTATCAAAAGAATTTAAAATATATACTTGGCATCTAGAAAGTAGGGCAGGAATTACTTCAAAACTAGGGTTCTCTGTAGTTGCTCCAATTAAGGTTACCCAACCTTTTTCAACGGCTCCTAATAAAGAATCTTGCTGAGATTTACTAAACCTGTGAATTTCATCAATAAATAAAATAGGATTTTTAGCAGTAAATAAACCACCACTTTTTTTAGCTTTTTCTATAACTTCCCTTACATCCTTCACCCCAGAACTGACAGCACTTAGTGTATAAAAAGGCCTTTTACTCTCTGTTGCAATAATATTAGCTAGTGTAGTTTTACCTATTCCTGGAGGACCCCAGAATAATAAAGAAGGTATCATACCTTTTTTAACTAAATTCGTTAAAACACCATCTTTTCCTACCAGATGTTGCTGGCTAATGTAGTCTTCTAATACTTTAGGTCTAATTCTTTCTGCCAAAGGTTCATTCATATTGTAAAAATAGCAAAGTTTTATGACAGAAGTTGTTCTTTTTTATTTTGGTAACATATTTGTTATTTTTGTAACTATGAAAGATGAAAGCCATTTAAAAATATCAAAATCTGTTTTCCTTGTGCCAATAGTATATGTTGTTAGTATTTGGTTGATTTATTGGGTTGAAATTTATTTTAATTTTAATTTTAATAAGTATGGCGTTTTACCTAGAGATTTAATCGGGTTAAGAGGCATTATTTTTACACACTTTATTCATAGTGATACCAATCATCTTTTTAACAATTCAATTCCGTTGTTTGTTTTGTTATTAAGCGTATTCTATTTTTATAGAGATATTGCCTACAAGGTTTTAATTTTTGGAGGTCTGTTATCCGGTCTCTTAACTTGGGTTATAGCTAGAGAATCTTATCATATTGGTGCAAGTGGCATTGTGTATCTATTGTTTAGTTTTGTTTTTTTCAGTGGAATTATTAGAAAACACTATAGATTAGTAGCACTTTCTTTCATTATTATATTTCTATATGGAAGTATGATTTGGTATGTTTTGCCAATTAAAGACGGTATGTCTTGGGAAGGACATTTATCTGGTTTACTAATCGGTTTGATTTTTGCTGTATTTTACAGAAAAAAAGGACTTATTAAAAAAGAGCATCAGTTCTCAAAAACTGCATTTGATCTTTTATTTGATGAAAATGGTAATTTTGCTCCGCCAGAAATAGAGGAGGAGCAGGAGGAAGAAATAAAATAAATATTTTTAATTTTTAACAGTAGGAATTCGTTGTCTTATAGTCTCGTATAAGAAAGCTCCACATGCAACCGATACATTTAAGGAAGCTATTTCACCTAACATTGGTAATTTTGCCTTATAGTCGACCATTTTAAGTATAGAGGGGTTTACACCACGCTGCTCAGAACCCAATACAATTGCAATTGGTTGGTTCATGTTTATATCATAAATAGAGTCTTCTGTTTTTTCCGTAGCAGCAACAGTCTTAATTTCGGCAGCTTGTAAAATATATAATGCATCTTTTATGTGGTCTACTTTACAAATAGGTATTTTAAAAGCGGCACCGGCCGAAGTTTTTATTGTTTCTGCATTTACAGGAGCACTTCCATCTTTTTGAATAATAATACCATTAACACCTGTACATTCTGCAGTTCTTATGATTGCACCAAAGTTTCTTACATCAGAAAGTTGATCTAATAATAAAAACAAGGGTACTTTATTACTTTCTAAAGTTTGTTCTATAAGTTCCTCTAAATCATGAAATTCTACAGGAGATATTTGAGCCACGGCACCTTGATGGTTTCCGTTTTTAGACAAACGATTTAATTTCTCTATAGGAACCATGCTGGTAGTAATTCCTTTTTCTTTTATCAATTTATTTAACTCATAAAAAAGAGCACCCCGTAATTCTTTTTGAAGGTATATCTTGTTGAGTGCAGAGCCCGATTCTATAGCTTCTATGATAGCTCTAAGGCCAAAAATATTTGTCAATGCATTATCCATTTTGCAAATGTAGATTAAAATAATGAGCAAAAAAAAACCATCTCTAAAAGAGATGGTTTTATATATGAAATAAAGTTTATTATATCGTAAATTCAGCGGAATCGCCAGCACCATATACACCATCTGTGCTATAAACTACTTCTCCATTGAAAATTATAGTAATTGCGCCAGCACCATCTGAATATGCGTCAAATACTCTGAAGGTATAAGTACCAGCATCCCAACAAAATTCGTACGTTAAAGAAGTTCCTGGAGCTTCGCCAGAATGTCCTCCATATGCTAGACCAGCAGCATTACTAGTTGCTACTATTGTACCAGCAGCATCTTTAATATCCCAATATACTTCTTCCGGATAATTGTCAAATCCAATTTGTAACGTTCCAGGGTTAGTAGGACATACCTGTTTAATGTTTAAAGTGATATTACCTCCAACAAAGACACCATCTTTTGAAACAAGAGCCATGGTTAATGTTTCACCAACAGAGCTAATGTTTACATCTGAAATTGTCATTGAAATTTCACCTACATTTGAATTTGCTGGAATTGTAACTGAAGTCGGTGCTGTATAAGCTGCAGCATCTAATGTTGTTGCTTCGGTAATAATAGAAATATCAAATGTTCTTGCATTTGTCATTATTGAGCCAGCATATACCTTAATAGTATACGTGTTTTCGCCGTCAATATCAACTCCAAATGGAAAAGAATCGGACTCGAAAGTGACAAAATTTGTACCTTTTCGCTCCGCCTCGTCGGTACAACTATTAAGCGTGCATATTGCTATAAATAAGTACGCGATTAATTTTATTTTTTTCATTATTATTGTTTTTTAATTAAAAAGGGCAAGTACTTGAGAATTTAAATACAACTACTTGCCTTTTAAATTGATATTAGTTATTTTGATAAAAATGCATTGTTTTTAATATAATATAATTACTATTTATTACCTTCAGTAATTAATGGATTGTCTGTAATTTCTCTTTGATGTATAGAAAAAGTTACCATCGGATCATCATAAGAAATAGTTTCACCATTTCTATTTAGGTGATTAGTACCTCTAGTAGTGCTTAATTTTCTTCTCTTCATTAAAAGATAACTTTTACCTTCACCAATAAATTCAATTTTTGTATTAAAAACTACTTCATCTACAAGCGCTTGACCTGATAATGCATCTACATATGCATAATCTGAAGGATCACTGAATCTTTTAGCCAAGACTTCTTTTAACCTCGTCTTAGCGGCAGCATCATCACCTTCTACAGCGCTCATCTCAGCAGATAATAAGTACATTTCTGCAACTCTCATATAAACGTAGTCATCTGTTATTGGAGCTTGTCCAAAATGTACTCTGTTTAAATTGTAAAATTTATTAGCTGGTATTAAGGGAGATACTCCTGCAGTGAAAGAACCTCCAGCTGGATTACCAAATTGTTGTTTTCTAATGTCATTGGCGTTTATTTTAGCATAAAGAGCATCATCAATACCTCTGAAATTACCAACTGCTTGATAAGAATAGCTATAGTAATCCATAAATCCATGCCAAGAAACTAAGCCTAAGGCATTAGCTGTAGTAATATCAAATCCCCACATCCATCCTGGGGTTCCTAATAATGTGAAACCACCAGTAACTTCAGCAGCATTCATCATTGTAAACTCTCCAGAATTAATAACTTCATCAGCTAAATTCTTAGCTAATACATTCTTATCGCTTTGGCCCATTGATGCATAAACATATGCAAGAAACCCTTTTGCAACATTTTGGTTTAATGAGGCTTTGTTTGGTCTAGCATAACCGTCCATAAAACTGATTGCAGAATTTAGATCAGCTATTATTTGAGTGTATACATCACTCATTGTTGATTTAGCTTTACCTGGCTCACCCGGGTTAATATAAAGAGGCAGAATTTCTGCACTTGCATCATATTTAATAGCGAAGTACTGAGTTAAGTAAAAATAAGCAAATGCTCTAATTGTTTTTGCTTGACCTACAACACCTTTTACAGCGTCAGATTCAGGAGTAAAATCATTACCACCATTAGCGGCAATAATTAAATTAGCACTATTAATTATTCTGTAGTAAAACCTCCAGGCAGTATAGTTTGGAAGACTTATAGTATTGTCTTGTGTCCAAACATAATTTGCTAAGTTTACAAATCTATTGTAACTAGCACCAACTTGTGCTAAATCACTAGATAATAAATCACTCATTAAATCAAAAGATTTATGACCAAAATCCTCTTGGCTACTAGTACCGCCTATATAAGCAGTTACCATTTGATTGTATATTCCTCTTAAATTTCCTTCTACAATGCTAGGATTAATTAAGGCGGTTTCACCCAAATCATCATTGGATATGAAACTCGTAGGTCTATTTTCTAAAAAATCTTCACCACAAGACGTAAACATAAGACTTGCAATGATTACTATTATATAATTTATTTTTTTCATAATTATAAGTTTTATTAAAATTTAACTCTAACACCTAATGTGTAATTAGATATTGGATTATAGGTATATCTACCAGATTGACCAGTTAATGATGTTGTAGGATTATATCCTTGTCTAGAACTTAATAAAAATAGATTATCCCCTGATACCCAGAAATTAACTGAAGAGAATCCTGTTTTTGCTAAGAATTGTGATGGTACTTGATAACCTAATCTAGCATTGTTTAAAGCTAAGTAATCAGTACTCTGCAGAAATCTTGTAGAAGATGAAACGACTTGAACATTTTCATTTGAATAAAGTCTAGGAACATCGTTGATATCTCCTGGTTGCATCCATCGATCTTTCATATCATTATGATAAGATGAACCACCAACTTTACCATTAGTCATAAGATTTGCATATTGAGAGTCATAACCATAACCTCCTAAGCTATATCCAAACTGTGTACTTAAAGAGAAACCTTTGTACGAGCTATTTAACCTAAAAGCACCTCTAACAGTAGGTATTACAGACTTATCAGAGTACTTTCTAGTAGCGTCACTGTAGGTATTTGTTATTCTTTCTTCAATAACGGCATCTGGGTTCTCTGCTGTATAAACTAACATATCTGGAATACCTTCTCCACTGTCATATTGCCCATTATTATTTTCATCCGACCAGTTTTCTATCCACATTGGGTTACCATTAGCAGGGTCAACACCAGCCCATTCTCTAATGTAATAGTCATAAATACTACGTCCTTGTGATTGACCAAATAGACCACTAATATTAACAACCTTTGGCAGACCAGTAGAGTTTTCTATTGGCATTTGAGTTATTTGGTTATTAAACATTTCACCATTTATTGTTAATGATAGGTTGAAATCTCTATTTCTTACAATGTTACCAGTTACATTAAATTCAAAACCGCTATTCTCTAATGAACCGTCGTTAGTTAAAATAACAGCATCACCTGTAGAAGGAGGTAATCTCTTATTTACATATAAATTATTAGTTGTCTTAACGTAGTAGTCTAAATCTGCTTGAATTGCACCCTTAAATAACTCAATTTCAACACCTACTTGCATTTGTTCACTAGACTCCCATGTAATATTTGGATCAACAACAGCTCTTGGAGCCAAAGAAGGTTGTCCTAGAAGGTTTTCTATATTAAATCCAAGTTGCCCAGCGTAAGCAGCGTTTCCTTGATCACCTAGAACACCATAACTAGCTTTAAGCTTTAAGAAATTAATAACGTTTGATGAGCTTAAGAAATTTTCTTCACTAACAATCCAACCAGCACCTGCTGACCAAAATGTTCCCCATTTATTTTTATAAAATCTTGATGAACCATCTTTTCTTAGTGTACCTTGTAGGTAATACTTATTTAAATAGTTATAGTTGGCCTGTGTAAAGTAGCCTTCTAATGAAGTCTCTACAATATTACCAGTAGACACACCATTTTGATCTAAGTAATTATCTGGCGCAGTTGCAGCATTTGGATTTAAATTCACAATACCTTTTCTATTCATGTCAAAATATTCACTTCTATCAGCAAAAGATTCGTGAGCAACTAACATATCAAAATTATGATCTTCACCAAATTTAGTCTTATATCTTAAAATTTGATTAAAATTTTGAGAAACATAAGTTGTATTAGCCTTGTATAGAGTACCACCTAAAGCAACACCTGCACTACCTTGAATAGAATTTCTAGTATTATCTAAATTACTACTGTAGAAATTCATACCATATGTAGTTTCAAAAGTTAAACCTTCCATAATCTCAACTGCAGCGTTAATATTTCCATTTACAGAATGTCTTTTAGTTCTGTTTATGTTATAAATAGCTTCTCCAATTCCGTTGTATGTAGCAGAAAAATCTCTAGCGTTACCAGCTGTATTGTCACCAAAATCATAAAAAGGTTCATTTGTGTTCGGGTTCGTTACTATATTACCATCAGTATCTCTAAGATATAAAGGATAGATAGTTGGAGTGAAGTCTAACATATATGGTACATCACCACCACCATAACCAGTAGCATCATTATATTCACTGTAAGAATAATCTAAATTAGTCGAAATTTTTACTCTATCAACAGGATTTGCGGTTACATTTAATCTAGTAGAATACCTGTCATATTGTGATTCTTGAATAAAACCTTCATCAGATAAATAACCTAAAGAAAAATAGTGTTTTGTTTTATCAGTACCACCAGAAGTTTTAAAATTCATCTCATTTCTAACACCATCTCTATATCCGGCATCTGCCCAATCTGTTGGAGTGTATTTTCTTGTAACACCACTTATCACTCTACCCGTAGATGGGTCTATAAGCCCATT
>Ga0115008_10004470_pt1 | contig 11615 bp, 13 predicted proteins | sample FraStrMetagenome_FD_87164 | JGI IMG/M metagenome (GOLD analysis project Ga0115008, IMG submission 87164) | Marine eukaryotic phytoplankton communities from Arctic Ocean - Fram Strait ARC3M Metagenome | ecosystem: Environmental > Aquatic > Marine > Oceanic | place: Fram Strait | collected...
AATTATAAGTCCTTCGGGAGGATCCGGGCAAGATCTCAACCCGACGCCACTCGCCGAAAAGGCTAGAATAGCTCACCACAGTGAAACTAATCCATCCACCTCATAGATTCTCGAGTCTAAGATGGGATTATCGTTGGCAGTTCCAATTGGTAATTCATCCTTGTCTCGTAGACGTTTGACCACACGAGCAAGCTCGGGGCCTTCACCATTTCGAGGTAGGGCTAACTCCATATTTAAATACGTGTCGTCTAATGTCTCAGGCGTGGTATCATCTGCTTCAATTATACCGTCGTTGTTAAAACCCCTCTCGAATTCATCTCGAAAGTCTTCATCATTTTCCAAAAGGTCTGCCCAATGTTCAGGATTAGGCTTATCTCCAATATAATTGTCTTCATGGCAGCTTTTCATTTTTCTGTATCACGTGATCGAACTCTCGAAATGTATCTTCCACTTCCGCTGTGGTCTTCTCGATGTTGGTCACGCGTTCAACCGTCGATGGTGAGACAACCGTACCCCTTTGAGTTAGTACATAGTAACACATTAGACGGCCAGCTCTATGTGAAATACCCAACCAGCGACCCGGTTCAAATCCTGACAGTCCAGCATTGTCCTTCTACCACACCTGATCATAAAGTCCAAAATCAAGGTACTCAGAGATGTCTGCAGCCTCCCCCGTAACTTGGGTGAGAGGAACGGAAGTCTCGATGCTCCCTGCTGATGAATGTGTTAGTGATGACGTTTCGGAAACCCAACGCATACCGTAGTCCCACAACTCCCGTGGAACACGTCTTCTAACCATTAAACGATACAATCTGTCGCGTAATTCCCTGATGACCCCTTCGACTGGGTTCTGATTATGAAGGCCAGATTCCGACACATGGTAATTGATATTGTACATGCGGATCTGCCTCATAAATTCAGTACCTGGCTGGCCTTGTTCCTTTGAACCGTCGAACGTAAGTTTCTCTGGAACCCCAAACTCTTGACAAAACAGTCGAAGTGCATCGCCCGCTTTCGATTTTGAATCCATCGGATAAACACGGGAGAAGTATGCCTTGTTTGCAAACACTTGGGCGTATCTATTACCCTCAAGTGATTTGCTTCGCGCGCCCATCGTATCCGTAGACCAGTCCTCTCGAAGGGTCTTTCTACTAAATACTCGATCCGTCCTATATCTTCTGCTAAGAGGAAGGACGGCGCTACGCAGAAATTTCTGCGTAGTTTTCTTCAGTGTTCTAGCAGCCGTAGGAATACTTATTCCCCAGCGTTCACTTAGGTCTTGAGCAGTGACATATGTGTGCCTATCAGAACTCTGAAATGCGTTCCTTATCGGAACATCTGAATAACCGGGGTCGATGCTAGGTTTAACCAACTCGAGAGTAGATAAGGTTGCAATTTTTCGAGTCATTCGATCTAAACTAAATACAAGATAGGCGTGGTCTAATATCACATCCGATCCTCTTCCAACACTGTTCATCGCGCTCAGAAGCCGTAGGGATCCCACTTCTTCACCCAAGGACCTTCTAGCCTTTGGGAATGATACCTTGTGAGGGACCCACGTATGAGGCGATGACAATACAACGTGTGGACAGTTGTGGAGCTCATGCTCAGACGGGGTAGTTGTTAGTGCATATATCACTGTCCCATCCATCATTAACTCCATGCAGAAACTGTTGTCTTCAGTAATAATCGACAGTGGACGATCCGAAGTTGGATCATCCTGCACTTTAGTTCCGAAATGGCGCAACTGGTTTGGATTGACTAAACTATGCTTCATATGACATCCCATCCACAATGCCTCGTGAAATATCAAGATATACGTCTGGCGTGTGTGTGGGGATTGCCATGCTGTCGCGGCATGTACAATAGGAATATTAGTCACAGATTCGTAGTCATCACGATATGGCGAGACATCGCAGACCTTTCCCGTGTATTCCATGATGATACAGTTCGCTCCAGCGACGATGGTGTCGGCATGAGAGTCAAGCTCGATTCTTCCAGATGTTATCTGAGCTTGTCCTCTCTTCTTCATAGCTAATACCATCGCACTAGAAACTCTCCTTGATATAGACCTGAAATGGCAGATCCTCCTGATGACCTGGCTGTGGAATCTATACTTTGATGAAGACAAACCATGATTAGTTTTCATGAACCATCTCAAAAGATAGATCCCACAGTTGCCTACCATTCAAGAATTGATGCCCTTCTTAGCCTTCTTCTTGGTGTTTCTACCGCCAAACTGATCTCCAGCATCCATGCTCTCATCTTCAATCTCATTGCCTGTGCCATTATTCCTTTTAAGCGCTTTGATCATCCTTTTGTATTTCGAAAACTGCTCTTCTAGTTGCTTTAAACGATTAACATCCCCCGCATTTAATGCCCGTCCCCCGGTCTTAGACCCACATTTCTTCTTAAATTTAATCCCAAATCTCTTCCTCTCCTCTACAATCGCCTTGCGATCCTTGAAGAGGAGAGATTTCCATCCAGCAATGTGTCCAGTCTTTATTGATCCATCGTCATTATAAATACTGGTGCCGCCTTGGCGATCACCACTATCACCTTGTGCCACACTAGAAATATTCCGTGTATTTCGTGAAATGACCTCTGGTAGTTCAGATACTGCAGTGGTAATGTGATTGGCAGCCGTGGTGTACGTTATGGCTGTGCCTGTCGTTTCTAGTGCCTTTAAAGCTTCAATGGAACTACGGAGCCCTGGGTGTTCAACCTTTCTGAAAAAGAAACGGACCTTAGCTTCTTCAGCCATCCCTTCGCCCTCCTTTTCGAAATTGTTGAACATTTTCTGACACTGAGTAAGAAATGTTTCGAAACTCATAGCTCTCTCATTTTTATAATGGATGGACTGGTACAACCGCTCGGCCTCGGCCAAGTTACGGGTTGCATTGCCCTCTCCGGCAAAATGATTTCTTAGAGCTCGCATTGATCGTCTACCGTCAGAATGTTTCAAGATGTCTTTTATCTAATCCCCTGACGACTTACCGGTTGTGAACGAAACAATCATATTGAACACCGTTGTCTTATCGGCGTCGTAAAACTCCCCTGGTAAAGGTGCGCACGCGATGGTCTTCGCGACGAAATCAGGGTAATTTATGGTTGGGCGTGGTTGGTCATTCTCTCTGATAACGTAAGACAACGGTACGCCACTGGCTCCAATATGAGCTTTCGCATAATTGGTAAATTTCTCTTCCCAATGTTTCCATTGGGTTTCTTTCTGTAACGGTCCCGGTGGTGCAGCCTCTGCTGATGTCTTAGTCTGCTTTTCCATATTCTTTCTGACAATTGCTCTTGACGCCGCTCTGTCCATCTGGGATTTGAAACTCTCCTCAGATAGACCGGCGATCGAGGGTACAGATGATACGCGATAGAAGTCTCGAATCCAGTGCGTAAATGCTTTCAGATATTTGATCCTTCTCGTCCCAAGGAATATTATACCATTCACGGCAGTACGATTCGCAAAACTCGTCGTCATTGCATTGATATCTTCTTCCGACATCATTTTAACGTCGTTGAACGATTGTAAACCGTCATCGACGATATCATTCTTGTTACTGTCTGACCGAAAGCCGGTCCAATATAGCACTTGTTTTGTAACCGCTTCCTCGGAGAGATTCGTTGCTGTGATCACATGATCTCTCACGAGGTACGATGCTGGCGGTGCCAATTGTGGCCCGTTTTCGACTGAGGTCATGTTGACTCGATACTGGACAGGTGAAGTCTTGACTATTAAATCCCAAAGTCAATCCATAAAATTATGATCAGTATTTTTACAAAGGTTATGGGGATACTAACCTTCCTTCGGACTTTATCCTTTGATCTTTCGTACGCAAACTCTAGCGCAAAGTAATGGGCTTCTGATAAACCGAGTTAATATATAGTACGTCGCTCGGCAAAGGATGAAGATAGTTGGGGTGAAGATATTGACTATGATTCAGTCGACGTATTTTGTTTTTTTTAAACTGTATGCTTTTATTTTATTAACTTCTACTCTTGTACCAGGTATAAATTACTTTGTAGTTACAACTCATCCTTTGTTATATAAATATTATTAAAATAATTATGTTAGGATTTTGTGGTCAGTGGTGACACGGGACGTGCACACTTGACACCATCCTCGTACGTAAGTGATTGCACTCGTATGTACACGTACGAGGTATATTTGTTCGGTAAAAGATATCGAATTCATGGTCTCAAAATGCCTTCTCAAACCGACGTCACAAAAATTCCGCTACAGGGACTCGAACCCTGGTCACCTGCGTGAAAGGCAAGTATGCTAACCACCTACACCATAGCGGACGTGTGTCGAATATATTGGAATAAACGGACAAAAATCTATATAAACGCTATCCTGCTCATTATTTTTCAGGTACATGAACCAAGCTATGAACCAGTATAACAAAGGTTTTTAACAGTTCAGTTTATTATGACTAGTTTTCCATGATACTTTCTTCTTCCTCTCGTGCCTTTCCAACTGTAATCGAACACGTTCATGTTAAAATCAATTCTTGTAACATTTTCTCGTATAGATCGCATAGTTAAAACCCGTCCTCTTCATTAGTAACTGATTCGGAAGAGGAATACATTTAGTTGCAATAGCTATACAATCGAAACACGTAACTATGCGTCATCATTTTCCCTATTATTGAACCAGTAATTTCCACATTTTGGGTAGTACCCCTGACATTTCCAACACACGCTGCCTGAGTAGCATCTTCTTTTGTTCTCTTCTTCAGAGTTTTACCCAACGCATCATTAGTTAGCTCTGAGTCCAAATTGCCATACATCCCAGCGCCACTTTAAATCTCTTCTTGAATAAAGCGTAGCACCTTTCCTTTTATGATCGTTCATTAGTGTGTTTTTTATCTAGCTACATGAATGAGTCTTCACTTTGAAGGACCCCGTGGCAAAAAATTCCGGAGCGTTGCTGAATGGACGTGGTAATTTCAAGCGGTGAACTTCAAAAGATACGTCGCTTTCATTAGAAACGGATGTACCAATACGCGTAGTCATATTCTAATATCATCCTACAATACTTTACGATATCAAAATATACAGAGTTGAAAAAAGACTAATATGCTACCTCCACGTGGAGATTCCCATAATTTCAAGAAAAAAACACATACTACGAGCACCCACATCACAATCACAACCTACAACACCAAAAAATCACTCTTTGAATGGACGGATACACCTCTCTTTCCTTTCCTTTCCTTTCCAATCATAATAATAATATACCTCTAGAGAGAGAGAGAGAGAGAGAGATCTACATTCCAATCAATAAAAAAAGCTGACGAACATCAGATGCGAGGTAACATCGGGATCCTCACAATCGCAGGAATCACAGCTGGAACATTAGTGAGCAGCAGCAGTGCCGACAATCCTAACATTTATCAATCCTCGTCCTCCTCATTATCATCATCATCATCCTCACCTCCCATTCACAACCATGCCATCCCACCACCTCCACCACCTCCTCCATCCAAATCTCAGGATCACAATCATGAAAGATCACATTCGTTACCAGCACGAAATTTAAAGGGGTATGATGCATCTCATGTATCGTCAACTCCCGAGAGGTATCATCGGGAGCAACAGCATTCTCCTCCTCCACATCGAACAAATAATAATCCAAATTATGTTCCGAGATGGAAGAAAAAGAAGAAGGGTATTTGGGAAACGATTGGCAATGGGTTAGAAAGTGTGGTATCGGTTGCATCGGGTGAAGTGTCGGAGAATAGTAATCGTCCGCAAAGAAATGTCAACTCGGTTGGTGGGATGGATACTAGAGATCCTAGTTTGCGACCCGATCGAAGAAATGATTATCAAATGAATCGTAATACACCATCGATGAATCGAATGGTTGGTAATACATCTGAAAAGAATGGGGGTTATAGAAATAATGTGTCAACTGGAAAAATAGATAGACAACCTTCATCCGATAGAAGACATATTCAACGAAACGAAAGGATGTCGCAACCTCCAACTGATCAAAGAAAATCAGAAGTACCATATCGCCCACCTCCTCGTTCTAGACAAGATCGAAATCAGCAGCCAGCATACAACCGTGCTAGTGAGGACGATAAGGGTATACTGACGAAAATGTTTAGCGGACTTCCTTCGCCTGGTGCTATGCTAGCCTCTCTGAAGCCCCGGAGGGCCGATAGCAGTGGATTCTTGTCCATATCGCGGATATCTAACAAGGCGGAAAGTTGGGAAGGGTTTGAAAGTGAAGAGGTTGCCTCATCACGTGGTCTTTCTCGCTTTTTCCCGGCTAGAAGGGCAAGGAGATCAATTAGTGTTAATAAAAAGCGTGGTCGTCTGTCAAGTTCACCTTCTAGTGATGCTGTTAGTCCACTAGTATCTGAGTTGATCGAGAAGGAACGCTGTTTGGTGTCGGACGGAGCAAAAGCTAAATGCAGGGCTATCGGTAGTAGACAAGCTATTTTGGACATTATTGCTCTGTATCTTCTCATCATGACTTGTTCTCAGATTCTTCCTTACTTTCCCGCTGAAATAAATGATGTGGTATATCCCCAAAAAATATTCATCACATACTCATCTATTGTTCAGTCAATGGATTCGTGGGCTCCGTTTATGATTATTGCATCGATTTTGACAATGTTTACCAATCACGTGGTACATGCTCCGAAATTGAGAAGTATTGCATTCGATGAAGCCACAACAGTTTGCTCTTCTGTGACAATTTCGCAGCTATGGCTTCGCTTAGTGTCCTCTTCTCCACTAGATATGGATTTGAATGACATTCTGGCTCGTCATTCGATCAAGGATATTTATGCGCTAGCTTCTGTAAAACGTTTATGGTACTTTGTTGGGATAGTTCTGTGCACTGCGGCGATAAAGAAAGTTTCTATGATCAAACCAATTGCTATTGCAATAATATCTAGCTTTGAGGATGTTGTTAGAATGAAAAGTTTGCGTGCACCGTACTCTCTGGAAGAAATCGTAGCAGAGTTAGTTGACATTTTTGCGCCACTGTGGCAAAACCTGAAAAATATTGTTCAAAACGAGCTTCTAGGAGCGATTTCAAATCCAGTTGCTCTCGCTATTCCGTTTTCTTTTGTTCTCGCTCTCCTCATTATAGCATGGATGCCAACCGTTGAAAAAAATATTGCGAAAAACCTGGCAACTAGACCTTTACCGGATGACGTTACTATCGATGACAATGAACTAACACTTTCCATTGGAACAGTTTCAGATTTGGGGAGTTCGAGTGCATCTAGACTACAACTACAATCACAGGCGGGAATTGAAAATGTCTTGGAAAGATGGAACCTTATGGAACCAGCGGCGGAATTGAACATCTGGCAGAAGTTGCTTCGATTTCATTCATTTACAATCTTTTTGAGGCGTTGCGCTTATCATATTGTCGCTGCACTTATTGTTGGATTTCCATTGATCGCTAAACTTTATTTGTCTCTGTCCAACTATGTATCGTTCGAAGGTAAGTTACGGTGAAAAAGTGTATGTCGAATAGATCTAATTTTTCATGCTTTATCTTCTCAAAGAGACTGTGTATGCGTCAGCAGTCTTGTTCTACATCTACTGTCTTAATTTCAAAGCAATCGAATCCACAACATACCTTTCGTCTACTGCATACGCCCTTAATCCTCTATTTAGAAAATTGAAGGTTGCCGCGGCAGAAATAAAGTCAAATGAATCATCTAATAAAGCAAATATGCAAGCAATGGCAGCAGCATCACCTTTGAACGGATTACTCGTTGAAAACCTTTGGGCAGCTAATTCTGCCAAAAGATCATGGGCAGTGAAAGGAGTCAATTTTGCTTGTAAGGGTGGAGAAATAGTTATGTTACTGGGTGAAGATGGATGCGGAAAGTCTCGTCTCTTGACGACGCTGGCTGAAGTTCAGATGAATTTGTTAAAAAGCGCAAAGTCGGTCATACCAGTGAAAGGGTCGGTTAGTGTAAGCGGTTTGAATATTGAGCACTGGGACAAAGACGAGCTTAAAAGTAGACTTGGACTTGTCCTATCGGACGTGTCAAGTTTGAGTAATATTGCAAAGCTGTATTCAGGTCAAACGTTAGAGGAGATTCTTGATCCAACTTCGAATGGCATGGGTGCATATCACCGTAACCATGATCCTAAAAAGACTAAAGATTCGATTACAGCAGCTCTAAAGGTTTGTCTATTTTTGTTGTGACTAAAGTGTTTAAAAGTACAACTATTCATTTTCTCTCCTTGCACAAAAGATATCTGGGTTAGATGAAACTCTATTACCTCGACTACCAGCAAAGTTATCAACCGTGGTTGCTGTTTCTGAAGAAGACCTTATTCCGTCACCTCTAAGGCCTCTTTCCTATCCCCTTTCCCCGTCCGAGTGGGCGAAGTTGATATTTTCTAAAGTCATTGCTCAATTAATTTATTTGAATTCAAACCCAACGACTTCCTCTCGCACTCCCAATAGATGTATGGTTGGTAACATTTTGCTTATCGATGATTTACTTATGCATCTGAGCGAAGGATCGGAAGCGTCACTATTGAAATATCTTCGTTCTACTGGTGCGGCCGTGATTATTTCCTCGAACAGATGGGCGGCAGGTCGGTTCGCTGACAAAGTGATTGTTATGAAGGATGGTGCCGTCATCGAAAGCGGGTCTCATGACGAGCTCATAGCAAAAGGACCACTAAGTAGCGTATACGCATCCAAATGGCAGCAGATCATGTCAATTTGAGATGCAAAGCCAGTTGCTTCGTTGTAAAAGATAGTGAGCCGGATAATTGTTGAAGAGAACAAGAAACGTAAAATGTGTTTAACCACTAAAATTCATAAGCTGTATTAAGTTTTTTACAATATAATGCTCGAGACGAAATTTTCATACCGTCATTTCGGTGCCGGTTTTGAGCAGATGTTTTTATGTCAGGATTTCCGCAAGATTTTACCAACTCTACTTGTTCAAAGCAAGTAGAAAATGATAGTAGGATCCGCAGGCTCCCAATCTTAAGTCTGCGCGAAGACAGCGTCATCGTTGAGTTGATTTTCCCTATAAATAGTTAGTACTTGCCTTTATTGCTTTTTCTTTACTGAACAAGGTTTGGAAATCTTACGTCTATGATGAAAAACATGCTAATGTCCCCCCATGAAAACAATTTTTGCCGGGAATTAAGAATCCCGGAAAACCCCGTCAAGTATTATATTTCTATTTTTCTTTTTACAAGAAGTCTACGTAAAATTTTTCCAGATGCAGTCTTTGGAATTTCGTCAATGAATTCGATTCCACCATGTAGTCTTTTGTAAGGTGCAACATTATTATTGAACCATTTTGAAATATCTTCATCGGTGATTTCTTTATTTCTACTGTCTTCTTTGATGACAACAAAGGCCTTCGGTAACTCTCCATCTTCTCTTTGGACTGGGACCACAGCCGCATCTTTTATATCCTCATGGGTCAAAAGTAACGCCTCCAATTCAGCTGGAGCTACAGGAAATCCGCGAACTTTTATCAGCTCTTTCTTTCTATCTTTAATATAAAGATACCCTTCTTCGTCATAATCACATATATCTCCAGTCCTCAACCACCCATCTTCGCTGAGACATTCTGCAGTTTTCTCGGGGGCGCCAAGATAGCCAAGCATTACTTGAGGTCCCTGAAACGTAAGTTGATATTTGAGTAAAAATATCATTCCGGCTTAAAGGAAATGAAGTTAAGTGAGGACTGACCTTTATCATTAGTTCACCTTGTACACCAGGTCCAACGGTACAACCAGTTTTTAAGTCAACGACTTTTCCTTCTGTAGAAGCAGTAACCGTTCCAATACTTCCACTTTTAAATGCATCATCAGTTTGAAATGTTGCTATAGGTGAGAGTTCACTCATTCCCCAAGCCTGTTTCACACGGCTTCCAACTCTATCGAAGACGCCCTTTTCGATATGATCACTCAACGGGGCTGCTGCAGAAACAATCATTTTCACCGAAGATACATCATATTTGTCTACAACGGGATTTTTTGCAAGCATTAAGATTATAGGAGGCACCAAGTGGGAACGATCTGGCCTGTATTTTTCAACAAGCTGGCAATAACGTTCCAAGTCAAATCTTCCTGACATTGTAATCATAGTATTCCCTTGCCATGCGCAGTATAAATTCGACACGACAAAACCATATATATGAAAGAAAGGAAGTGGTGAAATCAAGGAATGATCCTAACATTGGTTCCGAAGCAATTGACAAAATAATTATTTCGACCTCATATCCAACATAACAATTTTTTCTGACCCCAAACAAAAAAGCAAACTTACCAATGGAAATGATTTTCTTTCTACGACTTCGAGTTGATATAGATTAGCGATGAGATTTGAGTGAGATAGGCATACACCTTTTGGAAGACCTGTTGTACCCGAAGAAAATGGTAAAAGATACGGTTCACTATTACTATCTTCGAAAATCGATTTCGAAGTTGATGATAAAATGCCGTCTGAATTTCTTAGCTGTTCTAATGATACAAATGATTCTGGAAAGTCATCACTTTTTGTACAATCCGAGCGAGGTATAACAATAACATGCTTAACTCCTTTGCAATCTCGAATCGATTCTGAAGCAATCTTTACCAAGTCTTCATGAACAAAGAGTATGCTGGCATAACTCTGGTTTAAAACGTTTGTCAATTCTCGAGCCGTATACAGCGGGTTGACCGGGGAAATCATAGCCCCACACATTCCAACACTCAGGCAAATAGTCAAACAATCTACATGGTTTGGACAGAAGAGGACCGTTGAGCCACCCTCTTTCAAACCATAAGATTCTTTCAAAGAATGAGCAATTCGAACCATATTGTCATCCATCTCTCCGAACGTCCGACTCATCTCCGTAGAACCATCAATAATAGCCTTCTTCGATCGAATATGCTCCATAGACACCACCGATTCCTCCAACTTCATGGAATGCCTATCATCACAAACCAAATACTTGGACCAACGCGATCCCACAAATTCCGGAAGGGGAGGATACGGCATACTTGGAATGTCTGGAAACTTGCTACGCATGAAATTCACGTTAGTACATATATATTGTGCATCACGCCTTACATCCAATTTTTACCTTTTTAAAATGTTTGGATCTACCGTTTCTGTAGAAAACAAGGCACAGTGCCGACCAACATTCACACCACTCATATTCGTACACCCCAACCGCCAACCACCACCGGTAACGTACGCGTAGCAGGAACGTTTGGATAACGCTACCGCGTTTGATGAAATCATACTATACTATACTATACTGCACTGCACTCGGTACATAAGTTAGATGGTGGCTGTAATTATTTTTTAATAAAATATGTCAAACACTCACGATCCAAGTGGTGTTGTAACAAATATACTAACAATCTTTTCTTTTTTCTGCTTTTCTTGGATTATTTCATCCCGTGTACGTATGATGTATGATACTTCAACTCTTTCTCAATGTAAGTGTTCTCATCGCACTGTATACACTCGTACATGACATCCGGATGTACGTGTAGACACGATGCAATACGAACTCTGCTTTCAAGATTACACCATCCGTCCGTCCGTCAACTTCCATCACACGTACCGTTCGTACACGTACTCGTATGAGTAGGAGTAGGAG
>Ga0115008_10004472_pt1 | contig 11614 bp, 11 predicted proteins | sample FraStrMetagenome_FD_87164 | JGI IMG/M metagenome (GOLD analysis project Ga0115008, IMG submission 87164) | Marine eukaryotic phytoplankton communities from Arctic Ocean - Fram Strait ARC3M Metagenome | ecosystem: Environmental > Aquatic > Marine > Oceanic | place: Fram Strait | collected...
AAGTTGGCTGCTGACAATAACAATTTTGAATGGCATCTGGCGTTGTCGGATCCCCAGCCCGAGGACCAATGGGATGGTTTGACGGGTTTCATTCATAATGTGTTGTTCGAACAGTATTTGAAAGATCATGAAGCCCCGGAGGACTGCGAGTACTATATGTGTGGGCCGCCAATGATGAATGCTGCGGTGGTCAAGCTACTGCGCGATCTTGGGGTTGAGAATGAAAATATCTTCCTCGATGATTTCGGCGGATAAGCCGGTGGTGATGAGATGTCAAACGGGGTTCCAACGAGCCTCGTTTTTTTTTGTACTGGCGTTGCTTGCGTTGCTGTTGGGTGCCTGTCAGCGCGGGCCAGAGATTGTCAAAATTTCGGGGGCCAAACTCGGTACAACCTACCATATCACCGTGGTGGCTGACCAACCGGCTCCGGCCGATCTCGATAGACGCCTCGCAGCGATCATCGACCGCGTCGACAACGCCATGTCGACCTACAAGGCAGAGTCTGAGTTGAGTCGATTCAACCGTGCACAGATCGATGATCGACAACCGATATCGGCAGAATTTGCCGAGGTTGTGGCGATCAGCTCCAAGGTGTGGCGCGCTAGCGATGGAGCGATTGATCCGACGGTCGGCCCATTGGTTAACCTCTGGGGCTTTGGCCCGCAGCCTACCGATGATCAGATTCCGGCGCACGAAGCGATTGCCGAGGCATTGGCACAAACCGGTTTTGAGCGGTTGCAACTGGACAATGACGATGGCCAGATGTATCTGGAGAAGAGTACTCCGGTGGCGCTGGATCTATCCGCGGTAGCCAAGGGTTATGCCGTCGATTTGATCGCCGACTACTTAGAAATGTTGGCGTTGCCGGATTACCTGGTGGAGTTGGGTGGCGAGGTGCGGGTCAGCGGCAGCAATCCCGAAGGACAACCCTGGCGAGTTGCAATTGAGACGCCGACGTTACTCGGTGGGGTCGAGCAGGTGATTCACTTAAAGGCCAACGCCCTAGCGACGTCGGGTGATTATCGTAATTATTTTGAGCGCGACGGCCAGCGCTATTCTCACACCATCGATCCACGCAGCGGCTACCCAATAGATCACCCGCTGGCGTCGGTAACTGTTATTATGCGACGCTGCGCCGAAGCCGATGCTTGGTCGACGGCGTTTATGGTGATGGGTGATGAGCAGGCGATAGAGACCGCCGACCGGTTGGGTATCGCCGTCTATATGCTGGTCAGGGACGGCGAGGGTTTTAGCGTGCGCAGCAGTCGCGCGTTTGATGCGTATTTGGCGCGGCCGGAAAATCAAAACCGCGCAACGCCTACGCTCAATTAACGAGGGTTTAAAACGTGGCAGAGATTTTTCTAAGCGTGCTCATTTTTGGTCTGTTGGTGGCGGGCATGGCGATCGGCGTGATCGTTGCCGGCAAGCCGATTAGCGGCTCCTGTGGTGGTGTCGGTGCAGCGCTCGGCGAAGAGGATTATCAATGTGAGCTATGTGGTGGCGACCCCACTCGTTGCGACGAGCTGTCCGACGACGGCGCCGCGATCGACAATTTAAGCTATTCGGCCGGTCGGCTGGACAGCAGAGTCCATTGACCGTCGCACGAGGGCGGCCATCGCTGTTAGACGAGACTTCGTGCGCATACCGGTCAGTCCCGAGGGTTGCTTGTGCCACATTCGGCTTTCGGGTTTAATCTCTGAATGTTAAAAAATCTACCACTTTACGTTGGCTTGCGTTACACCCGCAGCGTTCGCGGCGAGGGCTACTTGTCCTTTGTTTCGGCGCTGTCGATGGGCGCTATGGCGATTGGCGTGATGGCGCTGATTACCGTACTGTCGGTAATGAACGGTTTTGATCGGGAGATAAAAAGTCGCCTATTGCGAATTATGCCGCACCTTGTGGCCCTCCCCGAAGAAAGCTTGGCTAGCGCTGATTATCTTCGTCTAGAGAAAGTCATTGGCGCTCACGCTGGGGTCGAGGCGATGATTCCACTGGCGCAGTCCTACATTATGCTGTCACGCGCCGACCAAAAGCTTGGCGCGATGTTGCGCGGTATAGATCCGGCTGACGCCATGCACGCCGATTTGCGTCAAGATATGCTCGCCGGTGACCTGACTAGCTTGACCCGCGGCGATTATGGTGTCGTGGTTGGCAGTCAGATTGCGCGCAAGCTCGGGCTGTCGATGGGCGACAAGTTACAATTGACGCTGCCGCAACTGAGCGTGACGCCCCTCGGTATGTTTCCTCGAATTAAGTCGACTCGGGTGATCGGTATTTTTCAGGTCGGGGCCCAGGTCGATGGATCGACGGTATTGATGCATCGCGGCGACGTGCAAAAGCTCCTGCGTTTAGGCGATCGCTATCAAGGCATACAGATTCAATTGCGCGATCCCTACACGGTCGCCACGCAGATGGGCGATTTTGTCGATCTACTGCCGTTGACCACCGATTGGCACTCGTGGCAACAGAGTATGGCCAGTTTGTTTGACGCTATGCGGATGGAAAAGCAAATCGTACGGTTATTACTGTCGGTGATCATCGCCGTTGCAGCGTTTAATATTGTCGCCAGTCTGGTCCTGATGGTGTCGAATAAGCGCGCGGACATCGCAGTGATAAGAACCCTCGGGGCGAGTTCGGCCACGGTGATGAAGATATTTATGGTGCAGGGCGTTGCTGTCGGCTGTGTGGGCGTTACCATAGGTACGCTGTTGGGTTGTCTGTTGGCGGCGAATATTGGTGATTTGTTGTCGCTGATCGAAGGCCTACTAGGCGTTCATCTGTTTGACCCATCGGTGTACCTAATCAGCGTATTGCCATCAAAAGTACTCCTCGCTGATGTGTTGTCGGTGGCGTTAACATCGTTAGCGCTGTGTTTTATTGCCTCGCTGTATCCGGCGTGGCGTGCGGCCCAAATCCAGCCCGCGGAGGCGTTGCGCTATGACATCTAAAATTGTTTTACAGACTACGGATGTGTGTCGGCGCTACCGTCAGGCTGACACCGATATCGATGTCTTGGTCGACTTTAACTTTCAGGTGGCGGCCGGCGAGCGCGTGGCGGTAGTGGGTGCCTCTGGCTCGGGTAAAACGACGCTGTTAAACCTGTGCGGGGGCTTGGACGAGCCAAGCGCGGGCACTGTCAGCGTTTGCGGGGCCGACTGGAGTCAATTAGATCGCACGGCGAGGGCGCGTTGGCGCAACCAGCACGTCGGCTTTGTGTACCAATTTCATCATCTACTTGGCGAATTTTCGGCGCTGGAAAATGTTGCGCTACCGGCGCTTATTGGTGAATATTCGGTCGACGAGGCCAGTCGCCGAGCGCGACATTTACTGCAGCAGGTAGGTCTCGAGCACCGCCTTGAGCATCGGCCCGCGGAATTATCTGGGGGCGAGCGCCAGCGGGTAGCGATTGCTCGAGCACTGGTGACCGAACCCTCGGTGGTGTTGATGGATGAGCCGACCGGTAATCTCGATGGCGCTACTGCGCGCACGATTATCGAATTGTTACTCGACCTCAATCGCCGTCTACAAATTTCGTTTGTCGTGGTGACCCACGACGCCTCGATTGCCGCGCAGATGGATCGGGTAGTTGAACTGGATGGCACTAGCGAGGCGGCGGGTGTTTAAGCCAACCGCGGTGTATATCGGCCTGCGCTATACCCTGTCGCGGGCCCAACCTAATCATCTGGTGTCGTTTATCTCGGCGCTGGCGGTGACTGGAATGGTGCTCGGTGTGGCCCTGCTGATCGTGGTGGTATCGGTGATGAATGGCTTTGAGCGCGAATTACGCGAGCGGATTTTGAATCTGGTTCCCCATGTGGTGTTGATCAACAGCCGAATCGACTCAGATTGGCGCAGTGGCTTTACCGATCTCGAGGATTTAGAGGTGGTACAGGAAATAACCCCCTACGCCGAGTTACAAGGCTTGATCTATGCGCGTGGCAAGACTCAGCCGCTGCGGCTGCTGGGTTTTTCAAAGGGTCAGGTGCCGGCCGGATTTGCCTCGATGCTGGCAGAGCAGTCGCTGGGATTGCCGAAATCGGGTGAGGTACTGCTGTCGAAGACACTGCTTGAACGCCTGAAGGTATCGCTCGGTCAGTCGGTGCGATTGGTATTTCCGGGAACTCAGTCGGGCAAGACGCGGGTGCAACGGTTGACCGTGAGCGGGGTATTTGCCACCCATACTGAATTAGACCAGGTATTGGCTATTGGACAGTTGGAGCAAGTTGCACAGATCGCTGGGTTTGAGAGTGGGATCGGTGGCTTTAGAGTGCAGTTAGATGACCCCTTTAAGGCTCGCGAAGTTGGTTATCAACTGCTTGAAAAACTTCCCTATGGGTATGGTTTTAGAGATTGGTTTCAAACCCATGGCAATCTCTATCAAGCCATTCAGTTGTCGCGCAATATGGTCGGATTGTTGATCTTTATGATTGTCGCGATCGCCGCCTTCAACGTGGTCTCTATGCTAATGATGTCGGTGATTGATAAACGCCGGGATATTGCCGTGTTGCAAACTCTGGGTCTGTCTGGGCGGTCTATCGTGCAGGTTTTTTTAGTGCAGGGTGGCGTGATCGGTGCGCTTGGTATTGCCACTGGCGTGCTACTTGGCGTGGTTGGGTGCCTGTGGGTAGGCGAGTTGATCGGTTGGGTCGAACAACTCTCTGGGCGGGTCTTTTTAGACACCGCGGTCTATCCGATCGACTATGTGCCGGTGGATCTGCGCGCTGGTGATGTTTTGGTGATTGCGGCGGTAGCGGCATTGTTGAACGGTATGGCGACCGTCTACCCGGCGATTCGCGCATCGCGCGTTGCGCCGGCGACAGAGTTACGTTACTGATCTTGCGCAACGGTTTGGCGTTTTAACTCGATGCGCTCGATATTGCGGCGCTCCCAATTTTGCACCACCTTCCAACGCCAAAGTTGTAGCACAAGAAAATAACCACTGGTCGCCAGCAGTATTCCGCTCAACAGACTGCCGACCGCCAGCGGCAAAATAATTTGTGTGCCGACGTTGATAAACCATTGCCAAGTGAGCGCGATGGTAAAGTCGAGAGCCTCGGTGCCAAGCAATACGCTGCCGAGTTGATAGGTGAGATAAAACATCGGTGGCATGGTGATCGGGTTGCTAATCCAAATTACGACGGCTGCAATCGGCAGGTTTGCGCCGAGCCAAAAGCACATCCATATCGCGATAAAGGTTTGCCCGGGGAGCGGTAAAAAGGCCGAAAAGATGCCGATATACACACCCAACGAGACCGAATGTCGATTGATATGTAACAAGTTGGGGTCTTTTATCAGCGACTTCAGCCAGTGTAACGATGGTTTTTCGAGAATGGCCGTCATGTTTGGAATCAGGCGATGAATGGTCTTGCGCGGCATGGATTAAAGGCCCTGTGTAAAGCGTGCAGGAAGGGGCTTATTATGCACTTTATCGGTCGCTCGAACTAGGGCCTGCGGCGGCGCCAAAAAAACGCTCGCAGGAAAGTAAAAATTGTTTGATCTCCAAGCCGCCACTGTAACCGGTGAGCGTGCCGTTGGCGCCGATTACGCGGTGGCAGGGAATGATGATCGGCAGTGGATTGCGGCCGTTGGCGGAGCCCACTGCGCGGGCGGCGTTAGGCCGACCCATTCCATGGCACTGCCATTTATAGCTGCGCGTGGCTGCGTAGGGGATGATTTGCAGTTGCCGCCAGGCGAGTTGTTGAAACTCAGTTCCACGGGCGTCGAGCGGCAGTGTAAAGAGGGTTCGCTGGCCGCTAAAATACTCATGAAGTTGTTGGCTTGCGTGCTGTATAATCTCAGCGTCGGCGGGCGCTATCGAAGCTTCTGACTCGTTCGCCGCCACCCCGCGATCGCACTCGCCGCGGGGCCAGAACTCGAGGCGAGACAATAGCGCGTTCTCGCAGGTCAGGGTCACAGGCCCCAGGGGCGTGGTGATGACTCTTTGCACGGTGCGTCTCCCGTGAACATGGCGATTTAGGGTGGGTTTTTCGCCAGTTGAAAAGACCGTTAGAGCGATATCCCCGCAAAGGGTGCGGGCGTTCAAACATGCGCTTCTCTGGGTAAGTATAGCAGTGCGAGCTGCTTTTTTTTAAATAATAGCGGCATCCATAGGCCGCCATTTTCACCAATATTACAGGGCATGAAAAGAGTGACTGAAAACCATACGCCAGCGTTGCAGATTCGCCAGCTTAGCAAAACCTATGGCGATCACTTTGAGGCGCTCAAGGGGATTGACCTGACAGTCGAGTCGGGCGATTTTTTTGCGCTGTTGGGCCCTAACGGCGCGGGCAAGTCGACGACTATAGGTATTATTTGCTCCTTGGTACGCAAATCTTCGGGCTCGGTTTCGGTGTTTGGCCACGATATCGACGCCGATTTCGCCAATGCCAAGCGGCATATCGGGGTGGTGCCGCAGGAATTCAATTTTAACCAGTTTGAGCGACCGATCGACATTCTGGTCAATCAGGCCGGTTACTATGGTATTGGGCGGCGTGTGGCGCTTGAGCGCACCGAGCGCTACCTGAAGCAGTTGGGGCTTTGGGAACGTCGCTGGGAGCCATCGAGAACCCTGTCGGGCGGTATGAAACGGCGTCTGATGATAGCGCGAGCGCTGATTCACGAGCCCAAATTATTGATTCTCGATGAACCGACTGCCGGCGTAGACATCGAGTTGCGCCGATCGATGTGGGACTTCTTGTGCGACATAAACCAGCGCGGTACGACCATCATTCTTACCACTCACTACCTCGAAGAGGCCGAGAGTCTGTGTCGCAACGTGGCGATTATCGATCATGGTAGGATCGTTCAAAATACCAGCGTCAAGGCGTTGATTAAACAGCTGAGTGTCGAGACCTTTGTGCTCGACACTCGAGACGAACTGGTCGCGGCGCCGGAGGTAGACGGCTATCGCATAGCCCGCACCGACAGTCACGGCCTAGAGGTTGAAGTTGCCAGCGGCCAGTCGATCAACCCGCTGTTTGCGGCGCTTGGCGAGCAATCTATCGAGGTGCTCAGCATGCGCAACAAGACCAATCGATTGGAGGAATTGTTTATCAGTATGGTCGAGAAAAAATTGCCGGAGACTGCAGCGTGAACCGCAAAGAGATATGGATAGCCTTTGCCACCATCGTCACGCGAGAAGTACGGCGCTATCTGCGTATTTGGCCGCAGACGCTGATTCCACCGGTGATCACTATCGTTTTGTACTTTTTGATTTTTGGCAATCTTATTGGTGGGCGTATTGGCGAGATGGCGGGGTTGCCGTACATCCAGTTTGTCGCGCCGGGGTTGATTATGATGTCGGTCATTACCAATTCATATTCCAATGTGGTGTCGTCTTTTTACGGCTCCAAATTCCAGCGCAATATCGAGGAGTTGTTAGTCTCACCGACGCCCAATATTGTGATTTTGCTCGGTTATGTTGTCGGCGGTATGACCCGAGGTTTGGGTATCGGCGTCATCGTCACGCTGTTGTCGCTGTACTTTGCCGATTTTTCTATTCACAACGTGCCGGTTACGATCAGTATTGTTTTGTTGACGTCGATGCTATTTTCGATCGCCGGCTTGTTAAACGCCATTTTCGCCGACAGCTTTGACGATATTTCCATAGTGCCAACCTTTATTTTGACGCCATTGACCTATCTTGGCGGGGTATTTTATTCGACCCAATTACTGAGTGATTTTTGGGCCAACGTGGCCATGATCAACCCGATCCTATACGTGGTAAATACCTTTCGTTACGGTATCAGTGGAGTGACCGATATTAATATTGGGTGGGCTTTTACCATGGTCTGTCTATCGATTGCGGTGCTTTTTTCTATTACCCTGCGGCAGTTGGAGCAGGGCTCGAGGTTGCGCAGTTGAGCATCGATTACTCCGATACGGGACTCGGTCGGACGACTGACTACGACAGCGCACTAGACGCTCGGCTGTTATACCCGATAGCTCGGGTTCGTGCTCGCCAGGCGCAGGGGACGGTGTTGGGGTTTGTCGGCTGTGATCTGTGGACCGCCTACGAACTATCGTGGCTGAATAGGCAGGGTCTGCCGCAGAGCGCCATCGCCGAATTTAGCGTTCCCTGCGACAGCCCCAACATCGTCGAGTCAAAATCGGTGAAGCTCTATTTGAATAGCTATCATCAGCATGTGGAACCCTCTTGGAGTACGCTGCAATCTCGCTTGCGCGACGATTTGTCGAGCGCCACCGGCGGCGTCGTCGAGGTCTCTCTCTACACCCTCGACGACTATCATCGGCAACGTCCGACGAGCGAACCCGAGGGGCACTGCCTGGATCGTCGTCAGGTATCGATCAATGCCTACACCCCGGATGCTAACTTGTTAGGCCTAGACGTTGATCGAGATGTTGATCGAGAGCTTGATACAGACACTGAGAGCGAGATCGAAGAGACGCTCTATTCGCACTTGCTGCGCAGCAATTGTCCGGTGACTAACCAACCAGATTGGGCATCGGTGTACATTGTTTATCGCGGTGCGCCGATCGATCGCGACGGATTGCTTGCCTATCTCGTTTCATACCGTCAACACCAGGACTTTCACGAGCAGTGCGTCGAGCAAATTTTTGCCGATATCGTCGCCCAGTGCCAGCCGAGTGCGCTGTCGGTTTACGCGCGTTATCTGCGCCGTGGCGGTATAGATATCAATCCCTTTCGCAGCACTCATCAGGCGTTGCCGCCAGTCTTTAGGCACGTCCGTCAATAGCGACTAAAGTCCCGAGGATGTTAGATTTTTGCTGTTATCAAGCGCCGCGCGGATTGCTTTTCGGCGGCGATTTGTATACAGTCTGACCCCTCAAAAATTGTGCCCGATTGCGCGGCAACAGTGATTGAACCGGAGAGGTGGCCGAGCGGCTGAAGGCGCACGCCTGGAAAGTGTGTATGCGTTAATAGCGTATCGAGGGTTCGAATCCCTCTCTCTCCGCCACTATTTTTTATTGTTATTTATCAGCTAGTTACGTTATAATAATCTTGTCTGGACAGCGCATGGACAACGGAGATTATTATGGCGTCAATAAAGCAGCGAGGAACGCAGTGGCGTGCGAGAGTTACTCGCAAGAATTTTCCTACTCAAATTAAATCATTCCCCACACAAACCCTCGCGAAAGCATGGGCACGTCGCATTGAACATCAAATGGACAGCGGAGCGTGGATCGATAGATGTGCTTGCTTTGCACCATAGCGCCATGAAAGTAATATTGCTCATCGAGTAAATACCCGTTGTATTCTTTCGCCTTTAACATCCTAGGGCCCCATTTAAGACGCTAACCCGCCAATTCAACTTTTTGCATCTTTTCTACTAATTAACTTTCCCGCTTTGAGTCCGGTATGCCAGCGATGTACTTTGGAATTGACCCCGACCAAGTAGATTAAATGTCTTTCGCCGCCGCGGCGATGTTAATAGCTCCAGTCTAATTAACATTAACCTCTTTTTGTCTCAAAAGCCGCATAAATCATATTAGTAAAAGCAATAAAAATTAGTATTGTTAAAACGTTAGTGAATAAGAACACTATTGAAATATGAACATCCGCCGATCTACTAAATAACCGGTAAAACATACCATTTTTAATCCAAGCCATTGTTGCATTGATGTCTTTTTTGAGACCGCTTTGCCGCTTTTGCAAGGCACCAAATTTCCAAAAGCAGCTACCTCACAAAAGATTAACAGCATGGCTTCAATCAATACGAATATGTCAGCAAATATCGCATCAAACTCTATGGTTCGCAACGAGCGGACTATGACATCCACAATGGAGCGCCTGTCGATCGGCTTGCGCATTAACTCGGCGAAAGACGATGCGGCCGGCTTGGCGATCTCCTCTAAAATGACCTCGCAGATCCGCGGACTGGATCAGGCGGTGCGCAACGCCAACGACGCGATCTCGATGATTCAGGTTGCAGAGGGCGCGATGAAAGAGGTCACTAACATGTTCCAGCGGATGCGCGAGCTCGCGGTGCAGTCGATCTCTGACTCTAACACCAATGACGACCGTGCCGCTCTTAATAACGAGTTCAAGCAACTATCTTATGAGGTCAGCCGGATCGCTTCCAACACCCAGTGGAACGGCACCAACATTTTGGATGGTGCGCGCACCAACTCAGTCTTCCAGATTGGCGCTAATGCGAACCAGACGATCGCCGTCAACTTTGGTGATTTATCGAACAACAGTGTTACGGCCGCTGTAGGGCCGTCATCGGCCGCAGCTATGACTGCTGACGCCACGGCCTTGGGGACGTTTGGAACGGGTGTTTTTGAGATGAGCGACGGCACAAATGGAATCCATATTGATCAGTCATCTGTAAATGCCGGTGACGCCGCCGGTTTGGAGTTGGTAATTAAACAGGCTACCCAGGTTGCCGCTCTTTACACCTCAGGCGTTGATTTAGCGCCAACTATGGAACTTTCGGCCTCGAGAAAAGTTGTATTTAGCTTTGGAGGAGCAAGTGCAGAGATAGATTTATTTAGTGCCTCTGCGAATGACGGCTCAGGAGGTAATGCATTTCAAAGCGGCTTGCTTAATGACGCGGCCCTTGCAATGAACGCGGCCCTTGATGCTGCGGGTATTAATTTTACTGCTGGTCAGCGTATGGTTGGCGGAGCGGACGCCGGTTTTGCTTTCACTGCGGATGATGGGACAGATGCAGACGGGTACATTTTAACGGCCAATAATCCGACCGTTACGGTAGACGGGTCGGCTTTCGCGGTAGTGGAACATACGGTGGGTTCTGATGCCTATGCGGACCTCGGATTTACAGTCGCGGCAGATACGGCAGGTACAGGCCTTCTGATCAACTACAAAAGCACCAATAAAGGCGCTGTCAGTTTACCCACTATACTGAATAACACCGTAGCAAAAACTGCTGCTGTGGTTACAGCCGGAGTTGACACCGGCATTGCTTCAAGCAGTTTGGCTACCTCTGCACTTGGCGTACTGGACACCGCTATTGAGAGCGTCAACAGCACCCGCGCCACCTTAGGTGCCTCGATGAGCCGGCTTGAGTATGCTGCTGACAACTTGCAGAATGTCTCGCAGAATTCGTCTGCCGCTCGAAGCCGAGTACTGGATGCGGATTATGCGTCTGAGACTACTGAACTGGCGCGGACGCAGATTATTCAGCAGGCGAGTACCGCAATGCTGTCGCAGGCTAACCAAGCGCAGCAGTCGGTATTGTCGCTACTCAAGTAGGTTTTATACTTTTAACACTCAGCGCAATAGCCCAGCAAGATTTGTAGTTGTCCACTTGGACAACGCAAGATTGAACGTGTGATAAATAACGATAAGAAACAGTAAGATAGGAGCTTCAAAAACATACGGGGCGATATGCTCAAATCATGTGTAACCTGTTGAAATTGAAGTAAAAGTAAGGCATGGAGGGTTCGAATCCCTCTCTCTCCGCCACTATTTTTTTATATTTATCAGCTAGTTACGTTATAGTAGAGCTGCTTGTGCCACACATGTGCCACAAGTTGATCAACGAGAGATTATATGGCGTCAATAGTTGAGCAAGGCAAGTCCGTTCACGCTAGGATTGTCCGCAAAGGTTATCCTGTTCAAACGAAAACATTCCCTATAAAAACCCTCGCGAAAGCATGGGCAGG
>Ga0115008_10004474_pt1 | contig 11607 bp, 11 predicted proteins | sample FraStrMetagenome_FD_87164 | JGI IMG/M metagenome (GOLD analysis project Ga0115008, IMG submission 87164) | Marine eukaryotic phytoplankton communities from Arctic Ocean - Fram Strait ARC3M Metagenome | ecosystem: Environmental > Aquatic > Marine > Oceanic | place: Fram Strait | collected...
CACCTCAGAAAATAGGCGGTGCGCCTCTCGCGGCTAAAAAAGCGCGATGCTTAAATCGGTAGCGTTAGGGCACGATCGATTGGCGTCATCTTTCGCTGGCTTTATGAAAGCGGATGAAGTGCATTTCTAGGTCAACATCGATGTCCATTCCAGCGTCAAACCGCGGCCCGACAAGCGCGGTTACCGCGGATCGCCAAAACTTTAGGCCCACCAGGTTTTGTTTTAACACCCGAATTTGCCATTGCCCCGGATGCTGACGCACCCCTTGGTGGAGCGCCGCTATGCCCACCCCTTGCCGGCGAAATTTACGCAGTAAAAAAAACTGATCAACATCGACTAATTGTCTGTTAGCTGGATATTCTCTGACGAGAAAAAAACCGGCTAATTGATCGTCGACGTGAATAAAATAAGGCCAGTGTCCACGGTCTCGCCAGTATAGGTTTAAACTCTCATGGTTAACGCGGTAACGACCGCTGCAATCGGGGTTCCAACCCATAAACTCAGACATGTCATAGAGGTAGTATGCAAACAAGTTGTGCACAATAGATCGAGAACTGGGTTTAATTGGGTGCAGAGATACGTCCATAGTGAGTGACTCCTGTCGATTCGATCTAAGGTAACATAGTGCGGCAGTCCCCATACTTGCCTATGGCCTGTGGCGATTGTCACGCCACTTTGTCTTGCGCTAGTCGATGCGCGAGCCAAATTAACAACTATACTGCTCGCTATTCGAGTTGACCGAACAGTTCGAAGCTTTTGCAAGTACTTTTTCGATGTGCCTGGTGGATGTGCCTGGTGGATATGCCTGGTGAAAGGCCCCTGGGCATGGCGTTTTAAGCCCTGATATTAACGATAGATGCCTGGCCTAGAGACGCGACCACAACCCAGAGGGCGCTGCTGCGCATCATCCAGACGTCAGCGCTCCCCCGGCTCCCAACGCAGGGTATTAGTTTGCACTGGGAGCAAGCGCTCAAAGTAGCACTGCGCGATAGGCGGCGGTCATTTAAGTATCGCGGCCCACGATCAAACGCCAACCAATAATACTGGTGCCGAATCAAATCTAAGTCTAAAATCGAATTGCCTGGGCTAAAACGCGGCGAAAGTCGCTGAAAGCGCGATGGCATGAAACCTGCAATGGACGGTACTCTATGAAAACTCGGCAATATTGGCATGCTCGCGGCGGCGTTTATGCGCTGTTATTTATCTGCGCGTCCTTGACCATGGGATGTAACGCAGCGAACGATAGCAAATCCGACCCTGCGCCAATCGTCAAAAACGATCGTATCGATGTTCACAAGGCACCCGGTTGTCTGTGCTGTGATCGCTGGGTGGATCACCTCCACGAGGCGGGGTTCGAGACATCCACTACCGAAAATTCTGACATGAATGCCTTCAAGTTAAAGCGCGGGATCGCCGCCAAATACCACTCGTGCCACACCGCAGTCACTCGACAGGGGCTAGTCATAGAGGGCCACGTTCCGGCCAGCGCGATAAAGAGCTTTTTGGCTGCACCGCCCAGCCATGCCATCGGCCTGGCGGTGCCCGGAATGCCGGTGGGCTCGCCCGGCATGGAAATGGGCGAGCGCCGCGACGCCTATGATGTCATGTTATTGCTCAACGACGGCAGCGCTGAAGTTTATCGGCAGATCAGTGGCCAGAGTGATCTTTAATCAAGGTCATTCTGGATTGGGGCTCAACCTTGATCGACCAACGCCGGTCAGCCCGGATTAAGAGCCTTGGCTACCCGCTGTACTAGGTCGACGTCGGTCAAGAATTGACCGACCCGCGCTGAGTATGACTTCCCACGCAGCTATGGCTAAAAAACTAATGCCGGCAGCCGGCAAAAACATCCCCAACAGCGCAATACCTGCATAAAACGCCAACGATGTCGGAGCCCTTCGATCATCGTCACTATCGACCGAGCGGTGACTGTCGACTGCCCCAGTGGCGCTAGCGCCTGCTGGCCTCCGTCGCCACCAAAGGTAGAGCCCAGTGGCACTAATACCGGTCACCGCCAACGCCGTAAGCAGACCGAGTAACTGGTTGGCCCAACCGAACAGCGCACCCTCATGCAGTGCAATTCCCTGAGACACGACCCGTTCCAGCGGGTGACGATCCGAAAATTGCGTGTGCATGAGCAGTTCGCCAGAGTACTGATCAAAGTGCATCGTCTCGCGTTGAGAGCGTTCAGCCGGCATCGAGCGAAACATCCAAACACCATGATCGGGTCGCGGTGGAATAACGTGCACAGGCGATCGCATGGCACCGATTTCAATGCTCTCAAGCAAAATATCTAGCATCGCGATATTGGCGCGACTGCGCTCGGTTTTAGCCGCCACGGTCTCAACGTCTGAGCGAGTCTGCCAAAGACTACTGCCGGGTAACGACAGCATCCCGTCACTCGGCTGGGTCGACTTAAGATTCACCGTCCACCCCTGCCCCGATCCTTGCCAACCCGCAGCCGCTTTTAATTGATCGAAGCCACCGCCCCACAGTTGCGTCCAAGGTAGTCCGGAAAACAGCAACAAAAGGATTGGCAGGCTGAACCAAAATCCGACGACGCCGTGCAGACTACGCCATCGTTTTAGTGGCTCTAGGCGCTTCAGCATCGGCATCGCCAAACGCTTGACCGGCTGCGCATCTAGGGGTTGCGACAACCATAAATAGAGCCCAGTGACGACGATGATAATCAGCCAACTAGCTGCCAGCTCAACCACGTAGGAGCCCATATTGCCCAACAGCAATTCGCTATGAAGTTTTTTTACCTGCTGCAAAAAGCGTTCATCGCTGAACTCACTGGCCAACACCCTACCGGAAAATTTATCCAGCCAATAAAGGCTAGCACGACCGTCGGGGTCGCGCAGTTCAATTTCTATCGAGCGATCGCTAGGCCGGTCCAATATAACCTTTTTAAGCGTTGCCTCTGGGTGTTGCGCCAGGAGCGATGTGATCTGATGACTCATCGGTAAGCGCGTTGTAACCGCCCCCACATCGACGGCCATGGCATTGATGGTAGCCTCTTGATACTGCTCGATCTGAGGCTTAAAAAGATAAATGGCGCCGGTCAAAGACAGAAAAATGGCAAACGGACACACCATCAAACCCGCCACAAAATGCCAGCGCCACAAGCGCTGTCGAAGCACCGCCGAGCGCAATCCCACCCTATCCACCTATCTGATAGCGGGCTTGGAAATGATAGGTCCGACCCGGCCAAGGATGGAATACGTAGGCCTGCTGATCGAATAAGTTATCGATGCCCGCGGTCAACTTTAGCTGCGGCGAAATTTGCCAATTCAGCGTCGTTGCAACGAACACGAAACTGTCGTGGGCACCAAACACCCGATCGACCGTATCGCTGTTATCGAGTGCCCCATAGCTATCGCTGGCGTAGCGAACCGTCGCCCCCATAGCCCATTCAGGCGAATATCTATAACTGAGCATTAGATGGCTGCGCCAGCTCGGCGAACGCGGAAACTGCTTACCAACAAAATTGCTATTAAACACATTTTCGGTGATTTTGGCGTCGGTGTAGGTCAGGTTAAACCGCACATCCAATGGCAGTGACCACAATTTTTTCTGCTGCCAAATAAATTCCGTGCCCTGGGTGGTGACCGCGCCGACCGGTAAAAACGTCGATGTACCATTGCTCGCGCGTTGATTAAAAATAACGTCGTCAACCTCTTCGTAAAATAGGTTGAGTCGCAACTCGCCATCGTCCAACAACTTGCTAAAGCCAAGGTTGTGAAAAACGCCCGCTTCTGGTGCCAGCGTTGGATCGCCAATAGCCGCTGCTCCCGCACCCTGACTATCGTTGACGTACAGCTCCTCAACCACCGGAAAACGCAACGCGCGCGCCACCGAATAACGCACATTTAAGCCTTCATTCACGTACCACGCAAGCGAGAGTTTTGGCGAGTAAGCGCTTTCCGAGCGCGGTAAGATTCGTTGTGCTCCCAAATAGCCTTCATCGGCGCGCCATTGTTCATATCTCAAGCCAAGGTCCAACGTCCAAGATGGCGTGAGCTCTAATCCGTAGTGGGCAAAAATTGCCGAGGTGTTGGCCTGTCCCCCACTGTCGGCACGTCCAGTTGATGGATCGCCGTCAGTTTCGTCGCTATCGCGCAATCCGGCGATAGTGTTGTAGTCGTCGACGATATAATTCAATCGATAATCATCGTAGTGGAATCCCAACGATAATTGCTGCCGATCGTCGTTGAGCCAGCGATCGTTAGAAAATTTGAGGTCAAAAATCTGCCAACCGGTGTCATCATACGTGGTGATGCGGGCGCGATATTTTTGGTTCTCTGTAATGAAGGTAGGTGCCATTGGGTGATTCCCAGAACGCACTTCGACATCGTCAAGCACCCTGAAATTACTGTAAAAGGCATCACCAAGCCAATCGTCATTCGCCTCTATACTCACACCGAGCCCAACCAAAAAGCTGTCGCGCTGTTGCTCGCGCTGTTGGAAACGACTCCGGCCAAATGCATAGGTATCATACGCCCTATCGCTACCGGCCAATGCCACGCGGCGATCAAAAATCGGCGTGCCATCGGCGTCGCGAATAAAACTATTTTGCTCACGCTCACTCCGTCGGCGTGTCTCATAGGCCACAGAACCACGCCATTGGAGGCGCCCGCGCGGATAAAAAAACTTGCCCTTGTACAGCTCAGCAAGCGTAGACTCCGCTCCCGAATCACCAAAATAGACGCCCGCATTACCCATTTCATCGGTGCCTTCGAGCCACCCTATACTCGCTTCCGCGGTCGGCTCATCGGTGGTGTTGCTGGAAAAAAAATGGCTCTGTGGTTGGCCGCTATTATCTAATCGATTGTAGGATAAGAATACCCCTAAATCGCCAATCCTATCTTCGTAGGACGCAAACGTGCGGTAGCCATCGAGGGTGTCATTATTGTCGCCGTATCGATGCGGCTGCGCAAAATAGCCCATTTCAACGACACCGCGGCTTTCTCTCGGGTTAGCGGTTTGAATATTGATCACGCCGCCCATCGCATTGCCACTGTACTCGGCTGAAAATGGGCCGTACACCACCTCCACTTGATCTATCTCGCTGGGCGATACCAAAGACCAGCGTGGTGCTCCTCGGTAGCGCGTCTGAAGGTGATAATGCAACGGCATACCATCGACGAATACCATCGACCGCGTGGTTTGGAACATATTCGAGCCGCGGATACCGACCACCCCGTTAGCATCGCCAATGAAGCGCTTGCGAACGATCAAGCTGGGTGCAAAAGCCACCGCATCCTCGGTCGATGTCATGTTGGTCAGAGCAAGTTCTGCCGCGGTTAGGGTGCTGGTCGGGCTGACTACGCCAGTTTCATTGAATACCTGGTCGGCAATCACAATCACTTCTTCAAGACCATCGCGTTGGGCGTGAGTCGTGAGTGGAATACTACTCAATAGCAGGCAACTGAGGGTTAAAACAGACAAACGCGACCGCATGAAGGGCTTCCTGTCCTAATCAATGAAAGCAACTATATCAAACTCGGGGAACCCACGGAATGTGGCAAATTGTCGCAGGGCGTATCCATGGCGATTAACTCTGTGATGCTGATAGACGCCATCGATCGCGCAACTTTGACATCAGCTTGCCCTCAAGCGGCGATCATAGCCCGCTTGAGACTCGCCGACTAGCGCAGCGAAGGGCTGCTCGGCAACCCTCAGAGCCCTTGCTAATACGCCTGTTTGTAAACCCCCGCCCGCGCAGAGGCCTCAGCGAATGGGATCAAGTGTTGGCCGCCATTATCACTCGGTATACATTAAAAACGTAGGGTTGGAGGCTTCAGGTAAAAAGGCGTGGGCAGATAAAACGTCGATATACGAGGCCGCGCACAGCTCGCTAAGCTTGCCATCGATCAAGGTGCATCACGCCGCCCAGCGGTTTTCGCGGGCCCGGCTTGAATTTCGTGCCTAGGGAATAGGCCACCGGGATCATTGCAATTTGGGTAGCCTCGGCAAACGGAATTTGCAAAATTTCGGCAATTTCACGTTCGTAAGCTAGGTGCAGTGTAGTCCAACAACTGCCCAGACCGCGCGCGCGTGCGGCGAGCATAAAATTCCACGCAGCCGGAATAATCGACGCGTACATACTGGCCTGAAACTGGACGTTGCCGGCTTTCTCTGGGCTGTCCAAACGCACCGGTAAACACGGAAAAACCAGAACTGGCACGTCTTTGATGTGCTCTGCCAAATAAGCTGACGAATTTAGCACACGTTCCTGTGTAACACGCATGTCAGGAGAATCTAGGTGTTGGCGATCGGGCGACCGGGGACTCGCGGCATAGTCGTCGTAAGCTTGCTTGTAATACTCGCCAATGCGGCGCTTTTTCTCCGTGTCATAGACCACGATAAATTGCCAGCCCTGACCATTTGAGCTACTCGGCGCCTGCATGGCCAATTCTATACACTCCGCCACCAAGGCTATATCCACCGGCTTGGAAAAATCTAAACGCTTGCGAACCGAGCGCGTGGTAGCGAGTAATTCATCTGGGGTCAAATGCTGACAAGACATGTGTCAATCCTATAGGTGGCGGCGTTGGCCAAAAGGCGTTATTGGCTGCACTATGCAAAGCATAAAATGGCTTATAGAGCTTTTAAATACCGACAAACCGGCCTGATATTAAAGCCTATTTATCCGGTTCTGACCACTGCCAACGAGGGTAGACAAGCGTGTCTACCCTGGGTCGTCTAGACTCGGCAGCTCACTGAGCACGATTGTCCACCGAAATTAAGCTCCCAACGCTATGGCTAGAGCGTCATTCGATCGCTGCAGCGGCCCTCACGCTGAGATTGGCGGCATGGTTCATGATATGGAAAAGGACGCTTTGCTCCAGCGTACCGGTCGCTAAGTGCGCCCCTGGGCCGCTTGCATAGACAGCGACATCGGCTCCGGAGTGGGTTTCGGCCGCCAGCGGCACCAGAACTTCTTGGTGAAAACCACCACTGCCAGTGTCCACCTCGGACAGGTCATGACGACCGGCATTTATCGGCTGAGCATAGGCCAAGTCGGCGTTGGTGGCGCCCGGTAAATGTTGAAACCCTCGGCCGTTTTGATAGCCGAGAGTCGTGTAAGGTCGACCCTCAACATCCTGGGCTGGTTGGTCGCTATCGGGCGGCACTACAACACCCAAAATCGGATTGCCGCGACGGGGATAGCCCGCAATCGTCATGACGTGACCGTGATCAGCGGTGACTAAAATCAAGGTCTCGCGAGGATTGGTTTTGGCAACTGCAAGACCCACCGCAGTCGATAGTTCAACCGCATCTGTAAGCGCATTATATGCGCTGGTGGCATGGTGACCGTGATCTATACGTCCTGCCTCGACCACCAGAAAAAATCCCTCGGGGTTACCGATCAACAAATCGATGCCCTTGGCGGTCATGTCGCTGAGCGATGGCTCTGTATTAATTACCGCCAGACGATCCGCCGCGTAACGCATGTGGGAATCGCTAAACAGGCCTAGAACCGGCCCTTTATCCATCGGGTTCAAGGCAGATAAACTGGCGGCGGTATCGACGTAGCGGCCCTTTTTATACTTTATTTGCCATTCATCAATCAGATCACGCCCGTCATTGCGCAAACCCACGCGTGGTTCGATAGGCGCTGTTTCAAGCGTAGAATCGGACTCGACCGAGGGATCGTTGACTACCGTTGTCGGTAAGAAATGTCTACGCCCGCCGCCCAACGCAAGTTCCAAACCATCGACCTCGACCCCGGATAAACGCTCTAAACGGTCCTCAAATTGCACCAATTGCAGCGCGATATCCTCACAACCAGCGTCTACTGCGGCCACTGGCATATTCGATATATCCTCCCAATTTCGCTCGACCGACACCGCATAGGTCGCCGCAGGCGTAGCATGGGTTATGCGCGCGGTGGAAATAACCCCAGTCGACATACCTGCAACCTCCGCCAACATCAGTGCACTAACCAGTTCGCTGCCGCTCTGACTGGCACAATTACCTCGCTGCACATGTTGGTCGACACCGACAACCCCGAAATTGGTTTTAACGCCGCTCATAATAGCGGTCATAGTACCGGCGGAATCTGGTGTTTGGGCATCGACATTGTAGGTTTTGACCAAACCGGAAAACGGAAAACGATCAAAGCTCAAGCTGTGTTCCTCACCACTGAAGCCAAGGTTTTGGCCCTCGAGAATTCGCGCAGCGGTGACCGTCGATACACCCATACCGTCACCGACGAAGACAATGATATTTTTCGCCGCGCCGGCCGATAAAACAATATTTTCCATCGCTTGGGTCGACGCCACGATAGCGCCCTCAGCTTGACGATACCAAGGATTGCCCCGGATTGACCGAAGCCGATGATCCAGCTCATTACCAGCCACAAAAACGACCGGCGTATTGCGCTCTATTTGCGCGCAGCCCGAGACCAAGAACCCCGACACCAACCAGTAGATTAACTTGCCCATAGTGCACTCCCAATTGTCGTTGACCCACCCACGCTAGCTTAGGCTGCGTAACGCAAAGTGCGCAGTATACAGGGACATCAGGCTGGAACATTCAGGATCTGGCTTGTTTCACCGACTTTATGTCCGCCGACGACACGCAAAGAGCCTCATTGACTACCGATCAATCAGCGAGGTGAACCATCGATGGGGAGTAGAATGCGAAAGTTACAACCCTGCCCGTCGGTAGACTCGAGCCGCACCGAACCACCATGCTCATCGACCACCTGCTTCACAAGGTACAATCCAACGCCGGCACCACGGGTGGGCTTGGAGGAAAAAAACAGATTGAAAATCTTTTCGCGATTGTGTTCGGCGACGCCTGGGCCCGTGTCCGCCACGTCAATCCACACCATACTGTTCTGATTGCCCAATCGTAAGGTTAATACTCCGCCGCGCGGCATAGCTTCAGCGGCATTTTGAATCAGATTGTACAGCGCCTGCTGCAGTCTCTCAGTGTCGCAAACGATGTTCGGCACCTCAGTGTACTCGCGCCGTATTTCAATCGTATCTGCGAGGTCTCGCTGCGCCATCGTCAGTGCCTGCTCGAGCGATCGTTGCACATCATCCTTGACAAAATAACCGCGACGCGACGGCGAAAAATAATTCAAATCGGCCAGCGTCTTAGACACCACTGCCATCGCGTCGGCCGATTCTTCAATACGCATATCGATGTCTCGCAGCAGGCTTGGAATATTTAAACCTTGAGTGATCGCCTGTAGTTGGCCGACATACGACCGTAGCAAATGGCCCTTGACTTTGTTGATATCGATAAAGGCTGATTGCTTTTTGAGGACTTGATCCAAAGCCAAAAAATGATGCTGAATGCTACTGATATTACCTCGTAAAAACGCGATTGAACTGTCCATTCGGCCGCTGATTCCAGTGGCTAAATTACCCATCGCGAATATTTTTTGTGAGCTATCCAGACGTTCGTTGAGTTCACCGACTCGCTCCCGACAAGCGCGCAGTTCGCCATCCTTAGTCTGTAATTTTTCGATATGGGTGTTGTTCTTTTGGCTTAGGCTGTCAATTTGGTCTTGTTTTTCTTGCAGCGCCTTTTCGAGCGCCTGCTTCTGCCCCAGCAATTCTTGCAATTGCTCCTGTATCAATGTCGATTCCGACACGTTCAGCCTGCCTCTTTGTCTGCGTTACCCGACTCGAAGCCTGCAAAGGCTCGTCCCTCGCACACAACACTCTTACCTCTTTTAAACTGCTGGTATGTTTGCGCCATAGGAAGCGTCAATAAGGCTACACGGGCAGCAGACAATGATCTGAACAATCTGGTAGCCATTCATGATGTCTCGATTGACCAATATATGCAAGTACTAAAAATGGAATAACTCGCGTACCTGCAGGCGCAAACTATTGGCGATTTTCTCCAAGTTAGAAAATCGCGGCGAGTGCACGCCGCGCTCAATATTGCTGATAGTTTCTATGGTTAAATCAGTCATATCGGCGAGTTGCTCCTGAGTCAGGCCTTGATCGCGCCGAACCTGCGTCAGTCTTTTACCAAATTTCTCTTTTAACCCTGCCAAAGTCAACTCCCAGCCCTAATAAAAGGAACCCCATGTTGCTATGCGGCTCAACGTAATCATATAGATGCTAAACAAGTGGTCGGATATAGAAAACGAAGTGCATCTTCGACTTTCTAATAATGTCGCGTTTAATCAACCAACAGCGCCAGAGTAGCGCATCGTGCTTTATATTCATAGATGAATATAAATATTCTTAAAAAAAATTTAAACGCGCCAAAATGGATGAAGGTTATATATTTACCTTATATTAATTAATAATTTACAATTTTTATCGTCTATATCACTTTTAAAATGGTCAATAAAAAGTCAATAAATATGTCAGTTTTCATCGTAAAATCTATAAATAATTAAATAATCACTACTGTTGCGCGCAACAGTCATTGCTCAAAGAAATCGATCAAACAGCCATTTCTTTCTCTGCCAACAAAGCGGTAAACTGTTTAGGCTAATATTTGCCACTGAATGGATCCATCCAAAAATGAAATTATGGCAGCACAATTTTCTCAATCGCAACAAGTTAGGTAGCGCCTATCTCTCTCGAGCGAATCAGTGGTTTGACCCATTAATCGACACTTGCACGCCCTCGTCAATCAGCACCGACAAAGCGTTTATTTTCGGTATCAATGGAACCCAAGGCTCTGGAAAATCGACTCTGGCTGACTATCTGTGCGAGCTAGTCAAAGCACAGTTAGGATTGACTGCCGTGGTATTGTCGCTGGATGATTTTTATCTAACCCAACAGCAGCGCCGACAACTTGGCGCACGGGTTCATCCGCTTCTGGCGACCCGCGGCGTGCCGGGTACCCATGATGTGCCACTGGCCATACGGACACTAGATCAACTTTCTAGCGGGCATGGCGAACTTCAACTACCTCGCTTTGATAAGCGCAACGACGACCGCTTTGCGGACGCACAACTCACCACGATCGTCGCTCCCGTCGATGTGATCATACTCGAAGGTTGGTGTCTGGGCGCACGGCCACAATCGGCGATTGAACTGCAGTCGCCGATCAATCGGCTAGAACGCGACCAGGACGCCGCCGGAATCTGGCGCGCTTATGTCAACAACGCGTTAGCCGAACACTATCAAGAATTATTTGAGCGGGTTGATTGCTGGATCATGTTGCGCGCACCCTCGTTTAAGCAGGTTCATCAGTGGCGCTTAGAGCAAGAGCTCAAACTCGCCGACACGCTAAACGAGAGCGACAAGAATAACGCTTCCAGCATTATGAATAACCAGCAAATAGCTCATTTTATTCTGCATTATCAAAGGATAACTGAGGTTCTATTGCGCGACCTTCCGGCCTCCGTCGATCATCTATTTCAGCTCGACGAAGCGCGTGAGATTATAGAGTATCGAGCGCAGCAGCCAAATCGTTATTAATAGCATCGAGCGTATCAACACCCACAGAGAGCCTCACTAGAGCATCGACGATACCAATTTTGTGACGCACCGACCGCGGCACCGAGGCATGGGGCGTGATCGCCGGATGCTCGATTAGATTCTCGACTCCACCGAGATTTTTGGCCAGAGGAAAGATCTGGGTTCGCTCGAGTAATTGCCTTGCAGACTCCAGGCC
>Ga0115008_10004476_pt1 | contig 11605 bp, 8 predicted proteins | sample FraStrMetagenome_FD_87164 | JGI IMG/M metagenome (GOLD analysis project Ga0115008, IMG submission 87164) | Marine eukaryotic phytoplankton communities from Arctic Ocean - Fram Strait ARC3M Metagenome | ecosystem: Environmental > Aquatic > Marine > Oceanic | place: Fram Strait | collected 2012-06-18
AATACTTTTTTGGCAGTTGGTTGGCAGTAAGATAACTATTTTAGTGATGGCAGTTAGTTGATAGTTAGTTGCAGTTAGTTAGTTAAATAACTATTTGGCAGTTATAGTTAACACCTCTACACACAGGCACACATCCAAGGCAAGATGCGTCGGGTCGGGCATCGGGTACAATTCACATGTTCTCTTTTTTTCGGTGCAACACATTACAAATTACAAGCTTCATTACAACAATATATTTGACATTTCATATTACTTACGATCATGTCCGCTCGCAACCTCGCTGCAGCCAAACGATTACGAAAGGAACTTGCAAATCTAGAAAAGAACATCGATCCCGAGGATGATGTTTATCTACGCCCTTCGTCGACAGGACTCATGCGCTGGACAGCTTTAATTAAAGGTCCATCGGATACTCCTTACGCCGATTCCATCTTTCGATTAATTATCAAATGCAGTTCAGATTATCCACTCGCTCCGCCTACAATATCTTTTGATACGAAAATATTTCATCCTAATGTGCACTTTGGTAAGGGCGACGTTTGTCTAGATATATTGAAAAAGGAATGGAGTCCTGCCTGGGGTTTGCAAGCAGCATGCCGAGCTGTTGTAGCACTTCTGTCGGACCCGGATCCATCGAGTCCTCTAAATTGTGATGCAGGAAATATGCTGCGAACTGGTGATATTTTGGCGTATGAAACAACAGCGAGAATGTATGCGATCGAGAATGGGAGAGGTATTGAATGGCCTATTAAAGCGAAGGAGAATGATAATGATACAACACCACAAGTGTTGCAGTAAGGTGCACAGTGCTTGTATACTATTTGTTCAAAGAGGTACTGACAACATGTCTCCGATCACGAACTAAGAGAGGTTATTGGTTGACTAGTAAGATGCTTTTTATAAACAATAAGCATGATTCAAACATAAATAGATCTCTACTCCAACGCATAATTCATATTTCTCATCCAAAACGTAATCCTAAATAAGCCTCCGTGATGAATGCGATCTCTAACTTCGCAGCACATGGTTTATCCACACTTCATTCAACTACTCTCCTATATGTGCATTTCAACATATATCTATATATAAGTGGCTAAATATATATTGTTATATAGTAATGGACAACTCTTCGAGCCCAGATAATATGTATTGAGATAAAGAGAATGTATGGTCCATCAGACGATGTTTTAATCTGTATCAGTCAACTCTATGGCGCACTAGCCTAGAATATTGGGGCTAAAATGATAGACATAAATTCAATTGTCGTAAGCCTAAACAACATGACTTCTACTAATCTATCGTAGTCGATCTGCCTTTGTAGATCATGTAGTGGATAAGGCAGCACGCTTAGGAAGCATGAAAATTTACAAATTTTCTCTAGCTCAAGTGCATTAGATCTGACGGTGTTCACTGTCTACTCGGTGTGTAAAATGCTATTGTGATCAGATCACTATCATGAGCTGATGCAATCATGCGAATGAGGGAGAGACTTACTAGAATTTTGAATGTGCCACCCTGGATGAAAATGCCGCAATTGTTTTCAATTCACCTGATGTCACACGTTGACTCAGTTTATTTCCGTCATAAATTCTAACATGTTGGCTTACGTTTGTTTGAAATCACTTTGGAAGAGTGGATCGATATTGAAATAGAAAGTATATTATTGAGGTGTGGAACCCTCAACCCTCAATCTTGACGCTGTTTTACAGATTTCCAAAACCCAATCAAAAAATCTTGTGTCAGTCAATTACAACCACACAAAGTATTGTTTGGTTAGACACTTGCGACAACCTTTGCGCAACGCACTTCTCGCAACCACCCACTGAAATACCCACAATTATGCCAGACACTGTAGGTGTACTTGTCTCTAAGCGGACCGTCTATATTGGCGGATTAGTCGCAGAATGTCAAGAATCCTTGGTACGCGCTGCTGCACTGCCGTTCGGGCCCGTGAAACAAGTTGAAATTCCTCGCGACTATAAAACCGGTGAGCACCGAGGGTTCGCCTTTGTTGAATTCGACGATCCTGATGATGCTGCAGAGTGCATTTTTAATTTGAACGGAGCTGAGTTGCTCGGACGTTCCTTGAACGTGAGCTTGGCACAACCGAATCGTCATTCATTAGGTAGCGATAAAGCCGTTTGGAGTACCGATGCGTGGTTCAAAGAGCATTCATTGGGTGCGGCTAATAACCAAAGTATAGAACAAGAACACATGGATGCAGATGTATTGAAAGATTCCGGCCCGCCTGTTGGTGTATAACATTTATTTTTGAAAGATTGCAGAGTTTCCATGGTAAGTTAAGTTTCATCATTGATACGAAGGTTAAAGCCGATGATGATTACACATCCATATCACAGACCTGTACTGAATTCATAGCAGTTCGGCCCTGAAAAGGGTCAGCTGTCATTTTTGTCGATAAACGAGATGCACCACCAACTTAGGTTAATATTACACCTTCATGTTACTGCTATGTCCACTTTACTCATGTACTCACCGGTTTAATCTTGTTAGTGTTCAGGTTAAACACAGACTTTGAAAACTTCACATGATTCCTAATTCATATATGGTAAGTTAAAAAAACTCGCTAAGTTTTCGACAGTTTGAACCGATGATGATTCTTCATCCATATCACAGACCTGTACTGAATCAATCGTAGTTCGGCCCTGAGAAGGGTTAACTATCATCTGTGTCGAGAAACGAGATGCACCACCAACTTAGGTTCAAACTTGCATTTTCTTTACTACTTTTTTTCTACATTATTTTAATCGCTTCATTATGTTCGACTTTTAGTGGAAATTCGACGAAATTGTCAGAAATGTTCTCAACTGTATTTTCCTAGTTGATGTAAGCAGAAGTGGGATATCACTTTCATATCACAAAACTATTTTTGGGTGAGGAGTGTTGATATTGAATCCACAGCAAATTGAAGTAATCGTAGCTTTTATCATGATCACGTGCATACTGTTCTAAAAGTTTTTGAAGTTCTGGGTTATGTTTAAAATGAGATGAAGAGGATTTTTGTATATAAGAGTCTCATCAGGAGATATGCTTTTTTATTGAGAATTGTATCTCATCGGCCTGGCCGATCTGATCCGTGGGATTTGGATTCCAGCGCTTTCGAAAAAAATGAGCTTAGATCGACATTTATAACTGTAAATTAAGTTCAAAATCAATTTTCGGCATGCTACAATATTGAAACAAGGATTTTAAAGTCTTTGGGTGAAGTTCACTAATCATTGGAAAAACACAGTTCGAAAATACCACAGGATTGTAGGCTATGGGACTACCGATGATACGACTGGGTGGGCTACAAATGAAGGAAGTTCTGACATCGCGAAAATCTTCGCAGATCATTTCAGAAAGATTTGATTGATTTTTTAGATTAAAATTGGCTTCCACTGGACAAGCGATCACACATCATGTCGTGAAAGATTAAGTCTCGTACTCATTCCAATGATACCTGCGTAATTCCAGTATATAGAGCTACCAACAAAGAATGGATGAGTATGTGTGAGTGGCTATTGAGACGTATCAAAATCAATGGATTCAAATTCCGAAGGCATTTGATGAATTTACCTTGCGACGGCTGAGCTTATTGGTGAGTTGCCAACGAAAAATGTTCAACGGATCACAAAAGGAAAGATGCTCGCGCTTCATTCAAGAAGAGATTTAAACTGACGCTAAGATGTATGGCAATTAGTACTCAGAGTAAACTAATGATACGTCGGGTACAATTCATAAGAAAAGAAAGCTGCTACTCAGGCAGCGTGTACTGGAAATACCAGGGGGTATTACTCAGAATATGGGAGCTCATGGTTCATGAACAGGGAAAATAATGACGCGTATTATGCGTTTCGATCATATAACAACTGCTACTACTCCTCTTCCAAACCAGCTACTGATGAAGGGGGCGAGGTTAAACTATGGAATGATTATATTTGTTTTAAGAGTAAATATTAACAAAATAAATATACAGTAAGCAACTTTTAAATACAGGTATGTGTCGCCTGTCGCAAGAACGTATCAATAAGTCGAAAAAATCAAAATTTTCCATGGAGACTACCGGTAGTCGATCGGCAAGCTACTTCTTACAAAAGCCTGGCACAAGAGGCTGCTAATAAGGGCGAGGCATCACTTCAAGGAAGCCTAATTTTGCTTACAGGTCAACTACCGAATCTACCTACGTGTGATCTCAAATGTATCAAGCGCAGCGATTTCACATTAGAAAAATTTGCTAATATAAAATAATTATCTGAATAAGGATACATGACTAGCTATTCTCTGGGCCATCCAGTGAAGACTCGGTAAGTCTGAAGAACCTCTTTGACAAAGAATATAAACGTTCTTCCAGTCTGTTCGAGCTTGTGCACTGATAAGCTGTAAGTATCCATGTCTAACTTTGTGAAGGAAGTCTTTACGAGGTAAATTGTAATCATTGGTTTTTGTTCGTCAAAGTATACTATCTCAGTCATCACAAAGCAAGAAATGTGCTATTTGTGGCATGATTGGTTGAGGCCACTTGGCCAGCTAATGCGTATTCAAAGAAATATGATTTAAAAGCCAAATTATTGAGAAACATCTAATCACTTAAAATCGGTAGTAATCACATTTTCCACATCCTCTTTGAGGACTAGATGAGGGTCAACATCTTCCGGGATATCTGCCCTTCGAATGCGTCGCCTCACCTCTGTTCGGACACTGGCCAACAACTGTTCGCACAATCGACCATTTCTTTCGCTCCTCCACTCCTTTGTCGTTTCCTCTTCCAATAACCCGCCGACAAACTCAGTTGTCAAGCCTTCGCCAAGTTCAAACCCTTTCGTAATGCAAAGATCTACAAAAATTTGAGCGAGGCTCAAGCAGTCATAATCAGGGAACTCAAACATCAGCGGGCATCTACGTTTTAATTCCATTTGAGAAGATAAAAATCCTTGCATTTCGGTAGGAAACCCAGATACAATAATCAACGGATCGCCACCTGAATCCATACTATCAATTAGTTCCTGAACAGCGTAGTTACCTAAATCTGCGTTGTGCCGACGTGAGTGCATTCCAAGTGTGTAAGCTTCATCTACAAAAAGGATCCCTCCCTTTGCGTCATCTAATACTTCTCTGGTCTTTGAACGAGTTTTTGATTGGTCCCGCGCGACCAGATCCATGCGTTCAACTTCTACGAACTTTGCTTTGCGAATAATTCCCAATTCATGAAGCATCTTGGCTAGAAACCGACCAACGTACGTCTTCCCACTACCGGGATTGCCGACAAAAACCATATGTGGCATTTTCAAACGGAAATCCACTCCTAAAATGGAGGCACGAATGTCATTTATTTCCATCGTTCTTCTCAGCCCACGAATCTGAATCAACACAAATGTTATAAATCATTTCCCATAAATTAGGAAGGTATCAATATATACGACTTACCTGACTTTTAATGTGATGTAATCCAACGATCATCTTTAAGACACACTCAATACGGTCGCTTGAATTGACACTTCCCTTTTTCGGTACTTTACTCACTACCCGTTTTTTAACCTGATCTAAAATAATGTCAATAGGACTATTTCCACTTTCTTGCAATGCAAGCTCGATATCGTCCGGATCCACACCGGCAGCATACAATGCATGAGGAAAACGATCTGCAATTTTACGAACAGCATCCAGTACAATTTTCAAATCTCCCTTTTGACGACCTTGTCCACCACGCATGCTACTCAGCTTGCTCTCCATCTGTTCCGCCCTCGTCATCAAAATTTCCGCCTGCTGACGTTTGCTAGGAGCAGTAGGAGGAGGTCTACCCTGCAACAACGCCACAACCGCTTCCGATGCACTTCCATCTGCCAGCGCGAGATCCAATGGAGTCATCCCATCATCATTCTGCAAATGCAACGCATCCGGATAACTCTCAATCAGCAAACGGATAACCTCCGGCGAAGCCTGATTGCTCGCTGCCATGTGAAGCGGCAAACTACCATACTGATTCCTCACAGTAGCCCCATTCGGATTCGTCGCGAGAAGAAGCTCCACCGTCTCCACCGGCGCCTGCCACATACACGCATGATGAACGGGCAGGTTACCAATACCATTCGCAGTCGCTGGAGCATTCGGATTGGCCTTAATGAGCGCATCGATGGCTTCCACGGGAGCCTGAAAGGATGCGGCAGCATGCAGTGGTAGATTCCCACGTTCGTTCGAGCGACTGGCCTCGGCTGGGAAGTTGGATGATTTGGCGCGGGTGAGGAGGGCACCGAAGCCCTTGGAGAGTTCGTGTAAGATGGTGTCCGTCATTGTTATAGTCGAGGCGAATGTATCATGAAATGATGTCCTTTGGGAGTTGTTATTCGTCGACTTCAATGTATCCTATATGGGTTCTGAATACCAACACTGGAATAAAACTATGGCAACCTTTTATAATGTGTATATTGTTGTGTGTACGAATATATCCAAACAACAATACATGTACTCGTACATGTATTAATACCACTCTCTCTATCCACAAAATATTCAACAGAGAAGCTAGGAGCAACAAGTTTTTTCCACATACCGGTACATGTAGAGAGAGGAGAGAGGAAACAAACACACGACAAAAGTTTTTGTCTTTGTGTGTTGGTAGACTTGCACGTTGTAGACAGGAGAACGCATGCAACGCATCTGTGGGTTGTTAATATGATATGGAACGATCGCTTTCATTTATGAATTTATATAAACATTTTGCGAGTAGGTAGATATGATACATGGATCGCACCTATGTATAGATGTATATACGAATATATAAATATTCTCACCGAATGAGTGTGTGAGTGTAGCTAGCTACATGTACGAGTACATGTATTTTAATATACAAATGTACATGAATTAGCTATTCGTACATATATTTTACTACATTACACTTTGTACGAAGCAGTGAGCCAATGCGGCAAGGAAGTGGAACGAATTATATTATTGGAACCTCTTGATATTTCATCTCTCTATCTCACTCTCATTCTCAATCACTCTCACTCTCACTCTCACTCTCACTCTCACTCTCCGTCAACAATCGGCGTAGTAGAAGTAGTACACAATGTCGAAAGGATCATCTCCCCAATTAAGTGGAGGTGGTGGAGACTACGTCGATTTGCACGAGCTGAGTAAAGGGTGGAAGGCAGCTATTGCTCGCGTTCAAGATCCCAACTTTCGGTACGTTACGCACTACGAATGAATGAATGAATGTGAATGAGAATGAATGAATGAATATGGTTGCTTTTATCCAGAGGACATGTCATTTGTCTTTGTGCAGTCAACGCATGAACTAACCTTGATTCATAATATTCATCATATCCTAATATACACAGGCATGAGGCAAAGATGAAGAATGATCGTGGGAACTTACCGCTGCATTCGGCTGCATCGTTTCGTGCACCGCTGGAGTTAGCTGAGGCTTTGCTCGATGCATATCCGGAGGCAGCTCGTGAAACGAACAACTACGGTAACCTCGCTTTACACTTTACGGCTTGGAAGAAAGGGCCTCTTGATGTTGAGAAGTTGCTATTGCGTATTTATCCGGAGGGTGCTGCACAACAAAACAATCATGGAAATTTGCCGTTGCACTATGCCGCTCATTATAATGCCCCCCTTGAGGTGGTAGAGGCGCTCTTTAACGCCTACCCCGAAGGTGCCAATCAAAAGAATAATGACAATAATACTCCGTTGGATCTTGCCATTGCAGATGGTGCCAGTCCGAACGTCATTGCGATGTTGCAGGGAAAGTCTATCCCCGCGAGCGAAGAGGAGTTGTATAACACAGCTAAGTCGAGGGTAGATCAGGCAGAAAAGGAATTGCAAGGAATCATGGAACGTCACGACGGGGCACGAGAGGACTTGGCCGAGGTTCTTGATTTGCTAATGGCAATTCGAGCTGGTCATCCACATGCAATGTTTACTGCGGGTGTGATTCCTGACGAGGTTGAAGAAGATGATTTGGATGAACTATTAAGACAGACTAGGACTGTTGCGCAGTTTGAAGATGGGAACGAAAATTCTGATGAAACGGCCATCGTACCTCTAGATGATATGGTAGAAATCTGCCTCTCGAAACTTGTTGGTTTGGATTCCTTAAAATGTCAAATTCGAGGAATGAGAAGGTCTGTTGAGATCGCTCGTTTGAACAATGATACTCCTGGTCCACGAGATATAAGCAATAGGAACCGTGCGATCCAAACTTCTCCTCACTTAGTATTAGTCGGAGGTCCTGGAACGGGCAAAACAACTGTGGCGAGAATGTTAGGAATAGATATATTGCACAGGATTGGAGCAGTCCAGAACGAGCTGTTTGTTGAAGTTCATCGCGACGACCTTATTGATAAAACGATGGCACGAACGATTACAAGGACGCGTTCTGTGATTGAGAAAGCTAAAGGCGGGGTGTTATTTATTGATGAAGCCTATACATTGCTTCCTTGTTCGATAAGAAGGAATGATCATGGTGTTACTGCTTTGGCTGAAATTGCTAAATGCCTTCCGAAAGGTGATCCTCTCGTAATTTTATCTGGTTATTCTGGTGACTTTCAAAAGGTAAGTTTTGTTTACTTTCCGTTTTTATTGAACTATTTTTAGTCTATATAATAACGCATTTCTGTTCATCAAGTTAATGGCTACGGATTTGGGATTTAAGGGCAACTTTTTGCTTCAAATGGAATTTCCAGACTATAGCGTAGGCGAGATTGTAACCATGTTTTTTGAGAAGGCTCTAGCAAAGGGGTATGTCTTCGATACTACAGTCACACCAGATGTTGTTTCGGGTTCCTTTCAAAAGAACTTCGATGACGAATGGAGGATAATGAGAAATGGACGTGTTGCGGAAATGATGTTGAACAGCGTGAGGGCAGAAATTAAGAAAAGGATGAAAGTAAATGACGATGCTAGCCCTACAAAATCAAAAAGGTTTGCATCTGGCGCAAGTACAGGTGCAGATGACATTGTCGTTAGTTTACCAGACGTTCAAAAGGGTCTTTCTAATATGTAAAAAACATGATTTGCATGTAATGGTTGGGTGAAGCTCAATTTTTAACGTATTGAAACATTCTACAATCATCTTTGTGTAGTCTTTTATCTTCTGTTTAGAACGCAATTTTGTGTAATACTCTTTCTAAGCCCTCTCCCCTTACTCACAAATTAATGCTATAGACAGTTTTCGTATACAAGAAGATTGATTTTTGTTGTTGTATGTCTTTGGGCGTCCTGTATGAAATCCTAACCGAACGCGAACCGATTTAAATCTTATATTAATCTTGAAATTAATTGAGACACAAAGGCTGAAAGGATCGGACAAGAAATTCTTAGGTTTTGCGTTAAAAGAATATCACGAAGTTAATCAAGAAAAGGTAAAATCCGTATGTGTCATAACCGATTCAGAAAGATGAGTTACCATTATGTAATGGTCAATACTGGCCAACGCCTCGTTGGTGTACGTCGTCATGATAAGTGGTGCAATAGTAAACAGAAGTGTCATCGTCAAAAACATCTGTGAGGTCTTCTTATCCTATTGTTAGTGTAAACACCCTGGCGCATTTCCTTGAAACTCTTTGCATAATTTTCAAACCACAACGATCAAACCAACTTATTCCGTGTTGGAAATGGAAGACATTGTTATAAAAAAATTACGACATAAACTTCTATTTGATATAAGTTTTATCTATAAGTCTGTTCAGAAGTTGAAATAATACTTTATTCTCCGTAATGCGCTCATTATTTCTCACCAAGATCAACTATATAATATACCCTATCAGGGCGGGTCGTAACGGGCGTAAAACGCCAAGGGTATGTATTATTCAATTTGTTGACGCATCATTCGGATTTGGAAGACAAAGGGATAGAAGTGCAGATGCAGCCTCAAACGCGACACTTGAATCTCGTGTCAAGACGGGAGCTTTATTTATGAAAGGCCTTTTACTTTTCTCGATTTTTTTGGGTGGCCCCGCGTTAGACAGGAAATGTTTCTTCGTAGATTTTGCTACATACGGGCGGCCATTGTGGTAAGTTTCTGTTCCACTACTCTTTTCCTCCTTCTGTCTAGCATTTTGATATTCTTCTTCTGAACAAAAATTCGTTTTCCAATCTGGACCTTTCAATTTTTTTGCGCTGTCATCGTAAGCCTTTGCCGCATCACTTGCAAGTCTATATCGGCCTAGGTAATGTTGTCGCCTGTAATGTGTAATGCATGCCTGATATTTATTGTGAGTTTTGTTAAACGTAACACCAACATAATCGGAATACATTTTCTTCCTCTTTCCAATCGTTTTATTCAGCGAAGGACGCCCATTTTTAGGTTTTCCAGTATAGGCTCGAATTGGTTTCTTCTTCGGGATTTCTTTCATCGTATCCGATTTCACATTTGGTTCATCAAACCGACCATTACTATCACGTAGAGGTGCTCGATTTGGTCCAATTCCGGACATCTCTGTAGTGACTTGACGATTTCGTACATTACTAAATTGCATTGATGGACCGAATCCATAACCGTGATGAAGACCGTATGGATACATCATAAAATGGGGGCTTGAATGATTATAATGATAATCGTACATTGGGACCATAGTTGTAGAAGACGAAGTGTAGATAGGATTTCCTAAACTTCCTCTAGCGTTGCCTCCACTGAAAGTCTCCTCACATTTCTTCGAAGACGCTTTAGCAAGTAATTTTTTCCTCATATATTTACTCATTTACGAAATTTCTGTTAAAAGTTGTAAATAAATAATAATGAGAAGCGCTTCGAGGTAACATATTTCATTACAGGAGAAGGTGCATTCTACATGTACCAACGCCGACCTACCAGCACACATCGAAATGCAAATATCTATCTGTTTTTCTTGAACGCTATGTATAATAATGTAAAGGTACAGGAAATTATGATTTTGTATCACTCTTTGGAGATTTTCCTTCAAAAATTAGATCTTATCTCTAGGAAACCTGTCTCAAGTTAATGATAACAATAGATATACAAACCACGAACATTTATACAAAAACCGTTGGCCTATTCAAACAGTTCAATCGTAAGATCATGATTCCACGGTCGTAAGCGGGGGGTAACAGATGCGCCTAATTGATAATAAACAGAGCCCTGTCAGCGTCTTCTAACGATTTTCTCAGTCTTTAACAGAAACGTTTCGGAACACATTTCATTCAATAGTTCAGAGTCCAACATTAACTCTCGAGTTTTTAACCATGAAATGAAATGTGTGCACTTATGCTACTACCGCAAATAGATATGAAAATATGTATTCGTTGGAATGTAGACTTATTGGAAGTCCACACTCCCACCACTCTGCGGATTGCTTTGATAAAGTCACTACACTCCTTCCCCAGCCAGCTACCTTGAAAATCTCTATAGCTAGCGTAAACTGCACATTTGAGATTGTTACCGTTGTACCAATTTTTCAGCAAAACCCAAGTTCCAAAAATCACCTGGACTACTCCAAACGTTCATTTTTCATTATCTACCTGGAAGACAAGTTACCGGTAGAAGTGAGATGCAGGTTATGTAGTAAGCTTCATTTATAATATATACCGTAATGTCTGGACGTGAGAGATTATATTTCCTTGTCGTCTACCGGTATCTCATATCAGG
>Ga0115008_10004480_pt1 | contig 11604 bp, 15 predicted proteins | sample FraStrMetagenome_FD_87164 | JGI IMG/M metagenome (GOLD analysis project Ga0115008, IMG submission 87164) | Marine eukaryotic phytoplankton communities from Arctic Ocean - Fram Strait ARC3M Metagenome | ecosystem: Environmental > Aquatic > Marine > Oceanic | place: Fram Strait | collected...
CTCGCGAACCAGCACCATTTGCGTGAGCACTTGAAACTAGCGAGTGTGAAAATATTTGACATTGGGAGCTAGTCTCGTAGAGATGAAATTCCTAGTCTGTAACTATTCAAACACGACCAAGCTTGATACAGGGCCTTGACAAAAGGAATGCTTGATTATGCTCATTCAACGGCACAGGTCAACGTGAGAATAAAAACCCGCTCATTGTCAAGGCTAATTAAAGATGGCCAGGTAACGGTGTCTAATTCAGTTTATTCTGATCCGTCAGATCAGAGAAATGCGCCGTTGGCCAGGTTGATGGTCGTGATCCTGCGTGCGGTCTAGCATCCATCGGACCTGAATGACCTAACTAAGCGCTGATTATAATAATCCTGGGATGATAATCTTCATTTGATCAATGGGATACGTTAGTTTTCCCAACGCAGGAATTTTTTTGCGTGGGAATGGCGGTAAATTACTGCAGCGGCAAAGTCGCAGCCAGAACAATTTGTTTTTTTCACTTTTGTCTAAATTGTTCACAAAAAAGAAAATATAATAATCAATCACAATCAACCCAATTTTTACGCAAAAAGCTTTGAAAACATCGTAAAGTACAAAATATCCTCGTTGATTGCACCTTGCTGACCTTACCGACCTTTTGCGTCAAGTGTATCGAAAATATGATGAAATTACAATGTTGTACAAGTACAATATTTAGAAAGCCATCATGTGTAGCCGTGGAATCTGCAGCGGATACCTAGCTATGTTAGCCAAAGTCAAAGTTGTTTAAAGTTTTGAGAGAGACAAGTTCGCTAAAAATAAATGTGATAATAAGTGAGAATCTCACACGCACTTCGCGACTTTAGTAATACTTGTTCTAAATGGTTTGTTTTCGAAAGTGTCTGACCAAAATATCAAGTTTTGCATATTTGTTAAAGATTTTATAATGTTGCGCTGCGCATCCATTAATAATTTTAACTGGTTATTTGATTAATCCTGGATATCGTCTTTATCGACTGATTTTCAAGCCGGAATGTAGCTTGAATGTCGTATCAAAGAATATTTCCTAGTATCAACAGATATCGGAGAGTTTTTTTTATAAAAAGCTGAAGTCTGAATATTCAGACATTATAACGATCATTCATAAATATTCTTTATTTAAGCGTCCACTTCCACAACCGCCTCTTCTCCCTCCGATGCCTCCAGATTGTGATCGAATCTCGGAATCATCAAAGCATCTCGCACTTCCGGCCGCTGCCATCACTGGGCGTTCACAAAGTTCGCCCGAGCCAGAATGCGATCTGCCATCGTTCGACACTTTCTTTGACTTCGAGCGATATAGCGATGGCAACAGCGAAAATTGCTCAATTCCCCTCCATCGTTGTATAATAGCTTCACGGACAAGAATACCTTTTGGTAAGTTTTTCCGAATTTTTAATAACTTGTCGTTAAAATGTATGAGTTACCCACTTGTTTAATCTTATTGTGCCTTGCAAAGTAAATAGATAATGAAAAGCTCTGTGACGCGTGCCGATTCATCAAGAAAAAGCGCTGTTTTTACGAGCACGTGGCACTTTAATAGTCAAATTCTTTTTTGGGGGAAAATGAATCAGATGAATTTATTTGCTTTCAGAAGAGAAGTTTAATGAAGATTTCATTAAACTTGTCTATTGCGGAGGGTTCACGAACGATTCGAGGATATTTACAAATGTCGAGTCAAGAGCAGCAAGATTGAACATGTTCCACACGGGAAAATATTCGGATGTGACGCTGATAGCTGATGATGGGGAGATCAAAGCTCACAGGATTCTGTTGGCAGCTGGATCGGAACTTATGAACGCAATGTTAATAGGTCAGTGACTTTGACTTTTTGATGAGTTATTTTGAATAAGTTATTTATCGATTTTTCTAAAGCTCATAAAGCTATCCTGACTCGTTGTTTTTAGGACATTGGCGCGAGTCCTCACTTTCGACAATCAGAATGACGGACTTGAAAAGAGACGAGTTGCGTGAATGCTGTCGCTGGATCTATGCACGTGTCATGCCGGACTGGTCGACACCAACAAAACTACTTATTCAGCTCATCCCCGCTGCTTCTCGCCTTTGCATGAGCGAGTTTTTCTCGCGACTGGAAGCTCAGATCATCGAACGGATACGCACGTCTCCGTCTAGCATCGGCCTCCAGTTCAGTATGACTGCACTTGAGCTGGCAGAGCAGCACCATGCTAATAGGAATGGGGCTATCTTCCAACATGACTCAAACTCGACTCATGGATAATTCTTGCCCACGGGCGACTACTCACTCCGTACTATTGTCCTCGTAGTAGCCTCAGACAAGACTGGCTGGTTTCATAACGCGCCATTTATCTGTGAATTTCAACGAAATCCACGAGTTCCATAGAGAACAGTTTTTGGAGCTAGAAGAGGCAAAGCGGGTGATTATCGAAAAAGAGAGATGGCCTCCAACTTGGTATATGAAGGAGCGTGACTTATACGAGCGGACAATCAAAAACATCAAGAACCGAGAGTCACATAAGCGCTCTTAGTCTCCAGGCTTTACTTTCAATTAGCCGGCGCAATTATCTTTTATGATCGTATTACAATTTTCCGACGTCAGATTCCGTGAGAAACGGTATTCTTCGTGCAAACTATAAAGTTGAAAAGCAAGTGTTAGCACTTGCTTATAAGTTATAACCCCTTCTTCGAATAATTTATTTTTTCCACTCGTGTATTAATTTTTCATTCATTCGTGACAATAATACTCAAGTTCAAAAAAATCTTCTAAAAAAGTCAAAAAAAAAACATCCTGTTTTCACAAGAGTTCTATGCGGCGCTGGCTCGTCGTTCTTTATGAAAAATACGTTCTTCTACTTTCTTCGCATTTTCTGTTCGTTTATTCCTTCTATATTTTAACAAATTTGAAAAAGGTGGTTTCTTAATTATACATAATTTAGAATTACAGGATTCACACTCCCCTGGAGGGATGATGGGAACGGAGAACCGGCTGGCCGATCTCTGCGCCGCAGCGGAGCTAATGCAGTACAGGGAACAAGTTCTTGACGAGCAGAAAGTAATGTGCCTCGTTACAATTCCAATTTTACACTTTTTAGAGCCTTGCTGCTCAAACACAGCTTCATGAAGCCAGTCTTGCTGCTCTTGAGCAACAAGTCCAGTCACCGTACTTCGGACATATCCCACTCGGCCATCTACCACGTACAAATATCGTATACGTACCGGTTCCGGTCGGCACCGCTGACGCTGTTCGCTACGCCAGCGTTTTGATCCCACAATATCTTCCTGGCTCAAGTGTTGCGCTATCAACGTTTGGACTTAGTCCTTACGGAACTGCATACGGATTGGCGCCTCCTAATCCGCCAAATAAGCTGACTTTAGCGCCGATGTCTTCCCCAGTACCGTCTCTGAGCTCGCCTGGCTCGGCACTTGGCTCTAGTCTTGGATCTCCAGCATGTACTCCAACAGAAGAACGAGCCATTTATCTGCCGAAGGAAGAAACTCGCGTCGCCACTCCTAGCAAGCAAACGTAAGATCAGTTTGTTAAAAAAATTCCCAGCATCTTTTAGTTCGCAGCCAATCTCCATACCGACTCAAATAATCGCACAAGACTCAACAAGAATCGTCCCAAAACAGATCACTCTCGTCAAGATGCGCCCAAAGAAGCTGCCCGTCTCGCCCTCACAAGACCAGGGCCAGTCACCAGCTGCAAAGATTGACGGGCACTTTCGCCGCTCTCTTGGATCGCCAACCACTCCTGTCATTCGTCGAACGGAGAAAAAACGGCCGCATACTGTTTTTGTTGATAAAAATGTAAGATTTTTCTACTTGAAACTTTCAAGTTGAAAGTTCAGTTTGGATAATCATTATTTTACTAGGTGGCGGAATCACTTGACATTCACTTTGAAAAGTCACTTGGTGTTCAGGCTTGGAGAGAATGTCTTGCCAAGCGGGCGAAGCTTGCTACTCCACGACAACAAAACAATTAACCAAACAGGTAGTCTCGAATTAAAGACGATCATATTCAAAAGCAAGCTTAAGATTCAAGTGGTTATTCTGCGGGTCAGAAGGTCTTCCGATGCGTGTCCTCCATTTCGAATCTGTCTCCTGCCCACCAACGATAAGAAAAATTTAACCAAAAATAAGTTCCCAGTACGAAAAACACTTTTTCGCTAAGACTGGCTTCTCGGCGAGCTTTTTCGTTTTCTACATTTGTCCCACTCTTCCACCCCCTTTTTTTTTAAATAATATGAGTGTTTGATATCCACAGGCTGGATTACAGATAACTTTCAAATGACTTTTCACAACTGCTCAATATTTCATTGATATCTCCATCTTTCTTGGCGTTTGAAAAACTCAACACTTTCTACCCTATCGAAAAAATAATAAATCGAGATCGGCTCTATCCTTACTTGGCAACTTTGTAAAATGCTACGAATGCTAATTTTAGTGTTAAAATTGAACAAGTGTCAAGTGTGGAACTTTCCTAAACTTATATATTTAGTCTAAACTGTGACCTTTTTTACTTTTATCTGACTTATTGAATCCAAACAAGTTCATGTAGTTCATAAATTCAGTGTTTTCTTTGCAGGGTGCTTCATAAGCAGGGCGAGAAGCTTTTTGATGAAAGGAATGTTGCATAACCGTTATTTAACTAGGATGTTTCTAGAAGATGAGTGTATAAACTTTTTTCCGACGATCCGGTATCTATCAGAAGGCGCATTTTATTCTTTGAAATGACAGGATACAAAACACTGAATTTTTACGGTGTCGATGTAAGGTTTCCATACGACCCTTATCCAGCACAGGAAGAGTATATCAAAAAATGTGTTGAAGCTCTTGTAAAACGGTAAAATAAACCAAGAAGAGAATTGTTAACATGAAATCGTAGAAATCACGCAGTATTGGAATCACCAACTGGAACAGGAAAGACACTCTGCCTGCTCGCGTCCGTCATTGCTTATCGAGAGTGGGCGAAACGAAATCCGCCAAAAAATAAATATGGAGGAAGATCGGGAACTGAAAGTATCCCGAAAATCATCTATGCTTCCCGTACTCATTCGCAATTAACACAAGTTGTTTCTGAACTGAGAAAATTGAGAGATGTATGTGGTTATAATGTCGACATGACAGTGGTTGGTGGACGAAGCTCTTTGTGCGTCGATTTGACGGTGAAGAAAATAACGAACAACTCGGAACAGCAGAATGCATGTCGTGCGTTGAGAAACGGCAAGACCGGTTGTGCCCATAAGAAAGAAGCCGATAAACTTTCGGGGATTGCACATTCCCGTCCGTCGACAAGTACGGCTCCAAAATCTCAGCCATCGAAATCATTACCATTTGGTTCGCCTAAAAATGCTCCAGATCTTCTCAAGGCTGCACAAGAAGAAGCGAAAAGAAAACAGAATCAAGAGTTGATTAGTAGCTCCGGTGTTCATGATATAATGGACATCGAAGAACTGGTCTCATGGTGCGAAAACCCGCCTCCCCAAATACCAGATTGCTCCACAGCAATCTGTGGATATTATCTATCAAGATCAAAGGCTGATACAGTTGAAATTCTTCTTATGCCATACAACTACATTCTGGACAAGAAAATCCGACAGCGAAATAGTTTCGAATTCAAAAACAAAATCCTCATTCTCGACGAAGCACATAATGTGGAGCAAGTCTGCGAAGAGAGCTCCTCGCATTATCTCTCACTCAAGAAACTTGAAATTATAAGCAAAGAGCTTGCGATGAGTAAAGCCTCCGTCACAAATCCTCGAAAAACTAATTCTAATGATCCAAACCCCGAATCCTTCAAAACTTATGAAATTGATGAGTTTATAAAAAGTAAGATCATGAGTCTGAAATTATATTTTCATCTAACGTTTCAGATTTCGATGATTTTCACTTCCACTTTCAAAATAGAGTTTTTGATGAAGTTGCTGAAAAGGGTAAAGATGGAATGGAGTATAAGGTCTCAGAATTTATCCAACAGCTGATCGCGACAAAAATGTTCCAGACGAATAGTTTGAGATGGGCTGGCCTTGCTAGTCAAGTTATAGGCCATTTTGCAAAAGATAGAGGTCGATCTGGCGGCTTATCTGGAACGTTTTTAGAAGAATTCGCGTTTATGATGGAAGACATGCATAGGCTTCGAAAGAACAAGCATGAATATGAGTAAGTCGGTTTCAACACCCAAAAACTTAAAAATTTGAAGGAACTATCGGATTCAAATCTGTCAAGACGAAAATGACTCGGCTGATATGGAGATAAAGATTTGGTGCTTTAATGCGTCCTATAGTATCGACGATATAACTCAGGTAAACATGTCAATTTTCAATAATAAATAATTATATAAAGGGAGCTGAGGGTGTTTACAATTTAATCTTGACATCCGGAACACTATCACCTTTGGATGAATATATAAACTCTCTGGGACTTGATCGTCCAACCCAACTGAAAACTATTCAACTAATGAACGACCATGTAATCGATTCAAAGCAGCTGTTTGTCACGACACTAACTGGGACCAAGGGCGCCGAATTTCATAATGTCTTTCGAAATCGACAAGACAAAAATATGTTCGAAAAATATGCCGAAGTTATGAGTAAGCCAAATCTTGAAAGTCTGATATTTAATCTTATCAAGGAGATATGAAGGAAGTATCACCCGGCGGCATGCTGGTATTTCATCCAACGTACGCGCTTATGGCAATTTCGAAGAAATTTTGGGGACTACATAAAAAAAGTGCAACATTCAAAAATAGCTTCAATGTACCGGTCTTCCTCGAACCTTCAAACAAGAAAGAGCTTGAGAACATGACAGAGAGTTTCGAACGGGAACTTGTCAATGACGAAGAAACCGGGGCAATTTTCAATGGAGTTTGCAGAGGGAAAATGTCCGAAGGTGTTGATTTCGCTGATTGTCGAGGTCGAGTCGTCGTCATAACAGGTAACCTTATTTTTCATATTGTTTTTTGACACTTTCAGGAATTCCGTATCCTCCTGCAAAAGACCCTAAAGTGATGTTGAAAAAAGAATACTTGGATAACCGAAAAAAGACGGGAAAAGGAATCATCGATGGAAACAAATGGTATGGAATCGAGGCTATCAGAGCAATCAATCAAGCAGTTGGCCGAATCATCCGACACAAAAATGACTTTGGAGCAATAATTTATATGGATAAACGCTTCGTTAACCAAGGATATTCTAGAGAAGCTTACGATCTAATGCCAAGTTGGGTGAAAAGAAATCATCAAGTTTTGTCAAGGGTTTTAATGATTATATAACAGTTCAAAAGCATATAGATTTAACGGAAACATTGAATCGAACCCTTTTTCAGACGAGTAAAGATGTAATAGGTCGTCTACGAGGTTTTTTCAACCGAATGAAAGCGCTTCAAAAGCGCGGAACTATCACTGTTCCCAGGCCTCTGTCAGAAATTCGAGAGGCTCAGCAAAATTCAAGAAAAGTTAATCGTAAAGAAACAACTCAACAGAAGAACAGAGCATCTCAACAGAGCGACGATAGCGAAAGTAAAGAAAACATAACCGTTGCCCCAGTTTTTGCTTACAATAGGCCGAATGCAAGCGTCAATAAAGGTTTTAAAGATCCAACGAAAAAGCGTCCACTCGAGCACGATTCCAGCACACCATTTCAAAGAGATCGAAGCCTTTCTGATCAGCATCATGTTAATGCATCTGCTCTTCCGGAGCCAAAGCGTCGTTCACTGGAACCCCAATCATCTGAGTCTCACAAATCAACTGGCCCTGCTGGGTTTTATCAACATGTCGTTAAGTCAAAGAAATTCGTTATCCCTTATTCGGAATCTGCGAAAACTGGCTCGACGTCGCCTTATTTCAGCAATAAAAACTCTCAGCCCTCTTCTACGACATCAGGAATCTCATCAGGATTAGCAAATAAATCTGCAGAATCCGATGAGTTCAGCATCGAGTGGATGATATCTTCAGACGAAGAAGAAACTAAAAAATCTGGACCATCAACCTCAAAAGTGCCTGCTGCAAATAAAACTACACCGAAAGAGTCAAAAGACGAGTTTGAGTTCGAATACGGTGATACCTGTTCGATCCTTGATTTATCCGTTGATGAAAACATCGACCAACAGGCGGTTGTAGAAAAATTTTAGCCTGCATGTGCTAATCTTTAGCATTTTAAATATCACTGCCCCCTACCTTACACTGATAATCTTCATTTCATTTAATAAAATGTATCAAATATAAAAATTCAAAAACTGTCGTTTCTTGAAAATTCTTGTTGATTTCTTATTTGCAAAAGTCGTCATCTTGACAAACTTACCCCGCCCTTTGCATGCAAATAAAACCATGGCAAAATATAGTCAAAGCGCATACAAGTACTAGTACCTGACTGAAAGAGAATGTTGAAGACGTTAGCCAACAAAGTTTTGAGTTCTTCTTCTATTAGGGCTTCCAGTCATTTGAGATATGACGGCCAAGTTGCTATTATCTCCGGAGCTGGCGCCGGCTTAGGAAAAGAATATGCATTGCAGGTGGGAATATGAAAATCGGTGCCTTTATTTATATTGTTCTTAGTTTGCTTCGAGAGGAGCAAGCGTTGTCGTCAACGACCTTGGTGGAGCCCGAGACGGCGATGGCGCGTCTAACTCGGCTGCTGATGCCGTTGTTGAACTAATAAAATCGAATGGAGGCAAGGCTGTTGCGAATTACAACTCAGTTACTGATGGTGATGAGCTTGTCAAGACTGCAGTTGATAGCTTTGGAAAAGTCGACATTGTCGTGAACAACGCCGGCATCCTACGTGACAGGTCCCTTTTGAGAATTTCAGGTAATGAAAATGACTTTTTTCCAAATAAAATTTTTATTTAGAGGACGACTGGAACACAATTGTTGACGTTCACCTGACAGGTGCGTTTAAAACCTCGCAGGCTGCTTTCGAGCATATGAAAACAAATAAATTTGGAAGATTCATCTTTACATCGTCGGCTGCTGGTATTTACGGAAACTTTGGGCAGGCTAATTATTCTGCTGCTAAACTAGGACTTTACGGTAAGATTAACTTCTTGTCAAAGATGAATCATCTTTTAAGGGTTTTCGAATACAATCGCAATTGAAGGAGCTAAATACAATATCACCTCGAACACAATTGCCCCACTTGGTAAGCTTACAACCGAAGCAATCATCTTAGACAATTTTCAGCTGCTTCTCGCCTGACAGAAGATATCCTTCCTCCAGATATTCTTGACATGCTGAAGCCTGAATACGTTGCTCCACTTGTACTCTACCTTTGTCACCAAGACACGTCAAAAACTGGAGGTCTCTTTGAAGTTGGCGGCGGTTGGGCTGGTGAGCTCCGACGTGAACGCGCTAAAGGTGCCGTCTACGCCAAGAAGGGCGAAGAGATCACAGTCGAAGGCGTCCAGGCGAATTTTGATGGGATCACCAACTTCGACGAGCCAACATATCCAACCTCGAGTATGGAGTCAACCATGGAAATGGTCGATGCCATCGTTTCTGCAGAATAAATGCACTTACTTAATATCATGTGACTTGCTCAATTGAAAATGCAGCGTTCTTTTAATATTCATCATGCAGACCAGAGTCCTCCTTTGACCAAATCTTCAGAGCTCATTAGAAATAGAGAACTAAATTAGAATGACACTCGAGCCAAGATATCTTAGTCCAGTCGGTAAGTTATGAAGTTTGGAGTGCATTTATATTGAATTTAAAGACCTTAAGTTATCGCGAGGAAAAGTCCTTCCCGGTTCTGGAATTATGAATGATATTCCATCGTCCGCTGATCCTCGTCAGTCATTGCGACTCTATCTCGGCCGAATGAATCTATCAGAAAATAAGGACAAGAGAGAGCCACAGAAGCCACCAATACAAATAAGAAAATTCCACGGAGTACGTCTGCAACCCATCAAACCAATTAAACATTTCCAGCCGATTTCAACAGAAAAAAGAAATTCCACCCGAAAGGAAGAAAAATCGATCCGAAGATCAATCCTTGATTTTCCTGATCCAAAACTACCTGATCTCTAAAAACTAAGTACCGAATAAAGTATTTATAAAAGACTGACTCGAAGAAAGTTTTAAGGAAGTTGAACAAAAAAGTGCAGTGAATGAAAGGTGATTTCTATTTCGTATTCATGTATCGCTTCGAAAGCGATGGTGTTTTCTCGTAATCTTGTGATATCGCATTGATTTTTGCCCAGCGATTTTTGAGACTTTGAATTCTCAGGTCTTCATCTTTTAAAGCTTTGCAAAGAATGCTGCCAAATCGTAAATACGAAAAAATTTACATATAAAATCATTGTATGCACTGCATTCCTTTTGTAGGTTTTCTTCGCTCTGCATGAAGCCTTGACGAACTTCCAAGCCGAGCAGGGTCCATTTGATACCTAGGCATAATCGAGCTTTGATATGACATCATTGACACAGGTCGATCTCCAGCGACAGATTGAATTCCATCTAAATGTTTAAAGAGAATCAGTGAGCTTTTGACTTCTCGTAAATAAGAATATTACCTAAGTTGAATGAATCTGACGTGAGAAGTGAGCAGCTGTCATCGAGGGAATCAGAGTCATTGACACAATCCTTAGCGATTGGGCCACCAGGTGCGCCTGAAAGTTGGTCAAAATTTTTGACGTCAACAAGGACTTTACAGCTTGGGCAGTAAGGCTGTTCACCAACGAAGTGAAATATTCCATCGGGAAATGGTGTCCCACAAATGCAGCAGCAAAAGCATTTGACATGCCAGGTTTGATTCAAAGCATGCATAATGTCCTAAAGAATAATTTTGATAATTAAAAATGAGATCACCCCAATGATTTTCAAGCCACATTTCGAGCAAGAGTATGCCATTTCATCCTCATAGCATTTTTTGCAGAAAGGACTTCCATTCTCTTCTATGTATCCATGTAAATCCAATCTTTGATTGCAATCATTCACTTAAAAATGCAAATGAGAAAATTACGTAAACGGCTGACGTACTTGAGCATTTGAAGCATTCAGGGTGCCAGTGCTGGCTCATCGCAGTGAAAAATTTGCCACTGATGGCTTTCTTACACTTAAAGCAAATCACAACTTGACTATCAGAAGGTTCTGGGGTCGGATTGTGATAAACTTGAGACATGCCAGCGATGATCTCAGAAGGGCTTTCGTTTCCGTTTGTCACTCTCTTCGGCTTACCACGCCCTAACCACGTGCTTAAATTGTCAGCCATTTGACTTGTTGGAGAGTTAACAGGTGGTGATAATAGTTGCTTGCCAAAACTGCTCTCAGAGGACGATCTTGTGGAAACAGAGAAGGAAAATTGTCGTTCCGGAGTTCTTGAAGAATTTATAGATCTGATTGTTTGAATAAACTTACTGTTGGGGCCACTTTGGAGCAAGTGGAACTTCTTTTGCAAGGGGCGATGTGACTGGTTTAAGAATTGGTCTTGAAATTAAATCTGATCTCGGTTCATGCGCTGATGTTGGCATTCTGTTTATGGGAACATGCGCACTAGCTGGGCGAAATTGAGAAGGAATTATTGTAGGTTTTATCTGCTGAGAAACAATTGGTGGAGTTATTTGTGCACTCGATGGTCTGTTTATCGTATGAAAATTCTTTGCGTGTATCGGAGA
>Ga0115008_10004481_pt1 | contig 11602 bp, 10 predicted proteins | sample FraStrMetagenome_FD_87164 | JGI IMG/M metagenome (GOLD analysis project Ga0115008, IMG submission 87164) | Marine eukaryotic phytoplankton communities from Arctic Ocean - Fram Strait ARC3M Metagenome | ecosystem: Environmental > Aquatic > Marine > Oceanic | place: Fram Strait | collected...
GACATTGGTTTTTGATATTAGCGCACTAGCTGCAAGCCAGACTCCAGGAAGCGTGATTACTCTTATTCTTGATGGCTTTAAAGGAGAACTTACTTACACTTACCCATAGGATCATACATGAAAATTGGAGTTCTACTCTCAGGTTGTGGAGTCTATGATGGCGCCGAAATTCAGGAAGCCGTATTGACACTTCTTGCGATTGAAGAAATTGACGCTGAAGCCATTTGTATTTCAGTCGACCAAAATCAACACCATGTCATTAATCACCTCAATGGGCAGGAAATGAATGAACCCAGAAATATTCTTGTGGAGTCTGCCCGTATCGCAAGAGGCTCTGTCACAAATATAAACGACATTAGTCCAGCAGACCTTGATGCACTGGTAATTCCTGGCGGATTCGGGAGCGCTACGAATTTTACAAAATGGGCCTTTTCTGGTCCTGAAGGAGAAATACTTCCCGAAGTTAAGTTGCTTCTTGTCAACCTAATTAACATTGGAAAACCAATAGCTGCATTATGTGTAAGCCCTGTTGTTCTGGCAAAGGCATTAGAAGGGTCTTCCTTTGAAGCTTCGATGACAATTGGTACGGATCAAGAACCTTCCCCTTATGATATCAAAGGTTTTACGGATGGGCTTCGAACTACTGGAACACAAACTCAAATGAAATCTGTACGCGAAATACATCTAGACGAGAAAAACAAAATTGTTACTGCTCCGTGCTACATGATGGATGCTAGCATTCTAGATGTCAGAAAAAACATTCGATCAGCTATTGAAGCGCTCCGAGACTTGGTTTAAAAGATTCTAAGATTTTTCTTCGATCATTCTTTCAAGGCAATATCATTTATTCGTGTTTGTTTTGAATAAATGTTGTTAACAAGATTTCTTTAGATTTGTGGGAAACTAGTGACTAATTTCATAGAAAACTCGTTTATAATGCCTTAATTTTGTTAATCACAAACAACAAGCAACATAAGCTTGAAAACAATTTATATGGATGTATTTGGTAAGATAGGAAACAATGCAGATTTGAATGCCTCGATCGGTTTAACGAATCTTGGAAATCAATTTTGGAATTTGACACCTTCTGAGTTAATTGAGGATACCATCCTCACTGGACAAGGGATGTTGACAGATACTGGCGCTATAGCTATCGAAACTGGTGAATTTACAGGACGATCTCCTAAGGATCGATTTGTAGTGTGTGATGGAAATACTGAAGATGCAGTATGGTGGGGAGATATCAATATTAAATTTACACCCGAAAAATTTAAGGCCCTTTACAATCGAATGAAGGCCTATTTAAATGGGAAAGATGTTTACATCAGAGATGCTCATGCATGTGCTGACGAAAATTTCAAAATGAATTTGCGTGTTGTCACTGAGACACCATGGTCGAATCAATTCGCAAGCAACATGTTCCTTCGTCCAACAAATGACGAATTAGTGGACTTTGATCCAGAATGGCACATAGTATGTGCTCCAGGGTTTATTGCGGATCCAGAAATCGACGGGACGCGTCAACACAATTTTGCCGTGATCAACTTTACAGAAAAAATGATTATCATTGGTGGAACTGGATATACAGGAGAAATCAAAAAAGGTATTTTCTCTGTATTAAACTTCATACTTCCACACGAGAAGAATGTTCTTTCGATGCACTGCTCAGCGAACATTGGTAAAGATGGTGATACAGCTATTTTCTTTGGATTATCAGGAACTGGTAAAACAACACTCTCGTCTGATCCTGAGCGGAAGCTAATTGGTGATGATGAGCATGGATGGGCGGATGACACTGTTTTCAACTTTGAAGGTGGATGTTATGCAAAGACAATCGACCTTTCAAGAGAGAAAGAGCCTCAAATTTATGATGCCATTAAATATGGTGCCATCATAGAGAATATTGGCTTCCACGAAGGCACTTCAACACCAGACTATGAAAATTGTGAGATAACACAAAACACTCGTGTTTCTTACCCGATTCATCATATTGACAACATCGTGACTCCATCAGTTGGATCTTCACCGAAGAACATATTCTTCCTGACAGCAGATGCATTTGGTGTACTACCTCCAATTTCACGTTTAACAACTGAACAGGCAATGTATCACTTCATGTCAGGATATACTGCAAAGGTTGCAGGAACTGAAATGGGAATTACTGAACCGCAAACAACATTCTCTGCTTGTTTCGGAGCTGCATTCTTACCGCTTCACCCTGCTAAATATGCTGAGCTTTTAGGAAACAAACTTGAAGGAACTGATATCAAAGTGTGGTTAATCAATACTGGGTGGTCTGGCGGATCATATGGAACTGGAAGTCGAATGAAGTTGAAATACACTCGTGCGATGATTACAGCTGCTATGAACGGAAAATTGGATAACGTTGAGTTTAAAACACAACCAATATTTGAACTAGCAATCCCAATCGAATGTGAAGGTGTACCAAGTGAAGTATTGAATCCAGTGGATACGTGGGAAGATAAAGCTGCATTTGAAGAAACAGCTCAAAACTTAGCAAGTCAGTTCATCAAAAACTTTGCTCAATTCGAAGCTGAAACAAGTGATGCGATTATGTCTGCTGCGCCAAAAGTAATGGCCTCGTAGATAAATTAAACATATTTCTTAAAATCCCGACTCCTCATGAGTTGGGATTTTTTTTTGCATTTACTTGACATGTCCCGGAATAACTAAATTCTAAGAAAAGAACGAAAACTATCGATCATAGGCTCACTCTGATCATCTAACCAATTGAATTTCAACCTATAATGTTTCATTGAGTATATTCACTCAAAGTCCATACACAATGAAAACACTCCTCGCACTATCAAGTTTTGTTATTCTATTGACCGCTTGCTCGGACCCGATTGAAATGAATTCAAGTGAAGTATTCAAATTACTGACTCAAGAAGAAGGTACAATAGGAGGTATCATGCTCGGCGACTCCTGGGCCGAGGCTGAGGGAAGGATAAAAAACTACAACGATCTAATCGTCGTAGAATACCACCAAGTTCTCGGTACTTTTGCAATAGACTATGGACATGAAAATCGAAGGTTTGTTATTAATTGTAACCTGAAGAATGACATCATTCAAAGTCTAGATATAAAGATTGTGGATTTAAAAAAAAACAAAGACAAAATTATCAAGCTTCATGATCGCTTAGCCAAACATTACACGGAGGAGTACCCTGATGAGTGCACGCGATACCCCGGTGATTTCGATAGTGATTTTGGAAAATGGCGTGTAATGAATGGCGAAGAAAGTTTAAAGATCAATTCACCTACTCTTATTGGACTAGCCCCCGAAGCAACTAAATGCTACAATATCGATATATCCTTAACCAAAGAATTGTAGCTACAAGCTTTTCATCAAATACTCATACAGAGCGACCATGGTATTTATATCGTGTTTATAGACCAACTCATCTGGTGAATGAACATGATCCTCTGGCGCACCTATAAAACACCAATCAATTGGTAGATCTGATTTTTGCAATACTCCCCCATCGCTTCCTCCGGCCGACTCAACTTCTAATTGAAATTCAATCCCGGATTCCTTGGCAAGGGCAATAATTCTATTGAGATAGGATCTTCTTGGTATTCCAGCATCTCGCATCGAAATAGCAACTCCTCCAGAATGCTTAACTCCGGGCGTCACCCAAGTAATATCGGAAATCAAAGATTGTCGCACTCTATAATTGTCGTAAAGATATCTAGCACAGAAACCGACAGAATTACCGCCATGTTCCTCATAGGTTGAGAAAACAATTGCACCGTTTTCTAGGGTCTCTGCAACTCTCAACGCATTCCAAATCCCCAATCTATTATCAAGATATGGTGATTGCACAGTGTCGTTAGTCTCTCTGAAATTTGGTTTAAACGTTAGAACAGTACCTCTATCAAATTCCCGATCTGATACATACTTAAGGGTTCTCGGACCATCTTCGGAATCAATAATCATCAATTCCGTCTCAATCTCTCCCCCGCTATCAGAACCAACAAGAGGCATTCCATCAATTGCCCGTGGGCCACCAATCTTAATTAATTCTTTGTCGTAACCGATTGAATAACCGATGCTATCCATATGAGCATAGATTGCTGTTGTCGGCTCCCCAAAGACAAGAATTAAACAATCCTGAAACCCTTCTCCATGAACAATTTTAGGCTTAACCGCCCAATTATCAGAGGACCCTCCGACGTATTGTAAAATGAATTCCTTCACTCTCGATTCATCCCCTGAGACACCTCTAATCTCAACCAATTTCTCTAATAACTCCATCTTAATATGTTCCAATTGAATCTATTTCAACACTTTTTAAAGCCTTGAGCTCGTCACGAATTCCATCCGCTTTATATAAAGGTAAATTTGTTTTAAGCTCACAGCTCAGCTCAAAAATATTGTCAACCATCTCCAACTGATACTTCTTTAATATGTTCATTACAGAAGCCATGGAAATGTATTCGAAGCTAATCCTTACCCATTCAAAAACTTCACGCTCTACAATACGAGCTCCGAGCAGAGCTTCTTTGGCAGCTGTTCTATAAGCATTGATCAACCCGCCAACTCCTAATTTGGTGCCGCCATAATATCTCACAACTCCAATAAAAACGTTTGTAACCTCAAATGACTGGAGTTGTCCTAGGATTGGTGCTCCAGCAGAATTAGACGGCTCTCCATCATCATTAGCTCTATAAACATCTCCATTCAATCCAAATCTATATGCATAGCACAGATGCCGTGCCTGATGATGCTCTTTTTGAATCATTGCTAACAATTCCTTCGCCTTTTCAGCGGAAGCGCAGGGTACACAAACACCAATAAACTTCGAACCCTTCTCTTTGTAGAGTCCCTCAGAGCGACCATTAACAGTCAAATATGTGGATTTCACCTCCAATTTGTTTACCTTGCTAGAAATAGAAAAAATGCGTTCCGTTTATATAATTATTGCAATGTTAACCATTTTTTCTTCGTGTAAGAAAGAAAAGGAGCCAGTTGATCCTTGTACAAATGGCTTTTTAGATCCAGGAGAAACAAACCCTGATTGTGGAGGAAACTGCCCCCCTTGTCCCGAAGAGACACAGGAGTACCTCACCGTCCAACTGAATGGAGAACAGACCGTCATGGATTACAGTAGCCTATTTTACGATGGAAGCGCTTGGAGTTTACAAATTTCAAATGATTCGATCTCTATGCAAATTAATTTAGGAAATTCTGGAGCGATTCAGACTTCTAATATACCTTCATCAGGAACTTATTGCACGATGAACAGTATCGATTACCCAATTCAACAGAATGGAACATATTCGATTAGTGAACACAATCTTTCCGAACATACAATGAGTGGATTCTTTAATATAGACTTCCTATTGCAAATCAGTTCTATGCCACTTGTCTACGATACAATATCTTTCACGGGAGGTCAATTTGAATATTTCAACTACTAAAATATTCATTTAGCTTCACTAACGAAATTGATTAAAATTCTGGAGGGGCAGGATTAGTCGATCGATTAGATTTACTTAAAAACCTTATTATGAAATCAGCTATACTCGCAACGATAGCTTCATTATATTTATTCATCTCTTCAAATTCGATTCTTGCTCAAGGAGATGATTGTGCGACTGCAATTAACATACAAACACTGGATGGAACTAATTGCGGCTTGCAAAAATTCCACAAATATTGATTTTGACAAAGTTAGAATTTTCATCGTTAGGGATAATGTTACTGGAATTGTTCAGAAAATATTAACTCATTAAGGGCTAATTTATGGCACCATAAGTGAGATAATACTATAGTAAAGGAAGTGATGATATCGCTCCCTTTATTCTGTATAATTACCTCTCGAACGAATTATCATCACCTTCTTCAGAAAGGCTAAATTCACTTCTACACACCCAACTCTGAAATAAAAATGGCTCAAATAGCAGTGATTTAATATTAAATTTTAGATCAAACGCTATATTTTTCCATTGAAAGCAGATAAAATATCGTTTAACGCAACCTTATACAAATTTTATGCGTCTCTTTTCGGAACGGAATCATGCGAACACTAAATCCAATTTTTAATGAAATATTTCCAAAATCTATCAAAATGAAGATAATCCTATCAGCGATTTTACTTTCAATGAGCTTCGCCTCTCAAGCCCAACCGGGAAATGTATTGCGCGCAAAAAGCGATGTAGTTATTAATGATCAAATTCTCAAAGAAGAAATGTTATTAGATATTGTCTCTACTAACAATTTTGAAAGCTACGGTATAGAATATGAATTAATTGATTATTCTTTCCCCCCGGGAGACTCATCAATACTAGAGCAGGTAGGAGTTCACGGAGCATACACATCACGTAAATTGAATGATGATGTCGAACTTTACGACCTAGCTAAAGGTGTAAAGATATTAGTCTATTCGTATAAAAAGGCGCTATCTCGAAGAGAAGCATTAACTGAAGCTGATCCTATCAAACAATAGGCTAATACAAAACTATCTAAATTATGAAACCATTCTATAAAGCTTTATTATTCTGCACACTATTAATTCAAGCAGAATCGGTTCTTTCTCAAGCTTTGGTAAACAACCCGTGTCCTCTGCCATTTCCAGCTGGAGCTGAAATTACCCCAAACAGTCCTTGTGCCAATGTAACTACGGCTGGCTTGACCCCATTATATAACCCTGGCTGGTGTAATGCAGGAGCTCAAGATGACGGCTGGGCATGGTTTACTGGAAACGGAGCAGTAGCCACTATCACTTACACAACAACGACAGGAGATCCAGTCTTACATGTATTCTCAGCAATTGCACCTTGTAATATTACTCAACAAGGATGTGCTGACGCCAATGTATTAGGAGGAAATGAAACAGTAGTAATTCCTACTATAACTGGTACAGTTTATCTAATTAGAATTCAAAATTGGAATTCTAACACTACAACAACCGGATGTTTAGGTGTCACTACTCCTCCACCTCCACCTGGTGCTGATTATACAGCTCCAGTCTTTGGTATCAACGGTGAAAAGGTAGGTGCTTGTTTAGTTACTGATTGTGGACCGTTTTCTTTTGCTGATAACGGAGATCTCTCTGGAAATTACTCTAACAATGTAGGTGGAACTTACAATGCTCAAAATGCAACGTACCGCGTTTTTTGCCCAGATATGGCAGGTCAATGTATGAATGTGCAATTCAATTCATTTAGCCTTGAGAACGGATGGGATTATTTATGGGTCAGAAATGGACCTACTGAGTACAGCCCTAACTTCACAAGTGCTCCAACTGTAAACCCTGGATTTGGTGCAATTTATGCGAATGCCCTTACTGGGAGTCCAGCCACTCCATTTAGTTTCCAATCTACAGATGCTAGCGGTTGTTTAACCTTCGCATTCTTGTCAGACGGAACTGGGACAGCTGCAGGATGGGATGCAACATTAACTTGTGTACCTTGTGCAGGCGGGCCAAATGGAACAGATAATAATGATTGTGCCAACTTAACACCACTTTGCAGTGCTTCCTCAGTATCAGGAAACTCAACTGGACCTGGAATTGCTGCCGAAGGTTGTAACGGCACAGACTGTCCTTCTGGAGGTGAAAATCACTCGAACTGGTACGAGATTCAAATTGCCCCAGGTGGTACTGGAACATTAGATATTACAATGACACCGACAATACCTACAGATGATTATGATTTTGCCATTTACGGACCAAATGTAACATGTGGTGCGCTAGGCTCACCGATTCGATGCACTGATTCAGGTAACCAAGGAACAACCGGCCTAGTATTTGGAGCTGGAGATAACATCGAAGATGTAAATGGAGATAGTTTCGTTGAGCAAATGAATGTGCTTGCAGGTGAGTCATACATTATCGTAGTTGATGAGTGGAGCTCTAGTTCAGGGACTGGATACAACTTATCGTTTGGCGGTACAGCAAATCTAGATTGCACCTTATTACCGATTGAACTCACGGAGTTTGGAGCCGAATATGTACCAAACGAAGATGTTGTTGACATTGTATGGAAAACTGAAAGCGAAAGAAAGAATGACTATTTCATCGTTGAACGATCATCAAATGGAATTGATTTTGAAGAAATCGCTAAAGTTGAGGGTGTTGGCAATACTGAGTATGAATCTCAGTATTTCACAGTCGATACTGATCCTTTAGTTGGAGTTAATTATTACCGATTAACACAATTTGACACTGACGGAGCATGGGAAACATCAGACATGATAGCAGTGAACATTCTTGCTGATCACTATGATGTAATATCTCTTGCCCCTAATCCAACTACTGGAGCTACAAGATTAGTATTTAACTGCTACGATAAGAGTACGAGTATCTTGAAAATATTTGACAATGTAGGAAATGTAATTGAAGAGGTTGAAATTGATTGTCAACCTGGAGCGAATCATGCAGAAATCGATTTAAGCTCGCAACCTGATGGGATATACATAATCACATTAAATACAAACCATAAATCTTATAGCGACAAAATCGTAAAGAACTAATCACTAACGTTCTAAATTAGAAAAGGAAGGTTGAAATTCTTAATAGAATTTTCAGCCCCTTTTTGAATTTACATCATTTCAATTTCTAGAATTATCGACTAAGTACACACTTTGATCGACGAAAATAGCTATATGGTTGTTTAGCAGGATAATACGCAATATTTTTCGTTTATTATACAAAACACTATCGCATATGAAAAACCCACTATTCCTACTCATTATTTCAGTGTTTCCCATGATCTGTCAAGCACAAGGCCCTAGTTCTAGATATTACACTGAACCAATTGTCGTTTCTAACATCGATCGATATGGTGTAGAATACATCTTAAAGAATTATTCTTTTCCTCCTGGAGACTCAACTATCTTAAATCAACTCGACTTGGAAGGAGCTGAAACGCATCGGAGCATGACAGAAAATATCGAATATGTTGATGTTGTAACTGGACTAACATTAATCCTCTTTTTCGAGAAAAAAGAAATTACTAAGCAATAACCGTTGCCTAAAACCTGATGCTATGAAGCTAAGACTACAAACATTTGCCCTTCTAATTATAGGGATTGTGAGTATTCAATACTCACACAGCCAATACACGCATCCTACAACTTTCATCCAAAATGAATATGTTGGAGCATGTCTAGTAAGTACATGTGCTGCAACATACACAGATAATGGTGGTGGCGGAAACTATTCTAATAGTATTAATAACATCTATAGAGTTTTTTGCCCTAACGCAGCAGGTAATTGCATGCGAGTGACCTTTAACTCTTTCAATACTGAAAGCGGTTACGACTGGTTAAATGTAAAAAACGGTCCAACTCAGAACAGTGTTAACTTTACTACTGGTCCCGCAAACATTTCTGGCGAGATTATGGGGACACCAGCGACGCCTTTCAGCTATACATCATCGGATGCAAGTGGATGTTTAACATTTCGTTTTAGATCTGATTTTTCAGTAACTAGACCCGGATGGACAGCGACTCTTGCCTGTGTTCCTTGTGCAGGGGGGCCGAATGGAACAGACAACAATGACTGCATGAACTTAACTCCTATTTGTTCAAGTGCGAGTATTAATTCGGCTTCATTAGGCCCTGGCATTGTAGCAGAAGGTTGTACAGGGAGTTCTTGCCCAGCGGGTGGAGAAAACCATACCAATTGGTATTCATTCACTGCTCAGACAACCGGAACATTTAATATGATGCTTACGCCAAACGTGGGCACAGGCGATTATGATTTTGCCATATATGGGCCAAATGTTACGTGTGGTGCATTAGGAACACCAATTCGATGCACCGATTCTGGGTCAACGGGTACAACGGGTTTGACTGGAACTGCATTTGACAATATTGAAGATGTGACAGGCGACAAATATTTGGCGACAATGAATATCACCGCCGGAGATTCATACATCGTGGTGATCGACGAATGGAGCCCGAACTCCGCTGGAGGATACTCGCTTGCATTTAATGGAACGGCATCTTTAGATTGTACCATCCTCCCAGTAGAACTTTCCGAATTTGGAGCAGAATATGTTCCTGATGAAGATATAGTGGATCTCTTCTGGACAACTGAATCAGAACGAGAAAATGACTACTTTCTGGTTGAAAGATCGCTTGACGGGATCGATTACAAAGCAATCGGGACAGTTAAAGGACAGATTACTACTCAAATGGAAACAAATTATTACGCTATGGATTCAGATCCATCCATCGGGGTTAATTACTATCGTTTAAAACAATTCGATACAAATGGAGATCACACCTACTCTGAGGTCAAATCAGTAAACCTCTTGGATGATCATTATGATATATTATCTGTTGTCCCTAATCCAACAACAGGGATTTCTCAGCTTAGCTTCAATTGCTATGAAAAGGGAGAAAGTGTAATTACAATTTATGATGGTTCCGGGAAAATTGTTCAATCGGTCGTTTTGGGTTGCAAAGCGGGAGCGAATCACTTTAACATTGACCTGAGTTCACAGGATGATGGGTTATATATGATCACACTAAACACGAACTACAAATCTTATAGCCATCGGATAATGAAACAATAGTCATCCATAGATCAAACATTCCAGAGTCGAACTGATTAGCAGTGCGACTTTTTTTATTCAACACAATAGGTATAAGTCATATCTATTGAACTATAAATAGATTCAATTTAATCTATACCCCTGCTAAGCGATATTTGTAATGAACAAAAGTGGGCAAAAGTAAAGAAGACTCCTCTTCATTGTATCAAGCTACAATTAGAAACAAAATAAAAAAGCCATCAACTAAATCGTTGATGGCTTAAATTCTATTGAATTGCTAATTTCTTTTCTAAGTCTTCGAGATAGGCTCGGAACTGTTTATCTGTCTCAGACAGATTGGTAACTGTTCGACAAGCATGAAGAACTGTTGCGTGATCCTTACCACCACAATGAGCACCGATATTGGCCAATGATGATTTTGTCATCTTCTTAGAGAAGTACATTGAAATCTGTCTTGCCTGAACAACCTCACGCTTACGCGTTTTGGACTTCAAGATTTCAAGAGGAAGATCAAAATAATCACAAACAACTTTCTGTATATACTCGATAGAGACTTCACGTGCAGTATTCTTGACAAATTTGTCAACCATTTGCTTAGCGAGCTCTATTGTGATTGCCTTTTTATTCAATGAAGCTTGAGCTAGAAGTGTATTTAAAGCACCCTCCATCTCACGTACGTTAGTGTTTATAGAATATGCTAGATACTCTACAACATCCTTTGGAAGGTCTATTCCATTCCCGTACATTTTCTTCTCTAGAATCGCCATTCGAGTTTCCAGGTCAGGAGCAGATAGATCTGCAGACAATCCCCATTTAAATCGAGACAATAATCTTTGCTCCATACCCTGCATTTCAACAGGCGGCTTATCACTCGTTAAAATGATTTGTTTTCCATTCTGGTGTAAATGGTTAAACACATGGAAGAAAACGTCCTGGGTCTTCTCTTTACCAGAGAAAAACTGTACGTCATCTATTATCAACACATCTATCATCTGATAGAAGTGAATGAAATCGTTCGTCGTTTGATTCTTTATAGCATCAATAAACTGATGGGCAAATTTTTCTGAACCTA
>Ga0115008_10004490_pt1 | contig 11594 bp, 10 predicted proteins | sample FraStrMetagenome_FD_87164 | JGI IMG/M metagenome (GOLD analysis project Ga0115008, IMG submission 87164) | Marine eukaryotic phytoplankton communities from Arctic Ocean - Fram Strait ARC3M Metagenome | ecosystem: Environmental > Aquatic > Marine > Oceanic | place: Fram Strait | collected...
AGATATTCATTTCTTAATTATTCAAAACAAAAAAAAGAATAATAATTAACAATTAGAACGTAAAACATAAATTCTTCAAAGTAATTTTATTAAATTACCATCACATTTTTAAATTAAAGGTGTGTATTGAAATAAAGTTTATTTATTTTTGCGACCTAATTAAAACTTAAAATTAAAAAATTATGTCAGACATTGCATCAAGAGTAAAAGCGATTATTGTAGACAAATTAGGAGTTGATGAAAACGAAGTTGTAACTGAAGCAAGCTTCACAAACGATTTAGGAGCAGATTCATTAGACACTGTTGAACTAATCATGGAATTTGAAAAAGAATTTGATATTCAAATACCAGACGATCAAGCTGAAAATATTGCAACAGTTGGTCAAGCAGTCTCTTATATAGAAGCAGCAAAATAATTCAATAAATATTTATGGAATTAAAGCGAGTTGTAGTTACTGGTTTAGGAGCACTTACACCAATAGGTAATACCAAAGACGAATTTTGGGATGCACTTATTGCTGGCAAAAGTGGTGCTGCGCCAATAACATATTTTGATACTGAAAAGTTCAAAACAAAGTTCGCTTGTGAATTAAAAAACTTTAATGTCACTGATTTTATTGACAGAAAAGAAGCCCGTAGAATGGATAGATTTGCTCAGTATGCTATGGTTGCTTCAGATGAAGCTATCGTGGATTCTAAGCTAGATCTAGATAAAATTAACAAACTACGAGTAGGTGTTATTTGGGGAGCAGGAATTGGAGGCTTGGAAACATTTCAGCAAGAAGTATTAAACTTTGCAGCGGGAGATGGTACACCGAGATTTAATCCATTCTTTATCCCAAAAATGATAGCAGACATTGCACCGGGAAACATATCCATTAAGCATGGATTTATGGGACCTAATTATACAACAGTATCTGCGTGTGCCTCATCAGCTAATGCAATGTTTGATTCATTAAACATGATTCGTTTGGGTCATTGCGATGTAATTGTAACAGGAGGAAGCGAGGCAGCAGTAACTATTGCGGGAATGGGTGGCTTTAATGCCATGCATGCGTTATCGACAAGAAATGAAAGTCCAGAAACAGCTTCAAGACCTTTTGATGGAACTAGAGATGGTTTCGTTTTAGGAGAAGGTGCCGGAGCGATTATTCTTGAAGAATACGAGCACGCAAAAGCGAGAGGAGCAAAAATTTATGCTGAGGTGTTAGGAGGCGGTTTATCGTCAGACGCATATCACATGACAGCCCCTCATCCTGATGGTTTAGGTGTTATTGCTGTAATGAAAAATTGTTTAGAAAATGCTGGTGTAAAACCTGAAGAAGTTGATCACATTAACACGCATGGTACATCAACACCTCTTGGAGATGTTGCTGAACTTAAAGCGATTTCGGAAGTGTTTGGAGACCATGCAAAAAATATTAACATCAATTCTACTAAGTCCATGACTGGACATTTATTAGGAGCTGCAGGAGCTGTAGAATCAATTGCATCAATTTTAGCAATGGAGTATAGTTTAGTGCCTCCAACTATAAATCACGAAGTAGTTGATGAGAATATTGATCCTAAACTTAATTTGACATTAAACAAAGCACAAAAAAGAGACGTTAAAGTATCTATGAGTAATACGTTTGGATTTGGCGGTCACAACGCCTGCATATTATTCAAAAAATTAGATTAAATCCCGAATGAGCTTCATTCGTAACATATTCAAAAATTCCCGTTCTGTTAAAGACGGGAATTTTTTTTTATTACTCAACGAGATTCTTGGTTATAAGGTAAAAAACGAAGCCTTATATTTTAAGGCATTCACCCATCGCTCTATGAATATTAGGGATAAAAAAGGGAATGCTTTAAATTATGAGCGATTAGAATTTGTAGGTGATGCTATGTTAAGTGCTGTTATCGCTGCCTATTTGTTTGAAGAAGTACCGCATGGCGACGAAGGTTATTTAACCAAAATGCGATCTAAAGTGGTAAGCAGAGAACATCTTAACGAATTAGGAAAAGAGTTGAAATTAATAGATCTAGTTGAGAGTAAAATCCCTAAATCTAATTTCGGAAATAATATTCATGGCAACCTTTTTGAATCATTAGTTGGTGCTATCTACCTAGATAAAGGCTACCAGTATTGTGAAAACTTTATTTATAAGCGAGTCATTAAACCTCATGTAGATATAGAAACTTTAGAAGGTCGTGTCATTAGTTACAAGAGTTTATTGATTGAATGGTGTCAAAAAGAAAAGAAAACTTTTGATTACAATGTCTATGAAGATACAGGAAATGATGAGCTAAAGCATTTTTCTGTAAAACTCTCAATAGATGATAAAGTTATTGCAAAAGCAAGAGCAACTTCAAAGAAAAAAGCAGAAGAAAAAGCGTCAAAACGTGCTTTTTTTGCATTCCAGAATGAAATAAGTAAAGCGTTTTAAGCAAGGTATTAGTTTTGTAACCAATTCTTTACAACTATAACGTTTTCGCTATCTCACGTCGTTAAGATTAACCAAAACTTCATGTTTTAATAGACATAATACATTATATTTACGTCAAGTTGTAAATTATTTATGGCACTACACAAATTACTCGTTGACGATTTTTATGATGCTTCGTTTTCACTAATTGCGATTCATTGTAGGCTAGAAGATTATCGTTTAGCGTATCTTCTCAATAAACATTTAGAACTTAGTTTGAAACGCAAGGAACACGATTTAGATTACAATTATTTTGATGCGTCATTCGCGATTTTTGAATGGGATAACGAAAAGATTGATATAATTTGGAATTTAGTGTCCAATGTCTGCAAGAAAGAAGAAGCTGCATTACAAAGCTCGGGATCTCTATTTGATACTCAAACCACAGTAACAAGAACTGTTAATTTACTACCAGAATTGAAAACGGTAGATTACCTCATAAAAGTTTCAAATGAAGATCGTCATTTTAATGAGAAACTAATTTTAAATAAGATACAAACAATACCTCAAGTTATTACAGCCTATAGCGTCGATATTGACCAACTAAAATCAAAAGAACATTTAATTTTTGACTAATGCAAAAAAGAAAAAAAACAAAAATAGTAGCTACTCTAGGACCAGCAACAAGTACTAAAAAAGTGCTTAAAGAAATGTTGGAAGAAGGGGTTAATGTATTTAGAATTAATTTTTCACATGCAGATTATAAAGATGTAGAAGAGCGTGTAAAAATGATTAGAGACCTTAATGAAGAGTTTGGTTTCAATGCGTCTATTCTTGCAGATCTTCAAGGACCAAAATTGAGAGTTGGTGTCATGAAAGGTGAGGTTATCGTTAATGAAGGTGATGAAATTATTTTTGCAACAGGAAAACGTTTTGAAGGCACAAAAGAGCGTGTTTACATGACCTATGATAAATTTCCTCAAGATGCAAACCCAGGAGAACGTATACTCTTAGATGATGGGAAACTAATTTTTGAAGTAGTCTCTACCGATGGTAAATCTGAAGTCTTAACGCGCGTCATTCAAGGTGGACCATTGCGCTCTAAAAAAGGAGTTAACCTTCCAAATACAAATATCTCACAACCAGCTTTAACCGAAAAGGATATTGAAGATGCTATTTTTGCATGTAGTTTACAAGTGGATTGGATGGCGTTATCTTTTGTGCGTCATGCAGAAGATTTAATGCAGTTAGAAGAATTAATTAAAAAACATAGTGATCATAAAATTCCAATTATAGCAAAAATAGAAAAGCCAGAAGCAGTAGCAAATATCGATAAGATTGTTGCCTATTGTGATGGATTGATGGTTGCTCGTGGAGATTTAGGAGTTGAGATTCCAGCAGAAGAAGTGCCTTTAGTACAAAAGCAATTAGTATTGCGAGCCAAACGTGCGAGAATCCCTGTGATTATCGCAACGCAAATGATGGAAACAATGATAACAAGCTTAACACCAACGCGTGCTGAGGTTAATGATGTTGCAAATTCTGTTATGGATGGCGCAGATGCAGTGATGTTATCTGGAGAAACGTCTGTAGGTAATTATCCAGTTCAGGTGATCACGCAAATGGCTAATATTATTAGAAGTGTGGAAGATTCAGATTTGATAAAAGTACCACAATCGCCACCACACATAAAAACAAAGCGTTATATCACAAAGTCTATTTGCTATCACGCAGCAATTATGGCAAATGATATTAATGCAAAAGCGATATCTACATTAACAAATTCCGGTTATACAGCCTTTCAAATTTCTGCTTGGAGACCAAGTGCGCATATTTTAGTATTTACCTCTAACAAGAGAATATTAACTCAATTGAGTATGCTTTGGGGAGTTGAAGCGTTTTACTATGATAAGTATGTAAGTACAGATGAAACGATTGAAGATGTGAACGCCATTGCTTGTAAAAAAGGATATCTGGAAGTAGGAGATATGCTTATTAGTTTAGCAGCAATGCCTATTCAAGATAAAGGGATGGTGAATACATTGCGTGTTACGGAGATTGAAAGTTGTAGTTTTTAATATATCATTCAGAGCATAGCGAAGAATCTTTATTTGGGCGTTACCACAATTCCGATAGCTATCGGGAGCGATTTCACTGCTCGGCTCTCTGCGAGGAGCTCAAAAAGTACGTTCAATCGCTAACGCAAGAAAACATAACCTTGCTAATTAATTTTAGTGAGGTTTTTTTATTAGAAATTATTAATACTCAAACCTTAGTTGCACACTCACAGGCTTTTCTTTTATTTCAGTCTTTTTCTTTTTAGCATCTTCAGTATTTAAATTTGATAAAGAAATCCCTAACAGTCTTACTGAATTACTCATCTTTTCTTGATACAATAAATCCTTAGCAGTTTCTAGAATCATGCTTTTTTTACTGACGAAGTAAGGCAAGGTCTTACTTCGTGTTTGTAATGTAAAATCACTGTATTTAATTTTTAAAGTGATAGTTTTTCCTGAGACTTTACTTTTATGAAGTCGTGTAGCCACCTCTTCTGCAATATGCTCTAGCTTTTCAAGCATGAAAATTTCCGAAGATAAGTTTTCACTAAAAGTACGTTCGGCAGCGAGCGACTTTCTAATACGGTTAGGTTTGACTTCACTGTTGTGGATTCCTCTAACAACATGGTAATAGTAAGTTCCTGATTTTCCGAAGTTATCATCAAGATATTCTAGCGATTTTGATTTTAAATCTTTACCAGTGAAAATCCCTTTTTGATACATTTTTTCGGCAGTGACTTTCCCTACACCATAAAACTTTCTAATATCTAAATCTTCTAAAAATTGAAGTACCTCTTCTGGGTTAACGGTTTTTTGTCCGTTGGGTTTGTTGCAATCACTGGCTACTTTTGCAATAAATTTATTGATAGAAATTCCTGCGGAAGCTGTTAGGCCCACCTCTTTAAAAATACGAGCTCTAATGTCTTGAGCCAATAAGGAGGCACTCGGATTTCCTTTTTTATTCTCGGTAACATCAAGATAAGCTTCGTCCAGAGATAAGGGTTCTACAAGATCTGTGTAATCATAAAAAATTTTACGTACTTTTTGAGAAATTTCTTTGTAACGATCAAAATCTGTTCGTACAAAAATAAGATGAGGACAAAGCTTGATTGCTAATCGTCCAGACATGGCACTTTTTACACCAAACTTTCGCGCTTCGTAGCTAGCTGCGCTAATGACACCTCGAGTTCCGCCACCACCAACAGCAATCGCCTTACCTTTGAGACTTGGATTATCCATTTCTGCTACAGACGCGTAAAACGCGTCCATATCTACATGAATAATTTTTCTAATTGGGAAGTCAGTTAGCATACTGTAAATGTACTAATTCCTGTGCATGCAAGAAATCCCTACTCAGTAGAATTAGAGGAGTCATTTGCATAGAAAGATTTCCGTTGTCATGTGAACTAAAAGGGGTAGAAATAGAACGTAAATGTTTATTGAGTTTGGAAGGTTTAATAACCTTTTAAATCTTGGTAATAAGAGTTAAACTAATTCAAAAAAAAACCACTCTTTTTGAGTGGTTTTCTATACTTTGTATATTTGAAATTAATCTTTTTTAGCGCAACAGTCTTTTTTACAATCTGCTCCACAAGCCATTTTTTCGGCTTCTGTTTTATTTGCACACTTGGCTTTACAAGCAGCTTTTTCAGCTTCTGTTTTGTTGGCGCAATCAGCTTTATATTAATGTTTTTCAGAAGAAAAAGAATCAACAGTTTTCATGTCTCTTACTTTATAAGTGTCTCCTGCTTTTGCAACTGCTTCTTCTAAAGTTTTTGGTGTTACAATAGCTTCATCGTACTCAACCATAGCTAATTCCTTTTCAAAATCTACTTTTGCAGATTTTACACCATCCATCTTAGCCATTTTCTTTTCGATAGTTTTTGCACAACCCATGGCACAAGTCATACCTTCTATACCAAATTCTGCCTTAGCGTATGTTGCGTTAGGGTCTAATTTTTTAGCAGCATTAGTATTAATCTCTGATGTAGTTTCTACTGTTTTTACTTCAGGTTCTTTATCACTTTTACAAGCAATAACTGACAGTGAAATCAATGCGAGAGCTAATAGGTTTTTTATTGTTTTCATGATATTATTTAAAAATTATTCAAACAAATTTAATGAATATGGATCTTCCTTGCATTAAAATTAACGAATTTTGTGAATTGTTACTATGCTAACGAATAAAAAGCTAGTATTAAATTGAATTATTTTTGGTTTGAATGTGGCAAATTAATGAAACCTAACCTTAGTTAAAGTGCAGTAGAAGCTACTGCGAGATACCCTATGAACGATACCACTAAGAAATGGCTTTTCCTTATCATATTATCAGTAATTTGGGGTAGTTCTTTTATTTTAATCAAAAAATCTTTATTGGGTTTAACACCTTATCAATTAGGTGCATTACGTACTGTTATTACTGGAGTATTTCTGTTTTCTGTAGGATTTAAAAGTTTAAAATCCATCAAGAAAAGTGAATGGAAATGGATCGTACTATCAGGTTTTTTGGGATCATTCATACCAGCTTTTTTATTCGCCATTGCAGAAACTGAAATTGATAGCGCTATTACATCTATTCTTAATTCTTTGGTCCCTTTAAATGCTATACTACTTGGTTTTGCTATTTTTAAAATAGGCTTTACTAGGCGTCAATTTATAGGTGTCATTATTGGTTTTATTGGTACAAGTATATTAATATTGAAAGGAGCAGATTTAAATCCAGATCAAAATTATTTGTATGCTGGTTTCGTAATCATCTCTACGGTTATGTATGCATTAAATGTGAACATCATAAAAAAGTATCTTCAAAATGTAAAACCGTTAAGTATTGCAGCAGGTAATTATGTGGCAATTATGATTCCTGCAATTGTGATATTACTGTGTACAGATTTCTTTTCTAAAAGTACATTCACACATTCAGATTTTAAAATGTCAATGGTGTATGTGGTTATTTTGTCTTTCTTCGGAACAGCGCTCGCCAAAGTACTGTTTAATACTTTGGTTCAGATCTCTACACCTGTGTTTGCATCATCAGTAACATATGTAATGCCAGTTGTTGCATTAGCATGGGGTTTATTAGATGGAGAAACGTTTGGACCTTTGCAGATTCTGGCTAGTGTTATCATTTTATTAGGTGTTTATTTGGCCAATAAAAAAAAGACATAAAAAAACCCGAAGTAATAGTTACTTCGGGTTTTCTTAAAATATATACTTAGTTTATTTAAAATCTGCTTCTGTTACACCATCATTAAGTGTAATATCTGTAAAGTTGAATGTCACAACTTGAGGTCCAGCAGTGATTTTCTGCGTAAATGGCATCATAACATCATCAACAACTTTATAATTAGAAAATTCTTCAGTTGATGTTATTTGTTGTCCTTGTACTTCAGTAGTAGATGATGTACGAACTAAAAATCCTGACTTTGTATTATAGAATCTATGTGATACATTATCTCCATTTGTAACTTTTATTTTGTAGGCATCTGCACCATTTACAGGTACAATAGCTTCAAGTTCTAAAGATGCTGGGTCAAGATACAATTCGGGGAATAATCCTTTTTCAGATTGCTTTGCAGTAATCTGATCTGCTGTCATCGGCATTTGTTGACCTTGTTGTTCTTGATATCCAGCCATACCATCAAACTTTTGTTTCATAACAGTACCCATACCTTCAATAGTCATTTCCATGGACACTTTGTTTGGAGCCATAGTTTTCATAACTGCAGTTGGCTTAAAAGGAGCACCTTCTATCATTACGTTTGCATTACTTAATACAGATGTAATCGTATTTAGATTGCCTTCTCCGCCTACAGCTTTGATATAATTACTCATAACTGTTTGAGCAGTTACTCCTGCAGGAATCTCTTTGGAGAAAATAGGCTTTTCAACTTTATTCGCGTACTTATCAAAATACATAATTGGAATTCCAGTTTTTCCCAGGTTTTCTAGTACTTCACTACCCTTACCAACAACTACAATTCTAGCATTTTCAGCTTTCATGTATTTATTAGCTACACGTTTTACGTCATCTGCAGTTACTGCATTTATTTTTTGTAAATAGTTAGTGTAGAAATCTTCAGGTAAATTATTAAGTTTGATGTTTAACGCATAACTAGCAACAGTTTGAGGACTTTCTAATCCCATGATAAAGTTACCAACATATTTAGCTTTAGCATCTTTTAGTACTTGAGGGTCTACAGTTTCTGTTCTAATACGATTGATTTCTTTCATAGCTTCAACCACAGAGCTATCTGTAACCATGTTTCTTACTTTAGCACCTGCACTAAAATTACCAGCACCATATCTGCTCGATCTTAAAGAAGACCCAGCACCATAAGTGTAACCTTTGTCTTCACGAAGATTTTGAAATAAGTAACCCGAAAATCCAGCTCCTAATATATCGTTAGCAATTAAAGATGCATGATAATCTTCATCACCCATTTTTAAATCTAAACTGTTTTTTATTGAAATACTAGACTGAGATGCATTTGGTAAATCCACAAAATTAATTTGTGTGTATTGCGCATTTGGACTCACTGCAGGTACTGTATTTGACACGTCAATTGATTGTTCCCAATCACTAAAATATTTTTTAACTTGTTTTTTTACAGTCTTTAAATCTACATCTCCAATAATTACTAAATATGCATTATTAGGATTAAATTGTTCTTCATAAAAGGCAACAGCATTTTCAAAAGTTACATTGTTAACTGTTTCTTCAGTAACAAATTCTCCATAAGGGTGTTGTGTCCCATATAATAAAGCGCTACCTACTCGACTGCTAATAGCATCAATACTTTTTTCTTGACCTTTAAGATTCTCAATTAACTTTTCTTTTTCCTTATTAAATTCTTGTTCGGTTAATAAAGGGTTAATAGCAGCATCAGCCATTAATTCTAATATCCGTTCTGAATATTTTGAAAGTGATCTTGCACTACCACCATTGATACCAACATTTACACTAGCACCTAGAAAGTCTATTTCTTCGTTAAAATCGTCTTTAGAAATGGTTTTAGTACCGTTTCCTAACATGCTTCCAATAAGGCTTTCTACTCCAGCCTTTTCTCCGGTGGCAGTTGGTTTATTGTCGATAGTTAAAGAGTAAGTTACCCTTGGTAATTTATGATTTTCAACAACGAGTACTTTTAATCCATTTTTTAATTGAAATTCACTTGGAACTTCTAAAGAGATAGTTGGTTCTGGACCTGATTTTGGTTGTTTAGATCGATCTAATTGTGCATTTACACTTACTACTGACATTAAGAACAGTAACATAAATGCTGATAATTTAGTTTTCATATTATTTAGTGTTTTCATCTTATTGTTTGTCTGTTTCTGGTAAATACTCAATTTCTATACGTTGGTTAGAGCTTAAGTATTTTTTAGCTACCGCTTGGATATCCTCTCTAGTAACAGATCGGTAAATTTCAATCTCTTTATTAATTAAGTTTACATCTTCATATAATAAATAGTACCTGGCTAATGAATTTGCAATACCTTCTATACCAGAGTTGGCATTCACAAATTGATTTTCGAATTGATTAATTAATTTTTGATGATCGCGTTCAGAAATTAATTCGTTTTGCATTTTAACTATTTCTTCATCTATTTCAGATAGTAAGGTATTTAAAGCAACGTCACCTAAAGGCAAGGCGAATATTGCAAACATATTATAATCCTTTTGCGGTATATTTATAGCACCTGCCTGTAACGCTTGTTTTTGCTGGTCAACTAACTTTTTATAAAGAACAGAACTTTTTCCTCCACTTAAATATGAAGAAATCATGTCTAAAATATAAGCATCCTTTGTTCCAAATCCTGGAGTACGGTAAGCTGTAATTATAGCGGGTATTTGAATATTTTTATCAAACACGGTTGCTTTTTCTGTAACCGTAATTGGTTGCTCTTTCGGGAAATTTCTAACGACGTCTGATCCTCTTTTAACTTCACTAAAATATTTCTTAACCAATTCTTTTGTTTCTTTTTTGTCAATATCACCCGCAACTATTAATACAGCATTATTAGGACCGTAGTAATCTTTAAAATAAGTGTTAAATTCTTCTAGCGTAGAAGCGTCTAAATCTTCCATGAAGCCAATATTAGGATTTTTATAGGGATGTACTTTAAAAAGATTTGATCCTAAAGCTTCTTGGAATTTTCCATATGGAGACTCGTAACGTTGTCGTTTTTCTTCTTTAACAACCTCGTTTTGAGTATCAACACCAATTTGATCTATAACTGGGTGCAGCATGCGCTCAGATTCTAACCAAAGTCCTAGTTCTAATTTATTTGAAGGGAAGATGTCATAATAATAAGTCCTATCTTGAGATGTGTTAGCATTTAATGTTCCACCATTAGCAAGAACTATTTTTGCAAATTCACCACGTTCAATATTTTCTGTACCTTCAAATAAGAGGTGTTCAAAAAAGTGAGCAAAACCTGTACGGGGTGCAGCAGCACTTCCTCCTGCATCTTTTCCTCCCACGTTATACATAACTGATGTGATAACTACTGGAGCAGTATTATCTTGATGAAGAATTACATGTAATCCATTGTCTAGATCAAATTCTTCAAATTTAACTTCTTGTGCAGATGTCGCAAAGATTGCAAGAACAACTGCAGCTAAAGTAAATAAGCCTTTTTTCATTGTGAGTTTGTTTTAATTAATTGTGATTTTGTATTATTTTTTTTTAATTCGAAATACAAGTGTTCCATTTTGTTAAAATGTTACACCAGTTTTACAAAAATAAGGAATAGTAGCACGTTTCTTAACGTTTTAAATGTAAAATATATCTTAAATTTACTTTGTAAAGTCTTTCAAATAATAGCTAGAGTGGCTACATTTTATCGTTTCCGAAGTAAAAATATTTTTTAAAAACACATATTATCTTTCAAAATGTATAGAAGGTTTGTGATTTAAGTAATTAGAATGTATATTTGCACCCGCTTTCTGAGTAGAAAGTGCACATTTTGAATAAAATAATTAATAAAAACGTTACGCTATGTACGCAATTGTAGAGATAGCAGGGCATCAATTTAAAGTTGAAAAAGACCAAAAAGTTTTTGTTAACCGTTTAGCAACAGAAGAAGGTAAGAAAGTAGATTTCGATAACGTTCTTTTAATTGG
>Ga0115008_10004492_pt1 | contig 11588 bp, 8 predicted proteins | sample FraStrMetagenome_FD_87164 | JGI IMG/M metagenome (GOLD analysis project Ga0115008, IMG submission 87164) | Marine eukaryotic phytoplankton communities from Arctic Ocean - Fram Strait ARC3M Metagenome | ecosystem: Environmental > Aquatic > Marine > Oceanic | place: Fram Strait | collected 2012-06-18
CTCGACAATATAAAATGTAGATCCAGAAGCCCCAAATAGTGACCCTGGCTTCTGGTGACTCAAATGGACGAGTCATGCTCCTCGTCGATACACGACCCACCACAAAATGACCGAAAGTGGCCACGACATTCACATCAAAGCCACCGATCGCAATTACCGGTATATGGATTACTTGATTAAAATGCCACTCTTCTGACACCACATGGCATGAAAGGCTTAGTTCACGAACGGTCACAAGAGCGAATGTGCAGCTGGTCACACCACAATACGGAAGGCTGGTACATCAGACCCGCCATGAATTACTATCGACAACATCGAGTATGGGTACCGTCCATAGGAGCAGAACGAATTGCTGACACAGTCACTTGGCTACCGCACAACATCGACATGCCAACATCATCGTCGAACCCACCAATGGTTTTAAATATGCACTTCGCCAAATCGCCAATGCTGCCACCTGTGAATACACAAACGCGCACAGCTTTGATGAAAGTGCAGCATATCTTCACTGATAGGTTTGCAGCGCCGCTTCAACCACTACCATCGTCACATTTACCCACTACGACTCGTACTACGAAGTCATCAATGCCAGCAGATCTTTCAACCAAAGTACCATCGAAAAAGGTGAATAGTAATATAACATCATCTACAAAACTTCTAAGGGTTCCACCATCTTCACCAACGGCCTGAAAAGATTTTCAACAACTTTCATCGACCCTCAAAACAATTCATTGACGAAAAGCTGCACAGAATCATAAATTAAAACAACTTGAGTCATCTCCACCAAAGGCGTCACCATTCATCCCATCGCAGCCACCGCCACGCAGATCTACTCACACTAGACTTCTAAATCAAAGGTATAGCACTGTATCCATCAATACCACTGTCAATGATACTCCGTCACTACCAACTCGAGCTCGTGCGCTCATTCAACAAGAATTTGAAAAATCACATGTATCTCCCTTCGCTAAGATCAATGTAGTGCTAGATCCATCAACTGGGAAAATGTTAGAACATGACAAAAGGTATGACGGATGTCGAAAGAATTCATTCGTCTTTGCAACGGTAGAAAGAAAGACGCCATCAAAGCTACCCACAGCATTCGTTTTAAGCGCCCCCAGTGAACTACCCAAAGGTAAACAGGCCACTTACCTTCGCATATGTGCCAACTACCGTCCACAGAAAGAAGATCCTTACCGCATGCATTTCACCGTTGGAGGCAACCTTGTCAACTACAAAGGCGAAACGCACACGCCAACTTCGGATCTAACCACTGCCAAAATCCTCTTCAACAGCGTCATATGAACTGATGGGGCCAAATTCATATGCATTAATTTGTCTAACTTTTACCTCATCATCCCCAAAGACAACGCCGATGAATATGAATACATGTACATACCAACGTGGGTCTTCCCTAAGGATATTCGAAAAGAATATAATATTGATGAACTTGATGTAAATGGGTAAGTATTGGCAGAAATCGCCACTGGGATGTAGGGATTACACCAAGCAGGAATTTTAGCTTATCAAAAGTCAGTCAAACATATGAAAGAAGCAGACTTTGAGCCAGCGAAATTCACATCAGGTCTTTTCACTCACAAAACAAGACTGCTTACTTTCCGCCTTGTAGTAGACAATTTCGGTGTCAAGTACACTCGCAAAGAAGATGTTGATTTTCTAATTACCGGATTAAGAAAGAAGTAAGGCGTAACTATAGACTGGGAAGGCAAAATATTCTGTGGCATTCACCTCAACTAGAAGTATTACAATCGCACTGTCCGATACGCCATGTCAGGTTTTGCAGAAAAAGGACTACAACTATTCAATCACCCTAAACCTTGGCGACCCTAACATTCTCCTCATCCATGGTCAACACCCAAATACGGTGAGAGCGTACAATATGCCAAATTAATTGAATAGAATCCATCGCTAACGAAAGGTCAGAAGAAATTTTGTCATTTCCCTATGCAGCTTCGACACTTACATCTAATTAGATTGTTTTTGTAGTTACAACTTTTTACTGACTCGAGTTTGCACATCAGCCTAGGATTTGTTATTCTTATATTTTGCTATTTACTAAATTTGCGGTTGCAACTGGTGAACAACATTCCCAACATACCCATTTTTCTAAAACCTTTGCTTTCTTGTCATCAAAACCAACGCACTTTGGAGAGACGTTGTACCAAGCGTTACAATCATCACATGCGATCCAGAAAACAACGAGGGGGTGCGCATGTGTTACACCGCAAACACATCCATTCCATGGAGTATCATCTTCAAGCCAATCTTGCATTTCTTCATTTTCATCTTCAACTTCGCTCAATTGAGGATCAGATAATTCAAAATGTTCATCACGTCCAAGCTGTACAGCCAAAGAATTTTTCGTTCCAATGCTTGGACTTCTACCTGATGCTCCAACCTTTCGCACAAAGTTTATCGTGTTGTCCATGTTTTTAGTCACACCGGACATTGAAACAAGTGACGGTTGGGACAAAAGAGGTGTTTCAGTAAGTGTCCTTCTTTCGTGATTGCTGTGAGATAGTTCATTAGTCTCCGCTTCGCCAATTTTCTTTTTGCCCGTTACCGACTTTTTTATCTCAAGATTTAAATTGGTTGACATAGATTTTGATACGTTCCTCGTAAAGTGCTGGTTGGAACCATCAAACGTATTCCAATTGAGACTGTTCTGTACAGCAAGCCATGACTTTCGTTCCTCCTCTACGATGGCATTTAGTCTATTGGAACAATCATTTGCCTCAAGTTTGCACCGAGCCAATACCACAATCATTTCTGATCGGCTTGTCTCTATCTCTATTTCCAACTCTTGTATACTCATTCCACCGACGCTCTAAGTGTATATGAGTAACTTTTCATATTCAACATTTTGATCCGTGAAGTACAACATATCCCATCCCATACACTCACCTTTCCGTTCACACACACTATCAAATCATTAACGCGTACCCCATCATTCATGTTTCGAGCAACGATCGATGTTGTTGTACAAGGAGCGATCTTTCCACCTATATCTTTCTATGTAGAGTTAGTGTTAAACATTTTCATGCTTCAAAGCATATATTTTCTTATTAAAAAACGACAATAAACTTACAGCGACTTCGGCAGGAGAACACGGCATCACATCCGTAACAATACATGCTCCTCCAAATTCATGTAACGAAGCTTCAAACCCCCATGGAAGTAAGGCAAACGGATCTCGAGTGAATCTCAATACATGGTACGTTCCTGTATGATGAGTATTAAGATATGGAGAATTTGAGCGGAATGGATTCATGACAAAACGTTCTGTTGTTTCCATAGAAATTTCTTGTTCCGGTTCAGAATGACGCCCATTTTCATGTTCATCATTTAAGTTAGAAATGAACATTACAGAGTCACCAGGCACGTATCCATATTCACCCCAAGGATTTCCACACGCTTCCCACTGACAAGTTTTGGAGCTTTTTAAAACTGATGATGATGATTCGAATTGAATAACGGGTGGAGTTACAAACGATTGCGAAATTCTCGTATGAGTGCATTTATTATTAACATTAGTAGCATTCCGTTGAATCTCTTCATCGTTTGTCGTCTGGAAGGTTCTGCATTTTTTGCGCGATTGATTTCTTACTCTTTCTGGATCGCTATTGCTCCTGTTGGTTGCTGCTGCTTGGCAGACTTTAGTGTTGGTATTCTTACCTTTTTGCGTCACATTTTTACGAGCACGTGGACAATTGGTGTGGTGACGAATTTTTGTCCGCTTTCCCGTCCTGAAAAAATGAAGACAGGCTTCACATCCAATGCTAAGACCATCCTTAGGCTTCGATTGTGATTTTGATGGACGTTCGATGGTAGATACACTGGGCCCCTTTGGTGACTGCATTTGTGACAGGAATTCTGCTTTTGCCAAAGCATTACTCTCACGCTCTTCCTCATCCGTCATTAAGCCAAGATTTCGCAACCTGGTATTGTTTCTTTCAATATTTTTCATACGTTTCAAAGCGTACTGATTAGTTGATGCACCATCTAATTCTTCTTCTTTATCGTCGTTTACTTTCATGGTATGTTCTGATTCATCTTGACTTTTCTTTTTATTATTACCAAGAGAAGAATCGTCCTTCACGTATAGTTGAGGTTTCTTCTTATAGCGTAACAATGTAATTTTGATTGGGCGTTTCTTCGAATCAATTATACCTATTAATTTTGTAAACGTCATTGCATGCGAAGGATGATAATCGCCATTGCAAGCTGCTCGTGCGAATATAATGTCACCACTTTCAATCTGCCCTCGATAAGGGCTGTCAGGAAAGACTCTCTTCACAACCGCAGCATCAGGATACACCAATGGTCTGTCATCTACCTTCCACTGCAAAGATATTGAGAGGCTTTCTATATTGATGCCAAGCCTACGTTCTGTAAACGAAACATTATGGATTTCATATGGACCTTGAAGTACAATATTCTTTGCCACATCTGATGTTTTCGTTGATTCTACTGTTACTATTTCTGATTCAAGCGATGATGAAACAGAAGGAAGGGCAGTACTACTAGTTTTAGCATCAGAAATTAGCGGAGGAATCGGTAACAAACAGTTATCTTGCGAAAGTTGACTTTCCACTAATTCAAGGCTATGACTGACAGGACTAGCTACGGAAGGTATAGATTCCGTCGGTTGGCGCGGCTCGATAAGGCAGGTCGAGTCGTCGGAATCTACCGAAATCGACCGACGATGATGCTTTACTTCCTTACACTGCATATCCTGGCGTGGGAAATTTTGGCGTTTAATTTTGTTTGTAAGATAAAATTTGGACAATGACTCGATTTGTAGTTGAGACAGTATTCATTGAGATTTTTGTAATCGCAGGTGACAACACCGACGCCGACGCTGGTGCCCAAATTCTGTACGTAGAAGAATTTTTACCGGTTGTTTTATTGTACCAAAGCTAAGTTAGCTGTGATGGCGGGCAATTAAAGTCTCGTGCTATCAGCATCAACTATTTTTTTTAAAATATATGTACTACATTTCTAAAAAAGAGTAGAATAAGTATACAGTTGAAAAAAGGGTAAGGGGTATTGCTATCAGTCAAGAATCCTACCAAATATTTGAGCACACTCTTTTCCTATCGTCTCTAGACTGTTCTTTTCGATCACATTTTTAACAATTAAGCCTACGACACCGGGAATATCACGATCGGAGTAAGCTGCAGAATTATCGCCCACTTGTTGAATTTTTCTTCGTTTCCACCGTAGAATTTCCAATTACCTCATTATAATAAGGACATCCTCTACTGACGATGGTCCAATGACTGTTCCGTTGCTGCTGCTTATGTTGATATTATTATTATGCCGATACATGTTCAGATGACGTGACGACCACGTATGGTGGTAATGGATGTTGCTTACATTTCATTACCGAATAAGTGAGTGCAAAGCTGTTCCTTTTCTTACGAAAGAGAGATGTGATGTTATGGATGATTAGTATTTGATTGCGTATATATGCGCCTCATTGTTCCGAGTTGACCTCTACTTTTTTTCCGATTTACATGTCAAACATCGTCTTTTTAAATGAACATTATAAAATTAGCTATTTCTAAAAATTCCGCATTCCTTTTGTAATTTTGGGCCATTCTAAACCAATCAAAAATATTTGGTTTCCGGGAGTGAAGCTGCGTGCTGCCACAGCCGCAAATTCAAAACAAATCTTCCACGTGTCACACTTTACAGTAGTTGACCACGTTTTTTTAGGTCGTACTACACAGCTTTTAATTTGAAGTTTGGTACCAAATGCATCATTGTTCCATCTTCTCCCCAGAGGTTTTTGCATTGCATTATTGCATTACGCCCTTGGATTGAAATTTCATTCTCCGAAACGTGAAAGCACAAAAGTATATAGGATACTATAAATTATATATAATCTACACTGCTTCCACTTTAGAACGAACCAAGCACTGTCTCTTCATATCCAGATAGCAATAATAGAGCGTTTAAGCTAGTTTCAATACATCACTTTACATAGAACAATCATGATATCCGTCACTAAATCAATTCTACGATCATCGGCATCATCCGCCACAAGTTCCACGAGCAGCACTGCATCCAGTACAACACGGTCGTTTTCCTCTGTGGTCTCGACACTTCGAGGGAAGCATTTTATTAGTATCGACCGTCTCACGAATGATGAATTACGAGGTTTATTGGATTTAAGTAAGCACCTGAAGCAAATATATCGAGGGCCTGGTGTGGACATTGCTGCATCGAAACCAAAGCCACTTGCCAATCATAGCGTAGCAATGATTTTTCAGAAGCGTAGTACTCGAACTCGTGTAAGTACTGAGACTGGAATGAATTTGTTGGGTGGACAGTCGTTGTTTTTGGGACCTTCGGATATTCAATTGGGCGTGAATGAAAGTATGCGTGATACGGCTCAGGTTTTGAGTCGTTTTAATACGTCCATTCTGGCGAGGGTCTACGGTCATGATGATGTTACGGAGCTTGCTAAGTATGCGACTGTGCCTGTTATTAATGCCCTTAGTGATTTGCACCATCCTCTTCAGACGCTTGCGGATTTGATGGCGTTGGAAGAGCATTTTGGTGATGAAAGCCTTAACACGAAGACGCTTGCGTGGGTTGGAGATGGAAACAATGTGTTGCATGATCTTCTTCTTGGAAGTGTAAAACTTGGTATGAATGTGAATATTGCCACGCCGACCGGTTATGAACCTAATGAAAAGATTTTGGAAATTGCACGTCAAGAGGCATCAAAGACTGGGGCAAGAATAATGCAATCGACCGTCGCAAAGGAAGCTGTAGTTGGAGCTGATGTTGTGGTTACAGATACTTGGGTTAGTATGGGTCAGGAAGAAGAATACAAGAAACGTGTGGCAGAGTTCGAAGGATACCAAGTAAACAGCGAACTTATGAGTCATGCAAATAGCGATGCTGTGTTTTTGCACTGCTTGCCTCGTCATCAGGAAGAAGTATCCGACGAGGTTTTTTATTCAGATCAGAGTTTAGTTTTTCCAGAAGCTGAAAATCGAATGTGGACTGTCATGGCAGTAATGACTGCGCAAGCTGGCAATGTTGACTTCTAGAGTAGAAGTAGTAAGATATGTCTGTAACAATACTTATATTGGTACATTGACTATAATTAGGAAGTAAAGTTTTGTAAAGAAAATTGACAATTGGTCAAGTTCATTGTCTTCCACATAGATAGTGCTTATTTATGTTGTAGGTGGAATGAAGATGTAAGGAAAAATCACAGAACTTATTTGTTTTAATGAGTCCGGAAGTAAGAAAAGATCCATGTTCCGGAACAATGGTGTTACATTAAATAGTGACAAAATAAATTTAGCTAGGATATTCTAGGATGGAGAATAGGAATGGTTTTTATCCCATCGGAAAGGATGTAGCATGCATCTGGAATACTTATTATACCGAAGTTGTAGAATTATTTAGTGAGGATCACGAGAACTGTCGTTCAAAAAAATCCAAAGCGGGATCAACTACCTCTGAACAATACTCATGATATGCCCAAGCTCGATGAAATGCTTTAGCTAATGGACTCAATCCTTTCAAAAGGTAGTATTTATCCCAAAGCACATTGTCGTCAGGTCCGGTAGCTCGTGAACGAAGCAAATCTTCGCGCCAAGAGCTTTGTGTAGGATCTTTATTAAACATGTGATTGTCTTGATTTAAATGACCACTTTTCGTCAAGGTTTGAACGATGTCTTCAGCATCAATCAATTTCATCCCAGGTACTCTTTCCAAAAGATATGAAGATGTCAGAGGAATTGGGTCGCATGAATTCTTATCGATATATACGCTCTCACTAAATTGCCTTCCCTTCGATATTTCTTTGTAATTGAGCTCGTTAACTTTGAATGTACGTTTATCACGTGCCATTGGAGCCAAGAAAAGAGGAGTCTCTCTTTCGATTAGACGATTCTGCAGATTCTTTTGTAAGCTCATAACCATCTGAATAAATTATATATTTGAAAAAATTAAGATGCTTTTATCACAAAACTCAATAAAGAAAAAATATTGTACTCACCACCAATGAGGCATCTACAAGTCCACGAGAGCCTAATTCAGCAGCCATAAACCCACCTGATGATGCTCCGATCGCAATGACGGTAGAATCTTTTTCTTCATTCACTTTTTTAAGCAACAAATCTTTGAATCTTCTCAGGGCAAACTGAATTCGAGGTACATCACCCATGTTCCAACACCCGCGACTACGTTCTGTGCTTGACACAGCTATCGTAGCGTAACCCCTTCTCATGGCAAGGCTGGCAATCCTCATCTCCTCCGAAAGCCCAACACAACTTTGACAAGCTGCAATACTTGGAGAATAGAATTTTAAAGCGTTGTGTGAGCATCCATGAAGTAAAAGAACAATACCCTTCACCGGTTTACCACCTACGTATGCATACACCGCCTCGATAGGTGAACCATAATCCATGGACCATTCTACCCTAGTACCAAAAACATACTCTGCAGAACCATCACCACCACTTCCATTTTGTAACAAGAGTTTCAACGGGATCGGCATATCCTTCTCTTCCATTTTCTCACTCGACGGAAGTGCAATTGAAGTCCAGAAATATCCAATGATTGCCGACACGATTATACCAACTAACAAAAGCACTCGCAGTATCATTTGAAATGTCCAGAAACTGAAACATCGACGACGTCTCCCTCGTACATCACCGAATTGAGACATTTTAATGTAAATACTCTGCTCCTCTCTCCTCTCAGAAAAATTTCTTCAAAATAAACAACGTACTACTAACTCCCTCTAAAATTTCAATGAAAGTTCACGTTACGTGAATGTACCTGTCTTCCTTGTTCGGATCATACTTTGTTAGTGTTTTGTTTTTGTTGTTATTTTTGTTGTTGTTGTGGATACCATTACAAACTATGACACATTTTTTCTACTTCGAAGTATATATATGTTTGAAAAATGTTCTCTAGGTTCTGGTTACTCGTCCAATATTGAAAAAAGATATGAAAATACACCGACAACACTCTTGTAAAGGAGAAGTTTTCAGTTTTCATCACAGGAGGTACAACGAGAAAAGTTACTGAGCACTTCATTGAAAACATATCTATTTTATTTCATTTAATTGACGTTCCTGTATTAAATTGGTTAATAAGTCAAATAAATATCTTCTTTACAGTCCAACGGAGCGCGAAAAAATCCGCCTAAAAAAGTGAATAGAGTGATATCAGATACTGTGATTAAATTTCTTTTGAACTCGTTACATGATTTATCCAGATCGGATGTTGTATAATTGTATACAACTTACATGCAATATCCGTCTTTAGACCAGGAGAAACGACATTAAATTTAATTTATCATTATACAGGACTTTAGAAATGCATGTACGTGTCGACCAAGGATATTACATATTACCCTTTCACGTCAGAAACCTGTTCTTTCACTTAGATTTCATCGTACACGTTTGAAGATTAATACTCATTACACGTCACACGACGTGTTAGGATATCACAGATTTACGATGTAAAAAAATCACAATTTTTGTTGGTACCTGCACGATGAGCCGCAGACACCGTATTCCATATGTACTTATCCCATCATTGAAGAAATAACTCTGCAATCTTATATTTGAAATACCAAAATACTTGCAAATCATCTTCAATATCAACTTGTATGGAGTCGATTTACTCAGTTATTCGTTTGATAGTGGAGACAATCTGTATGTACTGCCAGTCTTAGCAAGAAGTAAAGGAAGTTTGCAAAGAAACACATCAGCTTAGTCTAGAATTGGCTGAGAGTGTTAACAAGTTGCGCTTGCTTCGTCGTTGCGAGTGGATCTCCTATATTCACCCCTAGCTTTCACGTTAAATACTCCGAATCAATTCAAACTTCTTTCCTCGCGAATAGACGTACCCAAGAAAGCCGAAAATCTGCAACTAAGAGGAAATGAATTTTTCAAGTTAAGATACTTGTATGATATGTATCATTCTATGCATTCATAAACTTTTCTGTTGAAAAGATTCATCTTCTGATTCCGCTTTCACGGAATGACCCTCTTGTTTCGCATTAGCAGTTTGCACTTCTGACGGCAATTTACAGGTCAGTGAAGACAATGCGCCAGGCAAGCTCATTCTTTTTGTTTCATAGTCGCTCTGGTGACACCTTAACCACTTGGATCGTGCTATCCGGAATGTCTTTACTGTTCTTTCGTCTAAAGGAAAGGTGCTGCCGCCGCCGAAATGCTTTTTTCGCTTCTTCGATTTACTTCCATATAATGAAGGTAAAGATCCTACAAGCCATGGTTCAAAATTATTCTTATCCACCGAAGAGTTTCTCAGTTCCATCACTGCTTTTGCTGGTCCTAACACCGTAGCAAATTGTTCACCTCGTGAACGACATAGTGAAATGTATGATTTTGCCAGAGGCATAAGCGTTGCAGTCAAGACTTCTTCAACAGCAATTCCTGCTCCAACTAACGCACTCAGGTTCATTTGCGGATGGGTCGTCTTTGAAGATGAGGCCGAAGTCCCACTTTCTTCATCAGCATCGTCCTTACTCTTTGAGTGGTCTTCTTCTGCGGGCATCTTTGCTGATGCTGCTCGTGATATGTAATCCAATAGCGACGGTGGTGGAGGCGGAAGAAGAATGTCGGGCTGCTCCTCTCTATTATGATTTTCAAAGTCATAGTTGAACAAATGTTCTGGTATTTTATCAAGCTTTGGGGTAATGTCCAACTCAGCGCATCTTCGACTTCCACGATGAGTTAGACGTGGAAGCACGTCATCATTTCGTATAAACCTACTGAAATGTTCGTTCATTTGACTACGATGTGGTGCCTTTTTTTTCTTCAAAACATATATTTCATCGTCATTTTCTCTCTTGCTCTTTAAAAAATTCTCCATTTTTAACTCATATTCACTGTCGACATCACCGCTATTATCAATTTCATTGTCCTTCTTACGTCCACTCTTCACCTGAACCTCTTCACGATCCTGATCTTTCCACTCGTCGTCGCAGTCATCGACACTCGAAGAATGTTCGGCAGAGAATTCGACATCATTTTTCATGCGTCCTCTATTCATCTTAAATGTGTGACATTGCTTAGAACTTGAACCATCATCGACATCACCACCATTCTCGCGTTCATTATTTATTCTCCTAGTGGAGTTCATATCTGTAAAATTACTCCAGTTTCTTTCTTCCTTCCTCTCCTGAGAAAATAATCTTATTTCTAGTTGGATGTGGATTAATCGTTTGTTTGATTTTTTATGATGAAATACTATTAATAATAATTCGTGAACTACTTCTACTTCGTGTAAGTAGATAGTAGGAAATAGGAAGTGGTGGACACAGCATAGACGGTACACTCCATCCTCGCATAAGAAAGCACAAGGTTTCACTTGAGCCCTGAGTCATTTCTAAACTAGCCTCAAAATATTACCCTGTAATATTATCTTACTTTTCTTCAATGTTCAGGGTCATTATCTTTCTTAATTTTGTACCTTCCGCCAACTCCGTTCAAAGAATTTCACAACATGTTGCTGCAGCCACAGAAAGGTGACAGCCGCACTGTCGTTCGGTTGTCGCTCAC
>Ga0115008_10004493_pt1 | contig 11587 bp, 8 predicted proteins | sample FraStrMetagenome_FD_87164 | JGI IMG/M metagenome (GOLD analysis project Ga0115008, IMG submission 87164) | Marine eukaryotic phytoplankton communities from Arctic Ocean - Fram Strait ARC3M Metagenome | ecosystem: Environmental > Aquatic > Marine > Oceanic | place: Fram Strait | collected 2012-06-18
AGGGAAAACGATGACGCGTATTATATGTTTCGATCATATAACAACTGCTACTACTCCTCTTCCGAACCTGTAACTGATGAAGAGGATGAGTTATAACTACAAAGTAATTTATACCTGGTACAACAGTAGAAGTTCACGAAATAAAAGGATACAGTTTAAAAAATACATGTAATGTACAAGTACATGATAACTGTTCTCAAGGAAGAAGGCTTCGCCGTCAATGCAGTAGACAAATGCGTAGCCAATAAAATTATAAACGGAAATCAATGTACTATCGCATGGTACGTGGACGACAACCTCCTGGCACATGTGGATGCGGAGGTAGTCCGTTCAGTGATCAATTCGATTGAAATGGAGTTTCCTGGACTCGTGGTATAAAAGGGAAACAAATTAGACTTCCTCGGAATGAGAAATTAATCTCCGAGATGACGGAAAAGTGAACGTAAGGACGGTGAAGTTTCTACAGAAAACGGCGCAGGAGCTTGAGAAAGCAATCGGCTCGCCCTTGACCAAAAAGTATTCTACTCCTACAGGACAATGGTTGTTCAAGGGTGACAAGAAAGCCAAAAGTTTAAATGAGGAAAAATTCTATAGTTAAGAATTTTGCTGGCAGTTGACATCTCTAATCACAAAATCACAAAAGCCATTTTCCTTCCTTATCTAAACAAAGCCCTAGACTTGTGTTCTATGGGTATCTTTTCAAATAGAATGTAAGTGTTGTACGCTCTCTAGTAGATCTAACTAGTTGTGGCTGTATCAAACAAAATTCGCATAGCTAAATTATTATAACGTCTTTTTGAGCTAATTTAGATCCTAAAACTAATTTAGCCGGAAAGGATAATTGCGTATTCGCCATTTTCTGACGAATACATGTAGATCTCTACACATGATGATATAAAACTTTTCTCTCTTATCGGAGAGAGAAAAACGAAGATCTTCTGAGGGAAAGCGAAGATGTCTTAAAAGACCGAGGAACAAATTAAAAATATATCACACGCTCTATTGCAAGAATGGTTGATGCTATTAATCTCCCTGATGGCTACGGCTACGGTACGTCTTGATTTTGGTTCATGATGGAACTTTTAATTGAACAAGGAACGTTGATATATAAAAATAATTCTGATATACGTAAAAATGATAAAACCTAAACTCTCATCATAGTCGTACTTTCTTGCGTTTGCGGCACACTTCTTTCGAACTTTATGATGCAAACTGCCGTGATGCGTGCAAGAAAAAAGTTAAATGTAGCGTACCCGAATCTATATGCGGTGCCTGGTGTCCATGAAAAGGCTGATGCATTCAATCGTGTCCAACGTGGTCATCAGAACTACCTTGAAAATGTTGGCGAGTTTAGGACATTGGCTCTAATCGGTGGATTAAAGCACCCTTATGCGGTTGCAATCGGTGGAATCTTGTTTAGTGTGGGGAGCTATTTGTATTTATTGGGTTATTCTGATGTTTCGCTCGATGTGAAGATGGCTAGATACAAGAAGGGATCTGGCATCAAATGGATTGGATTGCTTACAGCTTTATACAGCACGATTAGCTTTTCAGGATCCTTGCTCTCCTGGTGGTGAAGACGAGCTTCTTTTGGTCTAGTTCTCGTAACGCCCTCCATGGATAATGGGTGTCGTTGATGTTCTCTTTATGGTCAAACAAAGAGGAGGACAGAGAAGCTAGATAGTTAGGGTTATCTTAAAATCAGAGAGGCTGCAGGTTTCAAAAGCATGTTTATACATTTCTCATTGTGCAGCCGATCATCTCATCCGAACAATGGGCTTATGTTCAACGTCGAGGTTCAAAAACTCCTCTTATTCAGTTGACGAGCACACATTGTTCAGATGTAGGACACATAGGAGTTTCACCTCGAAAACAAATGTGATATAACATCTGTTATCGCAAGGAATTTTTGCATTATAATTAATCAACGCCGAGAACGTGATCCTAGAGGTTAACTATCCCGGTCCAACTATAGTGACACGAACGTCAATAGGTGTCTTCTCACGGCACTCGCACATCACCCTTATCCTTGCGAAAAGTTTAATTTCGATTTCTTCCCAAGTATCATCGTTATTTTTGTTGTTTAATATGATCAGCCTCCTGTCCTCAACTACTTCTGAGCTTAGATTGTTGTGTTCGTCGAGCATTACAAATTGGTCTACGCCCAAACTTGGAATCAGTACAGTAAACGTTTTTATTCCAACTCCAATGACAACCCCTAAAGTATCCAAAATTGGATTCTCCTTTAAGAATAACGATAAGAATACAATATCAGAACGCTCTTGTGCACCCTTCGAATTCTTTCGCTTTGAATTGCAGTGATGTGCCACATTATTAATGTCCTTTTGGGATAGTTCAAAATCATCAACAGATTCAAGCAAAGTTGCCTCGAGCAACCGATGCACAACAATGTCCGGATAACGCCGAATGGGGCTAGTAAAATGTGTATAATACGGAATATTCAACGCAAAATGACGCCAATCTAATGCATCATATTCTCCGGCGGCAATATAATTTGCGGGTTTCATCGGTACAGTTAGCAACGACGTTAAGCTTTGTAACATTATCTCATTTTCACACTGACAGCTTATACGGTTCAAAGATTTTTGTAATGCACCGCTGCTCGAAGCATCAATAGATATACCTGCGACTTTTGCGCCATGAATGACGTTACCTAAAATCGAAGAGAGGGGAGGAGGATGGGAACGAATGAGCGCGAGCCCCCCTGCATGAGTTAAAAGTCTTTCGGCAACGAGATAGTTTGCAAGAAGCATATACTCCTCAATTAGCTGATTTGATTCCTTTACTGGATATGGTTCGCAATCTTTAACTTTCTTTGCCGAAGTGTCGTACTTGAAAACGAGTTTAGTCCTATTCAACGCAATAGCACCATTCTCAAAGCGTAATTTTCTACGTTTCATAGCAACTTCATGCATTAATTTGACATCAGCTGCAACCTCTTCGCACGTCGTGCCCCCTATGGGACGGCGTGATGTTGGCCAAAAGTCTTCATCCATATTCGAAAAATCATGGTCGCCTTTCTTCATTTTATCAATAATGTTCTGTGCTGTGCTATAATCTAATCTCGCACAACTCTGCAAAATATTTTTATAAAAGTTGAAGTGAAACGAAACAAGGGAAAAAGAGACACACCTTTATCACAGACTTCCCATACCAAACCACACGTGGGTTTTGCTTCGATTCTATTAGAGTCGAGTTGTTGAAGTCATTCCATGTGTTATCGCAGCCAACCCCCCATCGCACGTCATTTGGTACTTCACTTTTTGCACATTTACGTTCATCTTTTTTCGAAGTTCAATATTAGTTATGTTCTCAAAATGAACTTTAAGTGTCAACTGCTTACCAACTTTGTTTGATGCTAAAGTTCCATCCAAATTCATAACCCAAACAACGCTGAATGCCAACCGCTCAACTCCTTCGTTAAGACTGCATGCAACTTCACATAACGGCCTCGGAAGCATGGGGATAACTCTATCCACCAAGTATACCGTAGTAGCACGCGATTTGGCTTCCTCATCTAAAGCAGATTCTGTTCCTTTCGAATTCCGAGTCTTGACGAAGTGCGAGACATCTGCAATATGTACTCTTTGAGCATTTAAATATTGAGAATTTAATCATTGAGCATTTGAAACATATTTTCGCTTTAGCAACGATTCTTACCCAATTTCTACCTGTCTATTTCCAAGATACTTTATGTGCAATGCATCGTCTAAATCACGTGCGGATGTTGGATCGATTGTAAATATTCTATGGTTTCTAAAATCTCTTCGATGTAATAAATCTTCTTTGCTTGGAGCCCACCCTTTATTCAAAACATCCTTACTATTTCCAAGAGACAAATTGACTTCTTGCTGTATGCTTTTGCTAAAATTACTGCTTTTAATGTCGAATTCCGCCAATAGCATGTCTGTTTCTCTGCTAATTATAGAATGAGTATCGTTCATACTACTGGATTTTAATCCTGGGTTCAGCGCCAAAACATTCATCGTCTTCATTATATCGTCTACTTCACAGTCATAAAGTTTCATCTTCCTCAAAGGAGGCAGTGGGTGATCTGGTTGCCATGAATTTTGCCGAAAGAAACCCACTACGATTGTGTGCTCAACAACCATACGAGCAAGAATTTCATTCAATTGTCTTACATCTGCATCATTCAAATTTGGCGGACGAAAAGCACGTCTCTGTTTAGATATTTTTGCTTTCCTCTTTTCACCTTTTGGGTCAATCTTGGTCGAGCTAGTATTTGTCAACATCTCCACAATTTCACTTCGAGCCGGTATAAAGAATGGCAAACGTTTATCGAGTGGTACAACTCTCATCGAGTATAGTGACGATTCAATTTCACAATTATTGGCTCCTGAAGGTTTCACATTGTATTCTAGGCGACCGACAATTTTTCTCTCGGAGTCTATTTCATCTACAATAAAGATTACACGGCCAGAATATTGGACAGATTTTTCGAATCCTTTATTTTGAGATGAATGTTGTAGTAAATTCGTGTGATTAGGAATGGAAATTACAGGGTCCCAAAGTTGTTGCTGAACTTGATCATCAGCTACGACGTTTACATCTCTCTCTTCCACACTTTTCACGCTAGACTCTATAGATTCATCTTTGTTCTTAATGCACTGTTCTGATTTCAAGATATCCATTACTTCCACAAAGACAACACTCCCATCCAGCGCACGATTTCGATTCAGTTTTCCTTCTATGACTATATCCAAAACGTTCACGTTTTCAGGACAACTCTTTAAGAAGGGGCTATCCTCTACTTCTGGCGTAACATAGGCGAGTTGAAAACTGGCAGCCCTCAATTTTCCTTTAACTAGCATTTTCCTGTTGGGGTGACGCTTCAACTCCGTTACAGTCCAATGTTTAGGAAATCTTCGCGGGTTTTTGTTCTGCCGTCTCTCTGCCCGTTTTCCTTTTTCCTTTTGAATTTGTTTGACATCGTGATTAGATTTCTTCGTTTGTTGAGAGTTACACTGTTTGGATTTCGCTTTTGGTGCTTTCTTCTTCTGCTTCCTCAAAGTGGGTTTGTTCCCCTTTGATGCACCCTCTTTCTCTTCTTCGACTGACATTGTTGTATGGATGATCGAGTACGTTCACCTGATAATGTAAGTATATATATATATATATATATATGTATGTACTTGATGATAGCTGGCGTCGTATTCGTATATTCGTATTTGATCTCACACTAGATCAAGAGAGAGAGAGAGGATATGATGCACTGATATAAACACACACAAGTTTGGAAGTTCATGGTCACAAAACAAAACAAAAAAGCTGACACAAAAATCGCAAGTCATCCTAACATCGCTCGATTATTATTCTCTATTCTCCCCAAATACGAACTTTCGTGTTTTCCCGTCAGCACTCAGCAAATACTATTCCTCTTCCAAACCTGTAACGGTAACTGATGAAGAGGACGAGTCACAAAGTAATTTATACCTAGTACAAGAGTAGAAGTTAATACCGGTACCATAAAATAAAAGCATACCCCGGTACAGTTCAAAAAAAAAATACATGTATTGATATCGGTACTTCACAAAATCCACGTACATGCACACTAGTACATAAATATGAGCGTCTGACGGTACGTGTAGATCTACATGACACATGACACATGACATGACACATCACATGATCACATGATCACATAATCACGTCTACGTCGTAGATCTACACTATCAAGGCACTACATATCTTTTCTCTCTGAAAGACAGACAGAGATCTCTGTACCGGTATGTGTATGGATGAGCGATGGGTGCAGCGCGCAGCGGACAGGCGGAGTACAGTACACAGTACACAGTACACAGTACACAGTACACAGTACACAGTGTACAAAATGTTAGTGACAAAATACACATATGCATTCCATAGAGTGTTGTAGCATAATAAATCAATCAAGATTCAAACTAGCATACTACTACCTAACCGCCACAATCGCCCTACATTACCCTAACAACACCAAGCCATGGAGGTGGACAATGCACGCGGGAAAAATCGTGGTCGAAGAGGAGGCAAAGGGAGAGGATCTCAAAGTGGGAACCGGGGAGGTCCACGATTTCGCAATCCACTTGCTTTGGCCATTAACGCCACCCTGACCGATCGCGATCGAGACAAACCAGCCCCTAATGGGGCTTCTTCGTCATCATTGAAGAAAAATAAATCGTCATCTGGGAGTGCTACCACGGAGATTTCATTGGATGATGGGAGAATTACGCAATATAATGAAAGATCTGTTCGGAGAAAAAATAGCAATGGCGTAGGAACGCACAATGAAGGTGCAATATTACGCGAGCGTAAGTGGCACGATGAACGGAGAAGGGAACAGCGTGCAGGAAGAGTATGGATTCGTAGTGGGAGTAGAGGTCGTAACAGGAATAGAAGCAGGAGCAGAGAGAGGTATTTGAATGGGCGAAGAAGTCGCAGTCGTAGTATGAAGGTGGAGGTTGTTATGAATTATCGCCCCCCTGGACAAAATCAGCGCGGGAGAAAGAATCGTGGTAGAGAAAGTCATCGAAATACGAGGGTCGATGGGGATCGAAGGTTTGAGATATCATTAGATCGGGATTATTATGATATGGCCCGTCGAAATCATGGTCGAAATATTATGTCGTCGTCAAGCCAGGGATGGAAAAGGGACAAGGTAAATCGACAGCAGCATGAATATAACTTGGATGAGTGGGGAAGGAGAGATCCGCAAGATCGTGGCAATGATCGAGGAGGAGGAGGAAAAATTAAATGGTTTAGGAATCATAATGACCGTAGTGGCGGTCGGGGTGGTGGTGATGGTGGAGGGTCTATGTCGTTGTCTTCTGATCGTAGCATTGAAAGTCATCGTGATAGTTCTCAGTTAAACGATGCGAATTCATATCACAGTTACAATCAGGACATGCATGTCAATGCACCTACTTCTCCAGTTGCAGATCGTCATAGCGGTGCAAGCAGTGAAGATCATGATGACACGGTTGGCCACTATCAAGGCACCGGTGGCGATATTATTGCAAAAAGATATAAACTGGTGAAGAAAATTGGTTTAGGCACCTTTGGAAAAGTTTTCCAGTGCGTAGATACCAAAGATCGCGATCACAGCAATGTCGCAATTAAGGTAGTTCGAAATGTGAAGAGGTATATTGAATCAGCTAAAATTGAAGCGGACATATTGCAGGACGTGAATACATCTAAAGATCCACTAAATCAGAGAAGAGGCGTAGAACTTTTCTCGGAAATGTACTCCAGTTTTGCGTTTCAGGGGCACTACTGCCTTGTTTTTGAATGTTTGGGTAAAAGCTTATATGAATACATCAAGAAAACCGATTATTGTCCGTTGGATTTGGAGGAAACACGACACATAAGCATGCAGCTGTTATCTGCATTAGATTATTTACATTCAATGACACCTAACCCATTGATTCACACTGATTTGAAGCTTGAAAATATTCTTCTTGTTAATGACGAAGAAAGAGCTAACAGTACAAATAGATACAGAAAGTCGGTTCTTAAAAGTACCAAGATAAAGGTGATTGATTTCGGAGGCGCTACCTACGAGAATGAACGGAAATCGTCCATTATCAACACACGCCAATACCGAGCTCCAGAAATCATTCTTCAACATGAGAATACTTGGTCTACACCAAGTGATATGTGGAGTGCAGCGTGCATAATTATGGAATTACATCAGGGCGAACTTTTATTTGCAACTCACGATAACGTTGAACACTTGGCTTTGATTGAGAAGGTGTGCGCACCTTTCAATACTAAGTTTTTAAAACAATGTCGAGACTATGAACTAATCGATGAAGTCTTTGATCCACGCGATGGGCGGGTCAGATACTCGCAGCTTTCCTCAAATCACTTAAAGCATGTCAAGAGCGTCGGAAATTTGCGTGACGTAGTTTATTCATCTTATCATAGTAAGCGAGGAGCGTCCGAACAAGCTTTACACGATCTTTTGAATCTTGTGGAATCCCTTCTCAAAGTAGATCCTCGAGATAGGGTATCCGCGAACGAGGCATTAAATAGCTCTTTCATTTCAAGACAGTCGAGATGAAATGCTTTATTTTCAAATTAGCACACCTATTTTTCGTGGTCATTTTGTAGAACCTTATCATTTTGGAAGCATCAACTCATAATTCGTACATCTGCCGCATCTCTTGTTCTATCTCTGTAATGGTATTCTTGTAAACGTGTCTCTATTTCGCTCCCTAATCGGTTTGTTTTATATCAATTTATCACTCATCATACGCTCTGTTCATAGCTAAAGGTTTTAAAATAACGAGTTGTAGGGATAAGATGGGATGCGGCTAAATTTATCGAATACTTACTTGTCATTACGACGTAGCTTAATGAGGTTGAGACGGAGTACGAAGTCTAGCCTACTACATCATCAAACAAGACGCAGAATATTTGATTAATGCAAATAGGGATGCCTTTATTTTTTTATTCTGTATGCTTTTATTTTGTTAACTTCTACTATTGTACCAGGTAAAAATTACTTTGTAGTTATTTGATGGACAGTAGCTGAACCTTCTCTCGGAATGAAAGGATGAAAGTTATGCTTACAAACTTTTTCAATATCAAGAATTCACATAAATTAGAATAATAGATATCATCATCAGTGCGTAAATTTTAGAGAGTAAAAGTGAATGAAATGATTGTTCAGGTGCTGGAAGGGATCATAAAAGATTTTCAGCGTCGGGAATCGAACCCGAAATACATTCCATATTGCGCTGATGGGACTCCTATGGTGGAGGTTTTTGCCTAGCTGTCACACGAGGAAGCTTACGAATTGTACCGGATTTACCCACCGGAGGCACACGTGAACGTGAATCGAGACTTACTCTCGTAATATCTCAGGGTGTGTTGGGGGGCAACATCTGACCAATGTATTGTACATTGTTTCGTCATACCTCTCCATCACTTTTCGCCGCTAGGCTACCAAATTGAATATTTTAGATATATATATATATACTTTGAAGAATACTATACTTAAAAAAATATAAACAATATATGACGACACGAGACAGAGCAATCTCCAATGCATGCTTCCTCAAATTTCCTCACACAAGAAAGTTCTTCGCAGAGTGTTGGACTTGCAAATTCCCGCCTTTCCCTGAGCAGTCCTAAATCTTTTATTTCTCCACTTTCATTTTCATAGAACCTCGTTGACATAGAGAACTGTACGAAAGTAGAGAGATGCAAATGAGTGCAGTACATAACAACTAAAAAAGATAATGGATGTTAGTTACATCAGTAGATATGAAATATTTCATTAAAAGGCCATGCATATGTATTTTAGCCAAGACTTTGCCACGCTGCCATTAGGTCTTGGCGTATGTAAAAAGCACAACCAGCATAGACGCTAACGCTTTCTTTCGTTACAGATAAAGGGTTGCTAGGAATAAATATTCATTTAAGTTCAGATCATACCGGCATCCCAACGACTTATCAAAATACATGTAACGACATTACATGCGCTCTCTTTCCCAGGCACTAGGCACGTACATACATCGAGCATCGAGCATCGAGCATAGATCTTGGATATGTCACAAAACTAACAGTTAATGCTGTGAAAAAGACATAATATCACGAGTACATGCTAACAAAATAGGTGTACATTTGAAAAAAAGTATCATTTGTGGTCAGGTACGAGTAGTTACAAACAAACTGACACTAAGCTACATGCGGACAGACGCCAATATGAAACATTATCCTGAAAGAAAAATCAAAATTTGAATTGAAATAGCTAAGATATACAAAATAGATTTCTTTCAACACCTAACTCGACTGAGAAGATGGTTTGATATCTATTTGCAACCACCTATCTAAGAATAATGAATGCCCAAATGCATTAGTTCTGCTTTCTGACCAACACTCGATTCATACACATGCTTAGGAAAGTGTAAAATATGTATATGATCCCTTTTTATCCGTGATACAATAACCATCGAGTAAACATAAATTGCAAGTACACAAAAATTAATCAACATAACATTTAGAAAGTTAGAGTTGAATGACCTCCGAGCATGTCTAAAGGACGCGAATCACGTCCAAAATATGCACTCACACATTTGAGCCTACCATTGATAAATTGTTGTTCGTACTCTGCATTTCCACGGTAACCTGCGTGTAGGGCTGCCTGGCCAATACACGCTTTAGATGTATTCCTTGGGAGTGAATAAACAACTACATTGGAAGCTCGGGCTGACATGGAAAGAAGGCGCCTACCATCCATAGATCCAGCATCTTCGTTTGGACTTACCGATGAGTTCATGTTAAAGGCCTGATGTTTGTCATCGTTTGCTGAAATAAATAGGTTTCGAGTAAGATCGTAGCTTCCTTTCGTCCCGTAGTCCATACCACCCCATGGAGGATCAATATGAACTCCATCAATAAATGATGGGAGCAGCTCGACGCCCCCTATAATATAACCCTCTATGGACTCTTCAGAGTGCTGCGACTTTGACGACATCATCGACATCATCAATCGATGGTGAATATTCCTAGCCAAGTATTTATCGCGCATTTCCGTAATTATTTGACCATTTCGATAACACTCTAACACGGTTAGCGCATTAGCCTCAATAAAAATAATCTTGTCAGGTGCGATTCCGTATAGTTTAGCATTATGAGCTGCCTTTCGTAGCTTTGATCGGTCGATATCAATGCATATAGTCAAATCAATTGAGCTACAACGTCCAAACGCAATCGCATTTCCACCGCAACCGCAAAAGGCCTCCAAAATGCATATCTTTTCGTTTTGCCTTGTAGTCTGTTCAAAAATGTACCTCCCGGCATACGCCATACTCCCCAATTTAGTAGCAACATGGTCTGCTATGATTTCGGGAGTGATGCTGTACCATCCTTCGGCATCCAACTGGACACCTTCATCAAACCTACTGAACAGTCGATGCCGCTGGGACCAATACTTGTCGTGAACATCAGGGTATGGATTCGGGACGTCATCCTTTTTTAAGACTGCTTTATTTACCTGATCATCCGACTTAGTTGAAACCCCGAGTGCCCCTAACAACGATGTATTATTTACGTGCAAAATCTGAACCTCTGGTCTTTTACGAATCCTTCGATTTACACTCTCATTCCATTCGAACGAGTATGGTTCGACGACGACTCTTTGATGATGTTGTTGTTGTTGACAACGCTGGTTTTGCTCTGTTTTGAAATTACTGCAAACAGTTGCTGTATAGTCATCAAACAGTTCGGCCCTAGTTATAATTACTGTCATAGAGGGGTCTTTTCCTGCATGACGATGATGATGATGGATTCCTCCCCCACCACCTCTTTTTTGATTTGATTTCATGCGAAGTTTTTATTGTATGAATGATCATAAATTGAGAATTATCTGCGTTTGACCAAAAGCCATGCCGGGGGTTGACTTACGTAGTGTGCTTTTGGTAAATCGAATATGTGTTACTGTGGATTAGTTTCACTGTGGTGGCTAATCTAGCCCTGACGGCAGGTGGCGTCGGGAGGGAATCTTACCCGGATTCTCCCGAAGGTTTTATAATAATGTTTTGATACTTTTACATCTAGTTTC
>Ga0115008_10004494_pt1 | contig 11586 bp, 9 predicted proteins | sample FraStrMetagenome_FD_87164 | JGI IMG/M metagenome (GOLD analysis project Ga0115008, IMG submission 87164) | Marine eukaryotic phytoplankton communities from Arctic Ocean - Fram Strait ARC3M Metagenome | ecosystem: Environmental > Aquatic > Marine > Oceanic | place: Fram Strait | collected 2012-06-18
GAGCAATCTGATTAAATCACTTTGGTAATGGATACATTTTGATCAAAAGAAAAGCTTCCAATAATTAGGGCTAGGGTTATAAGAATTTGTTTTATTAGAATATGATTTGGATTAAAATTTCACCGATAGTTTGGTTGTTATTATTTGCAAAATCGATCGTACTAAAAGACGCTTGCATTTTTAGATTATTAGCATCAAAATATTTGCTAAGCCCTATAGTAAAGCTGCTGTAATCAGAGAGAACGCTTTCAGGGTTAGCCTCAAATTCTGGTGTGGCATTTTCGTATCTAAGATCTAAACCGTAGCCAGAATTGGTAACATAACCGGCTTGCAGGTTGTAACTATCTCCTAAACTTAAAAAATTACTAATTTGCTGCGGTGCCAATATTTGTGTGGCGGCCTCATCTGTATATACAAGCCCTAAGCCGTCTGCACTAGCATTGGCATATTCCCCTAGAAAAGAAAAGCCTTTGTATTTTAAGAGGACGTCGATATATAATTGTGAATAGTCTGGTAAATCACGATTCTCGTCCTTGTTGTATAAGAAGAAGTCACCATGACCTTCGCCAACGGCGTTACTAGCACCAGTATTTTTACTTACGGCAGCACCAATAACTAATTTCAAATGTTGTTCATGAGCCAAATCAGCACTAAATACATCATTTCCTTCGGTAAAATAACCTAAAGGATACACATCTAAACGCCCACCAATTTTTAGCCCTCCAATATCTGTATCTCTAGAATCACTTCCAAACGAATTACGTCCGTCTCCAGACGTTAAAGCAACCATAGGAGCAATACCAAATTGAGAACCTAATGTGAATTTAGAAGCTATAAAAACTCCAAATTCACGTCCTGTATTACTTAAGTTCTGACTCAATAAACTGCGGTCTGTAAACTGCAAACGATCTTCTCGATAGGTCATTTCCCTATTGTTTACAAAGGTTTGCTTTTGCCCAAAAGTAATGCTGATATGATCTGTGGGATGGTAGGCCAACCAGGCATCTAATAAGGGTTGCGATTGACTGTAATCGGTTTGCACTAAAAAACTTACTTTTTCTTTTAGCGCTTTACCGCTAATAATCAAAAAGGCATTTTTTGCATTAAACTCATTATCTGTCTCGCTGTCTTCTATTTTGGAGAAGCTGTAAGCAGGTCTTATAAACCCACCCAAGTTAAATTGATAATTTCCCTCATTAAATGAGAAATTTAATCCACTGCCTAGCTGGTAACTCGCTTTATTTTTAACATCGTCTTCTTGCGCATGCGACAGTATGGATATGCAGAAAAATACAATTAGTAATACTACTTTTTTCATGTCTCTATAAATTTGCTTCATTAGTTTGTAATTCTATATATTGGTAAATACGCTTCTTTTTGAGTGTTTAGAAGGCCAAAGGATACAAAACTATTTGGGGCTTCGGGTTCTAAAACTTCAAAAATAATACTGGCGTTTTTTTGATTGGTCTCTATTTTGTAAGTGCCCATAGGAAACGTTTTGCTACTCGGTTCTAGCGCTGTTTCTACGGTTTGAAGGTTCATTTTTTCGTATTTTTTTGACGCTCGTTTGTAGGCGGTAACCCGATAAGATTCTACATTAATCTCTTGTGTCTCAGGTAATGTGGATACCAATACCCCCAAGAGTTTTAACTTCTCAATAAGGGCGGTCTCATTAGCATCAATCAGATAGCCTGTAGGTCGTGATCGTACCAAATCGGGTTGCGAACGCAGGCCGTCTCTAATGGTAACAGGTAATTCTATGATGGTATTCGTATCTAAATCTATAGTGGTTATAGTTGCTGGTGCAATGGTTTTTTTACTGGTAACGACCACCTCATTTTGCTGTGCAGTGGCTTGCTTTATTTCTTCTTTTATTAAGGTCACATTGGCACTCGCTGTTTCGAGGTATGACATCGCTAACAAAAAGGTGGTTTGTATGCGACGTTTAAATGAGGTGCGTCCTATGCCAACTCCTCTTATTTCAAATAAGGTAGAAATGGTATTGGTAAGGGCGTAATTGGTTGCACTTGATCTTGCATTTGTTGAACCTTGATTAAAATGAATTTCACCGTTAAACTTTCCGGTAGATACATAATCGTGGTGTTTCAAATTATTACTGTCTAATACAGCTTTTGCCTGAGCAACAAACAAGGTGTTTGTAAGTGTTCTCAGATTTTCTGGCACATTAAGATTACCGGTATACAAAAACATGGCATCAAATAAAGATGTAATTCCAAAGTCACTTAATTGCATGAAATCTTTTCTATAAGGTCTGTATTCATGGAAATCTAAACCTACTTCAGGTTTAAAATCTGTAAACGCACGCTTTAAAGCGACTGTTTCTGGTGCCATTAATTTGGTTTGGTCTCTATTGAGATCTAGGCCGTTAGCAGCATAGCGGTCTTGTTTTAAATAGCCATCAATATTTGCCATGGGTACCATGGCAATAGACACATTATCTAAAAGTGGTTTATATTTTGGATTGTTTAAAATTTGATGCAGTACATACAGCATGCCTTCGGTGCTTGCAGGCTCATTGCCATGCAAACCCCCTTGCATCCAAACCTTTATTTTTGGGGTATCTGTATTTGTAGTAAGATACAAGACTGGAATGTCCTTTCCTTTTTGGCTTTCACCGATAAAATCTAGCCGTATGTTTTCGGGATGTTGCGCTACCAAAGCTTTTAGATAGCTCATGAGTTCTTCGTAATTGGTATAGCCCTTTTTCTTTTGAAGTGCGGGTGTTACGTTTTCTAAAGCCTCATAATCTGAAAAGAACGTTTTGGTTACTTTTTTAGATTGCGGGTTTAATTGCGCCAAGGCGGGCAAGGTATAGACAAGTGTAAAAAAAAGAAGTATGTAGTGTTTCATCATTAAAAAGCAAAAGTTAACATTACACGCGCTAAGTGTTCGTTACCTGAAATCGCGTTACCGTTATTATCATTAATACCTAAACTTCCGTCGATATAGGTCCAATCGGCTTGAATTTTTGCGCCGTAATTGCGAGATAGGTATTTGCTAATACCAATAGTGTAATAGTTTGGACGGTTGTAAAAGGTAGGGTTATTTAAAAATGAGTTTTCATCGGCTTTCAAGTGGGTGTATCGCGCGTCTACAGAAATACCATTTTTAAAGAGATAGCCCGCTTGAATATTATAGGCTTCACCCAACATCATACGCCCTTTAACATAGTTTTCAATGTCTTGAATGTCATTAACGGGGAAACTCGTTGAGGTTGACCCGTCGTTTCTTACACGTTGTGTAATATCATCAGGTACCGACGCTTTGGTTTTTACAAATTCGCCTAAAGCAGAGAAGCCTCTGTATTTAAATAAAAAGTCGATGCCGTACTTGGTATAATCCGGTAGTGATGGATCATTATTATCATCGAGGTATAAAATAGCACCACTTTCACGTCCTCGTCTACTGCTCATACCCTTATTATGACTCAAATTAGCGCCTATAACTAGTTTTGGGGCGGTTTCTCTTACAATATCAGCCTGTCTAAATTGACCAAAATTGGTAAACAGTCCAAATGGTAAAAAATCAACTCTACCGCCAATTTTAAGTCCGCCAAAATCTTTTTGAAGTACATTACCACCATCACCGTTAGTTAATACAAAATAGGGTTTTAAATAAGAGCCGCGACCGGTTTTAAAGCGGCCTTCTAGAAACAGTCCAAATTCTCTAATACTAGCAAAGGCAGAGGTTACGCGACTGCGTTCTACGAGCTGCAAGGTATTAGACAACATGAACAGCTCACGGTTATCGGTAAAGGTAGAGCGCTGCCCAAAGGTCGCTTTAATACGATTGGTAATGTTATAAGATACAAAAGCATCTAACAGAAAGTTATTGGTAGACGCATCTCCAGCCTCCGAGCTACCACTTAAATCAAAGGCAAACCGGTATTTAAAGCGCTCATTTTTTAATTGGCCATCAAAACGCAAACGAATACGGCGCATTCTAAAGCGCGTTTGTGTACTGTTGTCATCAACTTCGGTAAACGTTTTTATATCCATGTAAGGCTGCAAGTACCCTGTAATTCTCATGGTATACCCATTGGCTGCACTTAAGTTTAAACCTTCACCAAATTTATAAGTATCCAACTTAACCTCTTGTGCACTCAAAGACATACAGAGTAGCGCAAACACACAAAGACTTGTTAATTTCAATCCTTTCATCTTTTTATAATTAAACCTATTATTCAAAATTTCCTTTTTTAATAACGCGACCGTTAGCCATCATTTGTTCACCTTTTGCAAATACTTCCGTAAGCTTAAAATCATCGTTAAAACAGCATAAATCGGCATCGTAACCCACCGCAATTTGTCCTTTATGTGGTAATCCCAAATTACGAGCAGGATTTGTAGTAATGAGCTTAAAGGCTTCTGAAATGGAAACACCAGCTTTTATCAATAGTAGCACTTCTTCTAAATTTTTATCAAAAGGAGCCTTTCTAACACCAATAGCGCGCCCATCGGCATCAAATTTTGTGAGGCCAGCATGACCATCAGAGCTAAACGTCATTTGATTCATAGGGACACCTTGTTCTAGTGCATACAGTACAGACTTATGGGGTGCTGTGTATTGAGAAGCTCCGGTTGTAATATCAATAATACCGCCTAGTTTAGCAAAGGCTATAGCCTCATCAAAGAGTGCTTTCGTGCGCCCGACATGGGTTGGAGAAATGTGTTCGATAGGAAAATCATAGGTTTTAACCAATTCAAAGAGCACATCCATTTTGCTGTCTAAATTCCCTAAATGCACATGTAAAATTCCTTTTTTATTACCGATAAATCCACCTACTCTTACGTCACGCAATTTTCTTAATAGTTCTATGGCAGTAGGGTATGACGATCTCACATCACTAATAGCAATTTTACAGCCTAAGACATTATCAATAAAAATCATATCGCTTTGGATACTATCGGTAATCGTTACACTATCAATACCGTAATAGCCACATAACATATACGCTGATATCCCTTCAGCTTCTAAAGCTTTAGCTTTAGCGTAAAGTGCTCTAATATTTCTAACAGTGCCATCGGTTCCTAGTAAGCCCGATACGGTTGTAGTGCCACAAGCAATAAGCGCACTTAAATTTATCTCAGGCGTCATAGAAGCAAAACCGTCTTTACCACCGGCACCAGTAATATGAATATGCTGATCGATTAGGCCAGGCGTTACCCGTTTACCTTGGGCATCAAAAACGTCTGCATGAGGAGCAAAGGTCTCCAAGTTATCGGCAATAGCGATAATTTTTCCACCTCCAATTAATAGGTCTTTTTTACCTAAATAGGCAGGTGCATAAAGCTCTGTATTTTGTATTAATTTCATCATATCGTTATATAAAATGATATACTAACATTAGTATTAAAGCCACAAGAAATGGAATGCTATTGCGCTTTACAATAGCTATTGTAGAGACTTTAGCAATGTCTGCAGTCGCTATAATAACTCCAGCAATAGGAGAGACTGTTCTACCCATAGACGCCGACAGTTGCATTGGTAGTAGCATGCTCGTGCTTTCTACCCCTAGTTTACTGGCAATTTTTGGAACCAAAGGACCAAAGGCAAAAAAGGAGGCATTGCCACTGCCCATAAGCATAGAGGCCAAGAAAATCATAACCGTCATTACTACGGCAATACCAATAGCATTAAAGCCCATATTTTGAGCGAGATCTAAGAGGCCATCAATAAATCCTAAACTAATAAGACCTTTCGCAAAAATATCGGCGGTGATAATTAAGGTGACTACTGTTTTAAAGATATTACCCATACCGTTCCAAAATAGTTTAAGGGACTCAAAAACAAGACGTATCTGTTTGGTTCGTATCCATTCAGCTACGAGTGCAATAAAAAGGCTAATAAACATTGCGGTGGTGGTATCTAAGGTAATAGGGACACTAAACAAGGTGAACATCTTTGAAAAGAGTAGGAGTAAAATAATAGGTAATACTGGTATCAGTGCATAGATTAAAGGCGCTGTTAGAGTAGCTTCAGTTATTGTACTAGGAGGCTCTATTAATCCCTCTTTTTTATCAAAGTACCGATTCACAAAATAGTATACCACCATTAATACTAGGCTAAGGGGCCATACCAGTGGAATTTGATAATTTAAGAAAAAGGGAATAGTATCGATACCAGCAATAGAAGTTGCACTTGCTGTAATTGCAGATGCGGGACCAATACCAAATGCGGTTGTTGCGGTAATTACAGAAACTGCAGATAACCTGCTTACGCCAAGATTTACAAGTATGGGAAACAAGGCGGCCATGAGTAATAGGCCTAAGCCTGCTGCCGATGGGATGGCCGTAAATAGAAGTTGACCAATAGGGATAACCAAAGAGGCCGCTACATACGGTTTTTTCTTAAAAAATTTGAGGGGTTTCATTGCCACGTAGACTAGAGCATTAGAAGCGCCAATAGCATCAATATAGGCAACAAACCCGCCTATCGCCATGATCATTAATCCAACACTAGCGTTGGTTTTACTAAACGATTCTTTAATATATCTAAATAAATCAAAGCCTGAAAACCCCGTAGGTGCTTTTAGTGGTGGCAACTCATAATGTAAGAGTTGCGCTATAATAAGCATGAGTAATCCTGAGCCTAATAACACTGCCTGTGGGTTGTATTTTTTTAACAGCAGTCGCGCTGTGATAACAATAACAAGGAGTGATATGATGGCACCTAAATAATTCATCTAAGGATTTTAGTTCAGCAAACGGTTAAAATGTGTTACCATCGAGTTTAGTCCCTGGAGAATATAAAGCACCATTAGCAGCTTCAATGCCAGAATGTTGCTCAAATTGTCCTGTGAGATCAGGATTTCTGGTATACGATTCGTCAGGATTATTAGATAATGGTTCAACATCAAAAGTGAGTATAACGTTTCCATCTGCATCGGCGAGAGTCACAAGATCACCAGCATTACTCATATTTATCTGCCCTTCAGAAGCTGTTTGCACAAGGGCTCCACCAAACGTTCCTGTGGGTGTACCCCCACCAAATAATACTAAAATACCATTGGGTCCTAAAATAGTTCCTGCAGGAAAGGTATGTCTTACTTCATCGGCATCAGAAACTGTATAGCCGCTAATATCAATCTCAGGTCCAGAATTAAAAAATTCGATAAATTCATCTTGAAGAGCACTTCTAGTCCCATCACCATTCGCATCACCGGCATCACCAGCAGGGGGGTCATATAATACTTCATTTATTAAAAAACCAAGCCATGGGCAGCCATTATTTTCAAGCTCTCCAGCCTCGTCTGGACATAAATCTTCAGCATCCAAAACACCATCACCATCAGTGTCAGAGTCGTCATCTAATACAGCGATACTTAATGTCGTTGTCCCAATTAAAATTACATTATTTACGTTTCCTATTGCAATATCTAGGGTTTCGATACCTTCAACAAGCGCATCTTGAAGTCCTGTAATAGTTACTGTTCCTGATGTACTTCCAGTATTGATAATAATATCTGTAGCACTTAATGCGTAATCACTAGACGCTGTTGCACTTCCTGAGATATTCAGGGGCACTGTAATTTGTGTTGTTGCTGCTGCATTAAGTGTTGCAGAGATTGTAATTTCTCCGCTCGCTTCACTGAGATTTGTATCTGAAGCATACAGGTCTAAAACAGGTAAAACATCTTCTGTTTCACATGCACTTAATCCTAGGAGCATGCCACAGCATAAGCATAGGGTTTTGAATAAAGGTCTAGAGGTCATGGTTGTACAATTTGAATTAAATAAAGGGATGTTTATACTAGCGAACACCCCTTTTACTTTTTAGTAATCAATACGTCTATTGAATCAATAGTTTTGTAGTTGAAGATTTGTCTTCAATACTAATATTTAGTAAATAAATACCTGCAGTTAGTGTTTGTAAATCTAAAGTTTCAGAGTTCAAAACCGCTTGTTTAACAAGGCGACCAGTAATATCGTATAAAGCGATAGTTTTAGCCCCTGCCAGTGGCGACGTTATGTTAAGGATACCGTTAATAACGGGATTCGGGTATACAGAAAGTTCAGCTCTTGTAAACGTTTGTGTAGACAACACTGATCCATCGTTTTTAGTACCTGGCGAAAATAAAGCACCTGCTGCTGCAGCAACACCCGCGTGTTGTACAAAATCTCCTGTAATATCTGGATCTCTTGTATACGATTCATCAGGATTATTGGATAAAGCCTCTACGTCAAAAGTAAGCACGGTATTTCCAGAAGCATCAGCCACGGTGACTAAATCATCAGAATTACTCATATTGAGCTGGCCTTCAGAAGCCGTTTGTACAAGAGCACCACCAAAAGTTCCTGTGGGTGTACCACCTCCAAATAGCACTAACACACCATTTGCTTCTAGGGTTGTACCCGATGGAAAGGTATGTCTTACTTCATCGGCATCAGATACCGTATACCCTGTTAAATCTAAGGCAGAACCTGTATTGTAAAACTCGATAAACTCATCTTGTAGAGCGCTTCGTGTCCCATCACCATTGGCGTCACCCGCATCACCTGAAGGGGGGTCATATAAGACTTCGTTAATAATAAGTTGTGCTGATGCAGTGTAGCCTAGCAGTAACACAAATAAAAATAGAATGTAATTTTTTTTCATAATATCCGGATTAAATTATACAGATTATAAATTTAATGGAAAGAAAACCTGTGCTGTGATACCAATTTTAAAATTATCTTAATACCAATTTAGGTGAAGGCTATGTGATAACCGCTTTAGAATTATAGCAATGGTGCCATTATTTTTAGTTTTTGAGTCATGACATGCGGTCTTAAAGCTGCATAACCTAATATAAGGCCTTTCTGTTTGGTAGTCCCCACATAACATTTACTCAATGAAAATACAGTAATGTCCAAGCTTCTCAAATCTTGAATGAGTTGTTTTTCTGTGCTAATAGAAACCTCTTCCTTAAATAGAGCCAAGACATGAAAACTCGAAAATGGTTTTTTTTGAATATACATATGCTTACTGTATGCATTAAATAAGGTAACAAATACATCATGCCGTTCTTTAGCCACTTTAATACTGTTTTTTAGGTGCTGAAACAAATAATTTTTTTCAATAAATTGATTCATAACGACTTGTATAGAAGGCGTAACAAAACGGTGAGAGTGCTCTTGGATGGCCGCAACGGTAGCTACCAAATAGTTAGGAACGATCATATACCCTAAACGTATTGAGGGGTGTAATAACCTGTTAAACGTACCCATATAGATGGTCCTGTCTTCGGTATCCAAACTAAAAATAGTAGGAATATTGTCAACAGTATTTGCAATTTCATGTTCGTAATCATTTTCTATAATTAGGGCTTTGCGTTTTGAGGCCCACAGTAATAAATCTTGCCGCCGTTTGAGGCTCATTTTTGTACCTAAAGGGTAGTGATTGGAAGGAGTAATATGGACCAGTTTTACCCGTTCTTTTATGGATTCCATTTGGGTAACGTCTATACCGTTTTCATCCAAATCAATAGGAACTAAACGCGCTTCCGAACTTTTAAAAACCGAATGCACATTGGGAAATAGTGGGTTTTCAATCACGACAGCATCACCGGTGTTGATCAATGCATTGGTAATAAGATACAAGGATTGTAAAGAGCCAGAGACAATAACGATTTGCTCATGACTGCATTTAATATTTCTGCTCACATTGAGATAGTTACTCACACTTTTTTTTAAGGCTTCAATGCCAGTAGAATTGGAATATGACAAGCCCGAAGATTTGATATGTCTCCAATAAGCATCGAGTAATTTTTTCCATTGGTTTACAGGAAATACATCAATAGGTGGCAAACCTGGGCGAAAGGCTAAAATATTATCATGGGGGCGATTAAGCAAGGTGACATTCTTTAAAAAGGATACCCCTTTTTGTGAAATCGCAGGATATCTATTATTATCAATTTTCTTTTTGCTAATTTCGGAATTGCTAATGCTATCATGGTTATTATTAACGCGATTACCCGATCCTGTTTTAGAAAGTATTAATTTTTCTAACTGCAGTAGCTCATAGGCTTTATTTACAGTGGTTCGCGATAACTGTAATTCTTGAGCTAACACGCGCGTTGCAGGCAATACCCAATCATGAGGTAACTCTTTGTTTAAAATACACTGTTTGATAGCACGATATAGCGACACATATTTGTTAAGTGCTTCGTTATTTACGGTGTTGCGGTATTCTTTATGTATCCGATCTATCGCAAATTTATAATTGGTATTCATAATATCTAATAAGTGGTATTTCAAAAATACCAAAAACAAATAGTTATTTACACCATGAACACATATAAAATCACAATTAATTGCCTAGTGCTGCTCATGTTACATGGTTTTTTGTCTTGCTCTAGCGATTCAGAGGTCGCTATAAATGACCCTATTTTGCCAGGAGAATTTGTTACAGGCAAAGGATTTTTTGAGTTTTCAGAAATGGAGTCGCTAAGCATTAAGACCTATTATTACATCCCAGCAAATACCACTAGCAACACGCCTATTGTGTTTGTTTTTCATGGTGCGGGAAGAAATGCACGCGATTATCGCGATGCGATGATTTCAAAAGCCAATCAGTACCATTTTATTGTTGTGGCTCCAGCCTTTTCTATTACAGATTTCCCTGGAGGGGATGGGTATAATCTAGGCAATGTATTTGTTGATGGTGATAACCCTTTGTCGAGTACTTTGAATCCTGAGGAGGAGTGGGCTTTTTCTGTGATAGAGCCTTTATTTGATTTTATGACACAACTTCAAAATAATACGACATCAACATATCATATTTTTGGTCATTCGGCGGGCGGGCAATTTGCCCATCGGTTTATGATGTTTAAACCTCAAGCGAGAGTATCTAAAATAGTGGCATCAGCCTCAGGATGGTATACTGTTCCAAACGCAACCATTAGTTTTCCTTACGGGTTTAAAAATAGTCCACTCGAGACGATAGATCTCCCGCAGTTATTTCAAAAAGACATCACTATTTTAATTGGCACTCAAGATAATGATCCTAATGCAGGCGGGTTAAGACATAATGTCAATGCCGATGCCCAAGGGTTACATCGTTTGGCTAGGGCCCATCATTTTTTTGATACTGCTGCGGTATTAGCTCAAGATAATTCAACCCCTTTTAACTGGCAATTTTTTAGTCATGAAGGCGTAGGCCATGATTATATTACAGCGTCAGAAAAAGGGGCAGATCTCATTTTTAATCCTTAATTCAATGACTTTAAATAAAACCACTTTTGGCCTCTTTTTTGGACCAGCGATGTTTGTGATCATCCTTTTATTTTTTCATCCCCAAGGTCTAAGCACGCCGGCAAATGCGGTATTGGCGTCTACAGTTTGGATTGCAATCTGGTGGATTACTGAGGCCCTTCCTATCGCTGTGACAGCCCTATTACCCATAGTGTTATTTCCACTAAGTGGAGCGCTATCCTTAAAGGAGACCACAGCATCTTATGGTCATAAGTATATTTTTCTGTTTATAGGCGGTTTTATTTTAGCTATAGCCATAGAAAAATGGAAGTTGCACAAACGTATTGCGCTGAGCATTATAAAAGTAGTAGGAACCAATATGGTTAATATC
>Ga0115008_10004500_pt1 | contig 11585 bp, 13 predicted proteins | sample FraStrMetagenome_FD_87164 | JGI IMG/M metagenome (GOLD analysis project Ga0115008, IMG submission 87164) | Marine eukaryotic phytoplankton communities from Arctic Ocean - Fram Strait ARC3M Metagenome | ecosystem: Environmental > Aquatic > Marine > Oceanic | place: Fram Strait | collected...
GTTCTATTGAATTACATTCATTGAAAATTTACAGATACATCAATAATAATACTTCGAAGTATATGATAAGGAGTCTGGGGTACTTAGAATGGTGAAAATTGAGTTTCTAGAAGTGAAGTTATAAAAATTAGTCAAAAGTAGCATCAAAGTAGCACCTGGGTACTTAAGGGTTAATTTTCGTCTCGCTACATTCGTATAATTCTTTATGTCAACGAGGTTCGGTGCTTGTGTTAGTCATTTGGCTAGTTCAGTTGTATTGGAAACTCTACTCGGAACTTCAAATATTACTTGACATGTAAAGTCTCGAACTAATTATCATGGAAAATGTATTTTAATACTTTTTATTCTATATTACAACATGTTAATCGTAACAAGAAGTCATTGCGAATCGTCGGTTGACCGAAAGCCTCCCTATTCCCGTTTCCCGCAAACACAAAATCTTTCGAAATCTTTTGAAACACACCATACACAATATTTATATTTTTCAACAACGGACGGTAGACGTCCACTCCAATCACTTTATATTTATATTGATTACATCACAAATCGAAATCGGAATTGAAACCAAAGTAGAAAGAACATGTCAACAGTCACTCCCACATCCGTAAAAAAAGCTCTTGAAAATTTAAATGCAGAGGATAAATGTAAGTACCGTAGGCGTGGGCGTGGGCGTAGGATCCGGGTTGACTTTGAACACAAGCATGTGTGACTTATGCGGTTATCGTTGAATATGTTTATCAATATATTTGATCGTACTGCGTCTTACACCACATCGGCTTTTATCATGACGCAGCTACCGTAGAACTTTACATTGAACTGCTTCAACAGGGACGAGGAGGTGAGTTTGAAGATGAGAAGGAGGAGGAGGAGGTGGTGGTGAATCCTGTGGAAGAAATTGAAGAAGAGGAAGAGGAAGAGGAAGAAATGCCAGAAGATGCAACCATGGTAAAAGATTCACCAGATACATTTCCTGCCATGTACGAGAGTGGAGATGATGGAGAAAAGGCTGCGAAGTCCAAAATGGAAGCGAGTGATGCCAAGGCTACTGGAGATTATGAAAAGGCTGTTGAAAAATACACGGAAGCTATTTGTGCTTCTCAGCCTTCGGCTATGACGTATTCTGGTCGTGCGGATTGTTTGTTGAAGCTCAAGCGTCCCTGTGCAGCTATTCGTGATTGTGATGAGGCATTGAAAATTAATCCAGATTCCGCGAAGGCTTTGAGAGTAAGGGGCAGGGCTCGTCGTGCCATAGGTGATTGGGAAAGTGCACGAAAAGACTTGTCCGCTTCACAGGCAATTGACTTTGATGATACTGCAATGGTTGATCTTAAATTTGTTACTGAGAAGGTTGCTGAAATTGATAAGAAACGGGTAGAAGCTCGTCTAATTGATGAAGCTGCAAAACAAAAGAGGACTGCGGAAATAAGGAGAGCAAACGAAGAAGCGAAAGCAAGGGCAGAGGAGGAAAGCACGTCCAGTAGTATGCCAAATATGGGTGGAGGAATGCCCGGCATGGGAGGAATGCCAGGGTAAGTTTTTGTACAATTTTGTTCATTCATTTTTCTGGGTTGCAATCTAAAAGGTTTGTATCAACATTCGCAGAATGCCAGCAGGAATGGGTGAAATATTCAAAGATCCAGAGATGATGGCAGCAATGCAAAATCCGAAAGTCATGAAAGCACTTCAAGGAATGATGAGTGGGGGGATGCCTGATATGGCGAAGATAACACAATTGATGTCGGATCCGGAGGTATGTCATATGAGTCCACTAGTTATTTAGCTTTTGCGCTACACTAAGCTGACTACCCATTGCCGTATTTCTTTTTCATATGAACATAGGTTGGTCCTGTCTTGCAAAAAATTATGGGTAAGTTTGCAGGGGGTATGGGAGGTATGCCAGGCATGGGAGGAAATACTGGAGGTTTTGGAGGAACATCATCGGGAGCTGATGATTTTGATGACATGCCTGATCTCGACTAAGTTATTGATTACTGTCACAACATCTAATCTACAAATAGGCTGCCAGTAACTTCGATAATAAATCGATATTCATGAATACTTCATTCTAAAGATAGACGTGTAATAAGAAGTGTAATCTATAAAGCACACTTTAACTCACCCAATGTTTCCGATAAGATTACCTCTAGGTGCGGGTGAGAGAATATTTACAGTTACGAATGGATTCCAGGTCTGGTTCTGTCATTGCAACAAAAACCTCATTAGGTTACCTATTATTATCGTTCAAGACTTGGACTCCACTCAATCTACACAAATCGTCTGACTTCACAACTTTCAATGACAATCTTCACTTCAACGCACTCACCTCAGCTATAATTGGGCCGCGTGTTGTAGTCAAATCAGACGGTTCTGTATGTGCAGATTAGACATGGTCCAAGTTTGCATTGATAGACAACTTTATGAAGATATTTGTTGACATGACATTTCAGGGGTGATATAGATACGCCGCAGGTGAAAAGGAAAATTTGAGATTCATTAAACGAACTCGAGAGCAATCATGAAATTGTAGAATCCCGCTCGCATTGATATCCCACCCATACCTCTAAAGAATGAGGTGATGGCTACTTCTTTCCAACATTCTCACTTCAAAGTTAAATAATACTAGCTTTTGCATAACTTCTAAATCATAGCTGGTCACGCGAAGAGTAAAAGGCAAGCAGGTTTGCAAAAGTGCTCGACACCTTTCAAGGTGGACGATTTATTATTGCTAGGAGGGTCGTACCATGATAATATCTATTGCATCATATAGCAGGTTGCTTCCTCAGTTGTATTACGTCGTCTTCAACCGTATTTACAACCTAGAGAGATATACGGGTAATTCCTTCATGTCACATCTTCCGTTTCGATTAATGGATGATATTATTTGAACTACACTTTTTGACAGATGCGTATGTCCGAAACCAAGGACGAGCATCATTCTGCGACTGAACGCTCTTCCTAGTGAGTATCACTCTACGGCGGTACGGCCACCTCTTCAAAAACAAGGTCAGTAGGAGACAAACCAGTATTGACTTAACAAGAAAACTCAAGTGAATAGAAGTGAGCAGACAGATACGTGAAACATCGAGTTTTGCATGGTGAAAACGCCTGATTATTAACTAAAATTTGTGCAATATCTTATAACATACAATAGTGATTACGTGATCTGGGTACCATTATTCGATGCAGTGGCGAAGGAAAATGCACCATCTGCATCCTTACCATCCTCGTCCAAAGGCATATATTCTGCCAGTATTCCTCGCACTTGGTCTCGCATCTGTTTTTGTGACTTCTTGTACTGCCAATATCCCACACTACCAAATGCTGCGGTAATTGCAAACATGGAGAAAACAAACTGACCAGTTGAAATGCCACCGCCGCTTTTCTTGTAGTTTGGAATTATTTCTGAAGCAGCACAGTACCCAGTTGAGGTACAGTCCACTACATCATTATCAGAACAAGCTGTACAAGACTTGCAAATATCAGGTTCAGTTCCCTGTAAAAAACCAGAACACACAGCTTTGAAGACATTCGACGATTTAAGTTTTCCACGCATGACAGAATTGTTAATATACAATGATGGTACAACAACCACACCAATTTCTCCCTTGGCTTTAATCTCAGAATCTAAAAAGGAATTAGGCACATCTCCCTCAAGACCTCCACTATCCTTCATACATTGTTCCACAACTTTTCCCTCAATGCCTGCATGCTTGTACACGTCATTGATACAATCTTTATTCATAAAGTAATCAGGTGTATTGCATCTCTCAATAAATTGTTCAACATAACTCCACCATATTTCTCCAATTCCATCATCAACTCCAAAATGCTTCCAAATACAAATTCTACGAAGAGCCTCGGTCACCACATCCGCACCACTAATACCTTCGTCCAAGTTATTGTCCGGATCCGTGGCACAGTATCTGCCGCTATTGGTACAGAGAGTACGACACATATTCTCTCCATTCGCACCCTGGCAATTTGCCAATATTCCATCATACACATACTGGTGAGGCGTAAAATACGCATGGTCACCCAACGCTAAGCTCGCCTTCTTAAACGATTGCAAAAACTTCACACTCAAAAAGTCAGTTGGCACAGTCCATAAATCATACTCTACGCGATCATCCGGAGCAGGCGTGGCCCAAGCCATTTCTACTTGAACCACATTATTATTCTTCACTTCATCTTTAATACTATCCGCATCCTGCTTGAACATTAAGAATGACGGAATGGTAATATCACTACCAGAACCATCGTCGCTCATAATCGGAACTCTATATTCACAGGAAAACCCCGCATTCGATTTACACCCGATACTCGGATCGTTCTCGGCATCGCACATACATACATTATCCGCTACAATCACAGCAGCAGCTCCTGCTCGCTGAGCATTGCGTACCTTTTGAACAAACGTACAGGTCCCGCGATCGGCCATTAGAATAAAGGGTGACTTCCAGGGTTCCATGAGACCATTTTCATCCAAAGGACGCGTAGGATACCCCTTATGCACATCAACATTCGGATCGCACAGGTCAGAATCAGCATAATACACGTTCTGGGCAATGGATCCCCCATAGGATGGGACACCGAAGAGGGCCTCGCGATGATCGTAACCTTGGGTGCGAAAGAGATTCTTTGGAATCTATGCATTTATGCATACAATAATTTGTTCAAAAAGACGTTAGTAAGTGCATGCATTAGACAGGAAGCGCGTAGTCGTGCTCCAAGAGATTGGAAATCCCGAGCGGCGTAGTGGATTTGCGAACGGGTTTCGAATACATGATATATGCCATGAACATCGTACCTGAACTTGAAGACGACTCGACGTCGTCTCCGCTCTGACACCGCATAATGTTGATATGAGTAGTGAAAGGGTTAATGAATAGCGATGTGCCATAATGCGGACTCTCGATGGAATTCTTATGAAGCGATGAGTGAAGGTTCTAAGATGTGTGTGTCCGTCTGGACGCGTTCGGGGTTGTGGGAATGAGATAGAAATAGAATTCAAGAGAGAGAGAGAGAAGTACATGTGCATAATGCCCGTATTCTGTGTGTGTGTGTGTTTGTATGTGTGCTCGTAGAGTATAGGGATTACATATTAGCACATCATCCATGTACATGTGCAGTATGTCAGGTTTGAGAACTGTTATGTTCTCTCAATGCATTTTGAGTGAAAGGTCTCGTAGAGGTTACACATTTCCCCTGTGTGGCTTTTGCTTCACATCACATTGATCCCGTTCTGGTCGAAGGTTCACTTCCAATTCCTACTTTACACTTTACGCGCTAGGGACACGCGGTCACGCAGTCTACGCTCGACGCTTTTCTTCTGTTTTGAAATTGACATTCGATTTCCTGCTAGAACTTGTAGATATGGAAAAAATGTGTGTTGAGAGTTGAGAGGTATCTTTGCATGGAATTACTAATCATTTCAAGCCATTCCTTATCTTTATGGGAAAGATGAAGATGGACTAAGTTTTTTCCTTCAACCGCTTGAATTTTTGTCTACCGATAATTCATCCGTGTGATAGACTAACTGAAGGAACTCGTAGATAGGTTCCAAAATAAGGGACAAACTGTTGTTGGCAGTTCGATTGCTTTAAAGCTAGGTTAGTAAAGGTTTCAGCAAAATCGGTAGCCCTCTAATTAATCAAATACGTTAATATTGTAGTACTGCATTATTGTGTTCGATTACTGTGCCTGGTTTTTAGCGCCTCGAATGGTGGGAGAAGAAAACCTATTTTTGCAAAGGGAATATGTTGCAACTTGAAATTTTCGTGTTTCGTCTCGGTTCAATTTTTGACTAGAGAGTATTCATGTGATAAAGACGCATCGAATTATTGAATTATTCGATGTCTAGTTCATAAATTTGAACAAATAACCGATCGCAAGTTGGAGAAAGGGGAATCAAACCCAGAAACAAAAAGGGAAAAAGTAAATATATGGTATACATACCAAACAATGTATTAAAGTGTTAATCATATCAATAATCTAAAGTTCATCGTTTACAGCATTTGATTGTTTTTCTTCTTTTTCTACCATTGATATTTCATATTCTACATCTTCTACGTCCACTTGAAAAATATCGTCTACTTGCTTTTTCAGTTTGACTAGTGATTTGTATCCAATTTCCTTATCTCCACCATCCATATCCAGATCAACATCAAGATATGCAGTAACCAATTTGTGTGGAGGCAGGTGCCCACGTTCGTCTGGTTCCAACAGCTCATGGTTAATACCAGGTAATGGTTGGACATGAAGATTCAAATGAACCTTAAACACTATATCCCTGAATTCGGTGATATCGTAATCCACAGTACAATCCATCTTATCAGCGCCTACACATTTTGGAATTATATGAGGATAATTCAAATTCGGTTTTCGCGTATTGGGTGGAAACGTTATCGCCAACAAGTCGCCAGCAATCATATTCGCACCAGACTGTGATAGACTCGGTGCTGGATTCTCCTCGCTGAAATTTGCCTTATTCATATCCATAGCTATTACGAAGACGTGCAAAGTTAGAGGTGTACCGTAATTAAGACATTTGACAGGAAGCTGTAGAAATGAATTCTTATACTCACTGATATCATACTTGTGTGTGAGCTGCGGATCGAGGATGACACTATACTTAAGATGCTGAGCCGCAACGTTGCTGCTTAAATGTTCTAATGACAGCAGCATTAGCATTAGGTTGATAACGGTAATCATTGGGAGGATTGAGACGTTGTTTGCTAATGATGACTCTCTAGCACAAAGAAGGCCTTATTTGTGTTTTTGTATCAATGTCCTGTGTGTATCTTTTCACTTCTCTATTCCATTTTTACGGTGAAGGGGGAGTCATAAAAAAGAAAGCAAGATTTTGGAAGATTCCATAGCAATTTGCACATACACACCATTGTACGCACATACATTCACGCGCTAATGTATTTCTTGGACCATTGAAATGCGTGAAGAAGTGACTGATTTATTTGACAAATATTGGTAGAAATATTTTTCGCATTAAATAAACGCAAGATAGGATTGCGGAAAAGTTATAAATGAGAGGCATCGAGTGAGCTTTTTCAAGATTCGATACTTGGTATGTTTTTATTTTATTCTGTGATTTTGGCTAAACATGCGTATGCGAGCTGATTTACTTTCGGTAATCTCCTTTCTTTTCTCATATTTTTGCTCTTCTAACAACAAGTTAGAACCAAAATGATTCAAGTCGCTGTCACTTTGATCTCACCTAAGTCAATTAAACGAGGGACCACGAAACTATAGCAAATGAAGACTTTGTAAATGACACCCTCTTTCTTTGTTTGGCGCTTTTTTATTCCCTATAACATTTAAAATATGCCTTTAAACTAAGGTCTTTTGGGTATAGATTCCTTATTGAAAAAAATTGCAAACTTACGCCCATTCCAGGAATCCTCCAAAGTTTTTCTTTCCCTAATATCTTTTCGTCGAACCTTTTATGCAGGTGATACTCGACCTGTGCAACATTTGCTTGCCATGAATCTGTAAAAACGGTTTTTGTGAAGAAACCGAGGTCATTGTCAGCCTCGCTACCCTTTATACACGATCCATCGCGCCACCTTAACACTGGCACAGACGCACCTCTTTCTGTCAAGAACATGAATTTTTCGTTATTGACACTTACTCTTGTTATACCAATATAGACAGCTGCACAGCTGAAAAGCTCATTCAAAGAGTAAATTGATTCCTTTGGCCCAATAAAAACGCTTGTTTCTACGAGATTAGTTGTAAAAACACAAACCTGAGAATCATTCATTATTTCGTTTCGTGCCATTTTTGCATATCCAGGAAGTGGTTCACCAGTCCGGGGCCAGATATCCATGCAAAATGCCTCTTTCAAATTATCGTTCTGAATTCCACGGAGTAGACTTGATGGTCTCCTACTAAACCCTATATGCTCTCCCCATCTTCGTTGCATTGTAGAGCACATTCTTCCTTGAATTTCACAAAAATCATTGATTGGAAGAAGAGCCACCCGGAACGTCTTACGATTAGATAAATCTATCTTTTTACCATTGCATTCGGCTAACTTGAATACGGGCGCATATCGAAGTAGATTAGACGCCCGTTTGAACGTTTGCTTAAATCCTTTTGCGGGTACTTTGAATGAAGAATCGAAAGATTTTGGCCACTTATGGCTCTTTTCAATTTTATCCAGATAAAAATCTTTGTCTTCGGCAGCAATAAATTCAGGTAAAAATTTTTTCTTCGCACTCCTTAGAGAAATACCATAAATCTGACATACGTAGTTATTCCCGAGAAAGCTAGATAGCTCTGGTAGGAATTGTAACCATTCACCTCCGCCATTTGCATCTTCCTGCCATATTTTATCTCCGATGTATAAATCACAATCACCAGTTACGAAATCGAGTCTTGTAATGAGTTTTTGAGCTCCGAGAAAAAGGCACTTATTATCCTCAGAAACGATGTGGTCGATCAAACCTTGTCTCTCAAGTGAAACGAGCTTTTAAAGAAATTAGGGCGTAGGAAACTGTCACACAAAGTAAAGAAAGGAATATGGATTACCTGCCACTATCATTCTATTCATTAAGCTGCGGTTATTGAAGAAATGGAGGAAGTTAAAAGATGATACGTACCGTAGCTTCAAATGGAGCGCAGAAGAACAAAATTCCATCCTCTGATGATTAATATTAATATAGATAAAGAAATTGTACTTTAGGTTTTTATATATACCAAATGATCTTTCCCTAATTCCAACAAACCTTTCATCCACTTAACTATTTGCTCTGTATTATTAACTATCATTTTCTCTCTGTTTAGCCTGTGATGACAGGTCTCCTTTCCTTCTTGACTATATACGAGCTCCATTGGGTGGCCAGCTCCTACAAGAAAAAGTTCAAGACAATAAAATATTTTCGAAGATGACACCACACAATAAGCTTCCTACCTTCAAAAACGTAAATTGGTGTACAGTGCTTACGGACCAAAAACTCATGCTTACTTTTCAGCGATGTTATTGCTTGGTTAAAGGAGACAGCCGATTGTTTACAGCAACATTCCTCGATACATGAATGATCCTCAAGGATATGAGAAACATGATTTGACAGATCTATACCCAGGATGCATCCTCCAATCCCAATGTTGTCAACGTTGTTCCGTTTTCCTTTTCTACATTTGAAGAAGAACTTCTCCGAGCCTTTGGTATTCATCTAGAAACAAAAGTGATTCCAGCGAAGTGTGCTACTCATATAAAGCCACTTCTTCGGCATTGAAAAAAGTGAAGCAGCGGGAAAAAGACAGTAGCTTCATGTATCATGCATGTGAATAATATCCAGGGAATTTTATGCGCAGCGATATATATGATAGAGAATGTAAGGTAAATCCACTAAATTTTCACAGAAACAAACAAACAAACAAACTTGTATCAACGAAAACGTGCTGTCTGTCCAATACTTCGAAATTAATAATTGATGTAGAAGTAGACACTATCAGTCAAAATTCGAAGTAAAATTGGAACAAGCTCGCGGTATCATGTGTCATTTACCGTGTGCTGTTTTAACAAAATAATTCGAACAGTCACATGATTCTCCCGTAGCGAAGTCAAATTCTTACAATTTTTCGGACCTGTCCAAACTCATCAGATTTCAGGTTGACAAACTATTTTGAATTACTTCGTATACTCGCGATACTCAAATTCACTTTAAATCAATTATTTCGATATCTATCAATCAGCCGAACCGCGGTGGCTCTCACTGTATTGATATTTAGAGCTATAGGAGGTAACCGACAGTCAACATAAACCGACGCAGGAACTACAACGGTTGGCAAATTCATAGTTGTGCGAGTTATTAGCACGTTAGCATCTTCTGCCGAAGACTGATGCAAAATGAATAATAACTTTCTCCAGTCAACAACGTGATTATTCTGTTTAGGACTGTTATCAGTCATGATCACATGTAGAATAGCATCAATGACAAGTTTCACTTCTCGTCTGAGAGTTTTCTCTATCGAAAGAGTATCCAATAAATTCAAAATCTCAATTATTTGTAGAGCACATTCTTCGCTGAATTGATCATTTTTTGGAACAAGAGTTTCATGCTGAAAAAAATGACATCGTGCTTCCAATTCAGTTGGAAGTTCTTTGCCGCAAAACGAACAATGCGCTTGGTCAAAAGATTCATGTCCGTGGTCGTCCCGATATCCATATCCTTCAACAAAATCTCTCCAGGAAAGTGAATGCTCTTTACATCGCTTTTCCAATTCATTTACTCCCTGCTTTGTACTACATCTAGACTCCTCACCCTCAACACTTGTATTTTGGTATTTGAAGTTTGTTGGAAAGACATCGTCGATTATACCGCAACCATTGGGAACAAAAAATTTAGGACGTTTTTTCATTTTCAAAGTATAATCCGTATTTGTGAATTCTTCTTGTGTGCGAACAGAGGAAGATGCAGCATGGAGCGCACGGGACCAACACCTCGCCAACAAATCTTTAGTAACAGCCTCGTCATGATTACATTCACCATCAGAGAGGGCATGCGCCTGCTTCAATTGCGACCGCATCTTTACAATCGAGGGAATAGCGCCACCGTCATAGTCTTCTTTGAGAACATTATGCAAAGAGCAGCCGTTTCCAAAATATATATCCCACTTTGTATTTTGATCTGGGTATTCCTTGTATGCAGAGAAGTCGTCGACTTGCAATCGAACACTGTCCTCAGTGATAAGACTTGGATGCTCTGGCCAACAAAATGTGGAGGCAGCCGGACAATCCCAAGGTTGACATCGAATACATGAAGAATGATCGGTTTTCGGGCAAGGAGGTTGTGGCGCATGTCGATATTGAACATAAATCTCGTCAGTCAATTCCACTTTTGCATCACATTTCTTTTTCAAAATCCGTCTCCAATTCTTATTGCTTACAGCACTTGAATCCGTATGAACTGCATGGTAAACTCTTTTGTGCAAACCCAACAATCGTTTCCGCCACTGCTCTTTCATAAGCCCCGATCTTACCGTGGTCGTGTAAACTTTATCAAGATGTCTTCGCGACAAGAGCCCTTCCTTCTGTCGTCTCATCCGTTCCAAGGATGGCGTAGGTGAATCCCTACCGCGTTTACCTAGCAACTTCTCTCCCGACATCCTAGCCACGTTTTCATTATTACCACTCACAAACATTTTTGTTTCGTGTCCATCCATGTATTCATACTGCTCGTCGTCGTTGTCATCCTGACCTTGTTCTTGTCCCACAACTGTCTCCTTTGAAAAGATATCATCCTCCTCCTCCTCTTCTTCTTCTTCTTTGATTGGTACTCCCTCTTCCTCTTCCTCTTCTTCGGTCTTCATACTTGGACTTTGGAATGCTCGACATTTGAAATATATCTATTGATCATTGCACACTGTCTCTATGTCCCTTCTTTTCTGTGTTTTTTGCTTATTTTTTTTTTTCGTTTGTATACGAGTAGGGCTCTCTACATGAGAAAATCGCAAATTTTGGACTTTCACCCCACCAAAATCGCAAATTTTGGACTTTTTTGAAGCCTCCATAAGTAAACAATGCTATTCGCATAAGAAGACAATATTACATATGGTATAGCTAA
>Ga0115008_10004502_pt1 | contig 11582 bp, 10 predicted proteins | sample FraStrMetagenome_FD_87164 | JGI IMG/M metagenome (GOLD analysis project Ga0115008, IMG submission 87164) | Marine eukaryotic phytoplankton communities from Arctic Ocean - Fram Strait ARC3M Metagenome | ecosystem: Environmental > Aquatic > Marine > Oceanic | place: Fram Strait | collected...
CTATGCTAGTCCAAGCAAGGTAGGCCTAATAGATGTAGATGTAGGCTAATAATACAACACTAGTAGTTGAAGGTAGTATAGGATGCTCATGCAGAGCCATCATCATGGTAGTTAGGTTACATACCGTAAAGAATATTACTCGGAAGGATCCGGGCAAGATCACAGTCCGACGCCACTCGCCGAAAGGGCTAGAATAGCCCACCACAGTGAAACTAATCTATCTTGAAAATCCTCAAACTTGTTGTTGATGTCCTCGAGTTCAGTAAAGAATACCGATGATGCTTCTCCATCATTTAACTTTAACTCATCGAACTTTCTCTGGACTACCTGGAGATCTTCCATCTCTTTACCGACGTCATACTCGTCATCAAGTTCCTCAAGCATCTCTCTTGCGAGTTTCTTCTTCTTGATTAATTTCTTTGGAGCACCTGTAGTTGCGAAACTAAAGCAGGTGCAAGTCGTGTTGTTATCATTGATCAACTTCTTCTCATCTTTAGTCTATGCTGTAGTTGCATCAGCCCTAGTTGGAAGTTGAAATAAAGGATCCAATACATGCTTCAATTTCTTCCACCTGATTAGATCTACAATTGTATCCCTCCACACTTCGTACTCGTTGTCCTTATTTTTACCGCTGAACCCGCTTACGGTTACACCGCCTGAAGCAGAAATGCCGACTTTGTCGTCGCCTGTCATGATTGTTGTTACTTGTCTTTTAATAGCTATTGCTCTCAACGAATCAAATTTATATTTGTGCAAAGTATTCTCTATCTCAATATACCAAAAATAATAATAGTAATCCAGATCACTTTTCAAAATAATACTTTCTAGTTTTGACTTGTCTCAATTGTGAGTTATTCTATTAAAATAATGAATGAGAGAATGACTATCGATTCCTAATGACCTCACACCGGTCCTTCTGATTTCACAGTCATACCCATTAAAGTCATTTGCTCAACAGAAGTGAACTTGGTCCATGATGTCGAGAACGTGTAAAAAGTATTGTACTGAAATGCACCGTCTCGTTTTCGTCAGGAAAGAAAGGATGTGGGATGTTTCATCTATAGTGTTCTGTAGACGTCCATTGATTATTAAGACGGAATGGAGGTTTGAAGTCTTCACGAAGTTTTGTAAGCGGATGAGGTTGACGACTGTTGTTGCGATAGGTCTTCTTTGTGTTGTTAACGTTGCCGCTATTTCTTTGATGATGATGCTCACATTTGTTTAATTGGTTTCTCATGTTTGAAGGATTGAAAGTATGAAATGTATTAGATGCAATTGATATCGATAATTATCGAAGCAGTACTCTACCAAGAAGGAGTATTGCGAGAAGTTAAAAGATGATGAAGGAAAATGCCAGACGATAATTATAAGATTAAAAGTAAACTAAGATCGATCTTCTGACTCATTCGCAGAAGATAAGCTCAAGATCAAGATAATCCGTCATTATGGACCGAATCTAGTATATCATGCACTGTGCCTACTGGACTTGAATCTACACAAACGTTCTTTTTTTGATAGATATATATGTATACGATATACCTTGAGCACTTCTCTAAAGTACTCTCCCTTCCTCTTCTCTTAACAAACAAGAGAGAACTTCCATAACTTTCGTTGGCAAGTCATTGTTGCTATTACCGTTCTCTTCTCGGTCATCAACCAGGGAGCCAAATTGAACACGACGCAAAATCAAGTTGTCAAGAACTTGACGAAAGGAGTGAATTAAAAAAGCTCCATATTTCGAACCTTCTTTTCCAACTTTGAACTTCAACCAATTGTCGATAATAAGGGCGTTTTCTTTTATAGCAACATTCCCTCCAAAAAGAATAAGTGCATATCTTGAAACAAAATTGACTTGCGTCAAAAATAAACATCGATTATGAGTGGTTTCAGATGCACTCGTGATGCTGAATTTCGTCATGTATGTCGCATATATGTCTCGACCTTCTGATTTTGCATTCTTTATACGATCCCGCTGAAACGACGTGGAATCGGGAGTACCCATTTCTCCATCTCTTGTGAGCAGTTTCGCACCTTTTTTTTTATCACGCATAAGAGACGCCACATTGGGGAACAGACCAGCCACAATGCAACAACTCACATATAATGCATTGTCATTGTTAGCGAAAATATAACCGTCAGTATCTTCATTAAGGAAAATAAATCCCCCTTGTTGCAATGACCTCTTGAATTGAATTCGAAGAGCAGAAACTTCACGTAAAATTCTGTTGTCGAGAAAGTTTGAACGGGCAAATTTTTCCCGCAGATTCGGTGGCTCTTCAAACCAAGCATTGTATGCTGCAATCGCAGCAATAAAATCTGCTTTTACAGTACCTCCTCTCCACCCTGAACCACCAAAACCGTTTTCGATGATGAAATTTTGTTTCTCTCGACAAATTGGGGAACATTTTGCAGGTAGGAAAATAGATTTAGTACACGACAAAGTCGCAGCTAATGTAAGGGTAGGATCGAGGCATCCCATTACAACCGAAAACAAAAGTAATTTGCCAATACTTGCATCCATAGGCAATTGGCTCAAATGCCAGCCCAGTTGCGTGAGCTTTGGTGCAAAGTTGGAATTCATTTCAAGCGCTCCAATTTCACAAAGGTGTTGACAAGTCCTCTCTAGATGAATCTTTGCCGGGGCACCACCAGCAATATACCCCTCCAAAAACTCAATGGCTGTTATAGTTTGAGTATCCGTGCTTTTGAATAAACCGAATTCTTCAAGCAAACACGCAATTAACACGGTCTCCTCGAGGGGGGCAATAAGGATTTCAGGTGAAGTTTGATCCATCATGCACGTTGAAAAATGTTCTTCGGAATAAAGCCTCCAACAAATGCCTTCTCTCGTACGGCCTGCGCGACCACTTCGTTGGACAGCAGATGCTCGGCTTGTCCATACTGGCACCAGCTCTCGAACACGATTTGAGGTACTGAAACGACATTCCTTTACACGACCAGTATCAATTACATTTGTTACGTCGGGAATAGTCAAACTGGTCTCCGCGCAGTTTGTAGCCAATATGATTTTTCTTACTCCCTCTGGTACGCATTGAAATACAGCATTTTGTTGTCGCCTTGGCAGTGAGGAATGCAGCTTTAGTATATGACATATGGATCTATCCGAAAGCAAAGGACAATTTCCCATCGTCCTCAAAAGCATATCGATCTCTCCTGCCCCTGGAAGAAAAATGAGTATATGGCCATCGTCATATGACTGTTGGACGATGTATTTCGTGAGGTTGCTTACAAACGAATTATCAATATTTGATCGACATCTTTTTGCCAAAGTAATGGAACCGTCAATAATGTTGTCAGATGACCGATCGGTTTCTTTTTCGACCATAATATGCATTCTTCTTCCTAATTTCCTTTCACAATCATTTAGCCAGTTCATAGTAATTGGATGAATTTTACCTGGTACATTCAAAATTATTGGCAACTTTAAACCGGACTTTTCATCATGGAAATAATTTTGAAACAATGTAGACTGACTCGTAGCTGACATCAATATAAGTTTTATATGTGGAAATTGTGGTAAGACAAAGCGCAGGACTGCTAAAGTTATATCAGTCTGGAGAGATCTCTCATGAACTTCATCGATTACCAAAAACAGTGACTTTGTGAACAACTCATTTGTATCGACAGGGCTCATTAACTTTCGCAGAAAAAGTCCGACTGTACAATACTAGTGACGAGGTCATAATTGGCGATCAGTACTAAACGGAAAAATTACAAAGTTTCATCTTACCAGAATCTTTGTTTCAGATGAATATGCGCTGTCCAACCTAACACTATAACCCACTAAGTCCCCAACTTGGCAGAGTTGCTCGAACGCAACACGTTCTGCCAATGCTATTGCAGCTATACGTCGGGGCTGGGTGACATAAATGCTTGCACAACGTACTTTTTTTGAGGCAATAAGCCCTTCTAGAATGAATTGGGGAACTTGCGTTGATTTTCCTTTTCGCGAGTATCAGGTATATTGAGGCAAGTGCGTGGGTTCATGAACATATAAATACACTTTACAATTCCGTGATGCCAAAAACTTACCGCATCCAGTTGATCCACAAATAATAATAACTCGATGGTTATCCAAGGCGCCTAAAATCTGGTCCCGATAAGCACAAATGGGCAATTGTTTACGCTTGTCAGACAATTGTGGTAGTGATGCTATATAGGGGAGAAAAGAGATTGGTCCCTTACTTGATTCTAGAAAACGAAGATCCGTGTTCCCTTCCAAAACATTTTGCTTAAGTCTCTGAATGTAAATCCGTTTGATCTTTTCCCACGGATCTTCGCCATCATTATCATCATCACTCGACGAAAGGTCATCGCTCTCATCATCATCTTTATCATCTTTCATATGAAATGAAGCGACATAGATAGTGTCACCATCATCAATACACGATAAGTCTTCGTCGTGATTAAGTTGGATACTTACAGATTTATTTCGATTACTCTGATAAAAGCAGTGAGACACCTTTTTCACCTTGAGCTTATTCTTTGCGAGCGAAAACAATTCATTAACTGTGGTCGAACGTTCCACCACCAAAGTTTTGCGTTTTCCACTGGACCTCCAATTTTTGTTTTGCTTATTAATTTGAGATTTGGTTTTAGCTTTCTTCTCTTTTTCCTCTTTATCTTTTTTGCCTTTCGTCAACGACTCCTTTGCTTTAACTTCAACTGCTTCAATTAACTCGATTCGAACTTTACTACTCTTAAAATTTCCACCTACATCGCCACTAGATCGAGGAACGACATCGTCTGTGCCAGTCTTATTGTTCACAGTCTTCGTCTCGCAAATTGGATTTTTTGAGGAAATTCCTGATCGAAGTTGAGCGCGTTGATACTTTTCCTTCAATTTTCTCATGAACTTCTTTCGTTCTGACTTGCTCGACCGATTTGCCTTTGGCTTTTGAACCTCCATTAGAAGATCCACGAGCATTTCTTGCACATTTTCACTTAAAGGAGCCCTTCCTCCGCCTTTAATGGAAGACATAATAATCTTGTGGGACCTTGTATCTTGTATGTGATGTGACCAGTGTTGCTGCTCGACCAGACTGAGAATAAAAAATGGTAAACCACATGTGAAGTGTCAAGTGTCAAACATACGACGTACTCGTGCGCCGGACACGTTGGGACATGAAGTGTCAGAACTTGTACATTTTGGGTACAACTGTGTATTAATTATTAATACAAGAGTAGAAGTTAATAAAATAAAAGCATACAGTTTAAAAAAATACCGTTCGTTGAAGTTCCTCGATATTTGTATATTTTAAAAATAAAACATGTAACGAGAAACGAGAGTTGTCGGAAAAAAAGAACGTAGAGAGTGTACAATGTATTTCACTTTCGCAACGTTTCAGTGCAACGGTGCAAGTGTACTCGTAGTCAAAGAGTTATCGTAAGCACAGTCACAGTCCCATTATGAAGCTTCGAAATTTTTTCTTTGTTTCTAGTCTTTTACTCAGTACAGTATCTGCTGGATTTATAGTTGTTCATGACAGAGGTGAACATGTTATGGAAAAGAACTCAAAATGTCATGTCCGTAGTATCACAGTAGATGGTGGCAGTGGCAGTGCACCCGTAAAGAACACGAGAACAGTGCTTCGCATGGCCCAAATTTCACAGAAAGATGCTCAATCGGGAATAGATAAGGTCGTGAAAGCGCTTCAAAATAATAGAAGAGCTTGTGATGAACTCGGTAAGCCTTCCGTATTTTTACGTCAACGTTTTGGACTTTGTCTTAATAGAACAAAAGGCTCATTGAATCCGATGGACTACAGGAAAACTTGTGAAAGTAACTAATGTACTTGGGTTCGGTTCGCCAAAACCGGGCACTGTAGCTGTAAGGTGAGCTTGTTCCCCTTCCATAATATTTAGCTTCAATGCCTCATGAGGTCACATCGATGGGTAAAATATTTCAGATTTAATGCTCAATTTAAAAAAGGTGGTATGGGACGACAGGCTATTCCCATGCCATTTGGCCTTGGTCAAACAAACAAGAGTGAAGGTCGTGGGGTTATGGTAGGCCAAGTAAAAGCTTCAGTCAATCAGTCTACTGGAAAGGTATTAAACTGTTCAGTATTTCGCGACTTAGGCTACGGACGTTCGTTTGATTTGAAATGTCAATGAACTCCGGGAAAGAAATGGATTATCTTTTGCTTATTTTCATAATATATACGATCTAACTAGTGGTTATAGGTTTAAATAGAAAAAAGGCGAAGTCATATTTATCTCCTTCAACTTGTATATCTAATAAGTAATTCAACCATTCGTTCGGGGAAACAACAAACGGATTTTCATTCATGTACTAAATGATTAAACAGAAAATTACTTTTAGTTAACTTGTTATTGACACTTTTGAACAAAAAAGTTTTCATAATTAAACTGATGAAGCATTAAGAGGATCTTTCTTAACAGATTCAAGGTTTTCATAGTTTATTGCCCTGACCTCGCAATTGTCAAAATCGTCCCCAGTTAAAAACTCCAGAACTCCCCAATGACAGACTAGAACTATAGTTTTTTCAGGACGTGCACCAAGCCATTTAACCAAATCAAACATTCTAGCTTCGAATTCATTATCGGGTTCGCCAGGCACCAGGTATTTCTGACCATTGCCGTGCGGCCTCCATTCGTCATAATCTTCCCACCCGTTCTCTGACGTGTACCACCATTCTTTGCTCGTATTCTTGTCAAATTGAGAATCAAAATCAACCCAAGGAAATTTGACTTTTAATTCATCAGTAGTAAGTCCCATATCGGATATCATGTAAAGTCTTTCTCTTGCGTAAGGAAGTGCGACGACCGGAGGTGTAAGTTTGCGCTTCTCCATTTCAGGCCACACCCCTAGCTCGAAGGTTTCCAAAGTTCTCGATAACGGACTTACAACAACAAGATCAATATTTTCCAGAGCTACCGGGAAGTTTCCATCTTTCACTTTTTGTCTCAATTGCGTTGCTTGGCGCACACCCAGAGGTGACAAGGGCGAGTCCCTTAAGTCCGGCACATCTTGAAAAGTTGGATCACCCCAACCAGTTCCTGGTTGTGCCAAATACTCATTAGCAAATGTGCACCCATGACGGATGAATACAATGCGCTTGTCACTGGCAGAGTTCGATTCAGAAGAAGAAGAACTGGCGAGCGCACTGAAACATTGCTGAAACAGCTGCACAAATGCAACCATAATTGCAGTGAAAAACTCTCGTTTCATTTTGAACATTTCATCAACAGATTCCTAGTAATTAGTAGTGGTAATATCAACGTCCCCCGTATACTTATTTTACATTTGGTGCACACCAAAGGCCCTCCTCGATTCAATTCTTTAGTCCATTAAAATACAACATGTATTATTAATAACGCACACAAGAAAAATAAAAGGGTTATGTCTTCGTCGTCGTACGTGTTTTTTGCGTTGCGTTGCGCGACCTTTCGGGACATCCACCGAACCTTTCAACTTTCGACGTTCGAAGTTCGAAGCCGGATCGGATCGTTTTCATCTCTCTATTCTTTTTTTCATATTAATACATTTTTTTGTATATTTGAAGTATTTAATACAAGTTAATAAAATAAAAGCATACAGTTTAAAAAAAAAAAACCATCCCAATGAATCCGAATACATACATGTGTATGAATATGAATACCGGTATTCATACGAGTACATGCGCCGAGGTTACAGGCACAGCCACGATCAAAGACGACACCGATAGATCCAATAATAAAAGTAGTAGTAATAGTAATAGTAGTAATAGTAATAGTAATAGTAATAGTAATAACAATAACAATAACAGTGATAGAATGCTAAGTCACTTACTCTCGCGCAAGGTATCCTTCACGTCCGCCACGATTGTGACCGTTAGTGATCTCTACGATATCCTCACTGACCGCGGAAATGACGGTCGAAGCATTCGAGTGACTGCGCGGCTGCTGCATCAGGATTACGATAAATGTATCATGAACATTGCAGATCCGTTGGTTGAGGGGAAGGGATCTTCGTCTTCGTCACTGGGTATTTCACCAAAGACTAAGACATACTTGCACAATCCATATGCCTCCAATGCTAAGAGAGAAATTTCCAATAAAGGCGGCAATTCCAATCTTACAGGTCATAAGTTTCCAGTGGTCGGTGGAAGGCAGAAAAGCTTACCTGCGTCTTCGTCTTCTTCGATGAAGCGAAAACATACCATTGTGTCGAGGCCTCTTCAAAATAGAGTTCGTTCCAATAGGGTCCTGGGTATGTCAAGTAATACAATGAAAATTAGTAAGCGACGAAATACTTTTGGAGTTGCTCGAAATTCTACTGTACGGGCTGCGAAATGCATTACTGTTGATATTAGGGCAACTGTACCTCTTGAAGAGTGCCGCTGTGGAGACCTTGTTATGGTCATTGGAGAAGTAAGATTTGAGGAAAAGGTTAGCGATTCGAAAATTGGAAATTTTCAAGCAAGAATAGTAAGAAATTGCAATGGTGTTGACATAAATCTGCAGCAAAAGGCAATCGAGATTAGGCGTAAGTATCTACTTGAAAGGTTCGGCAGTTCGCTCACGGAAAAAGAATTACCATCGAACAAGCCTGTATAGGAGATGGTGAAGTAAATACGAAATCAACATAACTCACATCGTCGAAGAAAAGTTTACTTCCTTCGGTTGCTGTCATCAATGGCTGCCAAGTATAGTGTAAGCGTTTGGGAAGTGTTGCAGGGAAAACTCTTGACTATACACAAAGATGCTCTGCCAGTCCTCTTTTGATCGGAGCGACTGCAAAACCTTCATTATTAATACTTATAGATATGCCATACCTTTTCTTTTTACTAGTCACAAAATGCAAACAAGAAGAAGGATGAGATGGATTGAAGCAATCAGTTTATTCCATTGCGAAGGCGGCAGCAGAATCGCAATAAGTAGGAAATATTCCGGGCTCTACGGGTAACGAAACGAAAGGCGCATACGCCTTATTCAAGAAAAGATTTAGAGTGGCTTTGGGATGTCGTCGGGTACAATTGAGAAGAAGAATAAAATAGGCTGCTACTTAGGCGGTGTTTGCTGGAAATACCTGAGGTATTCTGAAAATGTGAACTGTTCACTTTTAGCAACAGGGAAAATGATACCCCCATAATTTTGCTAACTAAAGCAGAGCGTAGCAAAGAGGAAAAGTCCAAATTTTGTTGCCATCTGTGTGTACAATTAACAACGAACAAAAAGATGATACCACCGAATGTGGGGATCGAACCCACGACCACACGATTAAGAGTCGTGCGCTCTACCGACTGAGCTAATTCGGCTTGTGCTTCAAATAATATCAGTAAAGATATTTAAAAAATTAAAAATGCTTTGATAGTTATTCTCACTAAATTGCTGGAAACTCGGAAAAAAGAAATTTATGCTTTGAATATAAGAGGAAAATTGATGGCGCGTATTTTAATCAAATGATAATTCACACTACTTTTCTTCTCATCCATTGATGATACAGTTGTAAAAGAATCAGTGATTGAGTGATTGATGAGCACTGATAGGAAGTGCATGCATGGAATTCTTACCCTAACTCTTTGTGAATGGCACCGGTTTATTCCAATATCTGCTTTTAATAAATACCTTCCAATCAAAGAGCTAATGTTTGAGAGTGTCGTTATTTTTTAGCCTACAATTTGTATTCTAAATATATTCACTCGCCTACTTGACTTCTAGTTAGCCCTTTTTTGTACCGTCATTGCCGCTGCAATAAATGGATTAAAATTACTGCCATGAACATTCGTCAAACTTACATCAACTTGGTCACCTTGGACGACGCGCATCATAAGGTTATGAAAGTCACCATACATATCATTTATGGTGTTAGGTTGAGGACTTCCTTTTCGTGGTCTTAGATTATATTCATGAGGAATCGCATGTTCAGGGCATTCGTTTTCGAGAGCAAGTTGAGGAGTTAAACATCTTTTTTGTCTAAACACGACTTTGTCTGATACTCCATCCTCCGACTTTTGCGATGAAATGTCATACCGAAGAACTTTCGATGGTGTGCGTGTGGACCCAAAGTCATCTGAAAAAAGATCGCGCTTTCTTTTCTTCGACGAGGTCCATATCACAACACATACTTCTTCGCTGCTACAAAATAAATTTGAATTAATCCTTCTGCATTTCTCATTATCACTCAGTGTCGCATTCGCCAATTTGATTCTGTCGGTATCTTCAAAGGAGGAGTCTACTGTCTCGCAATATTGTGGCGATAGGAGCGCTGGAGATCCTGTTATAATGGTAGATCGAAAAGAGGATTTGTCAAAGTCAACGTCATGGTTTGTTTCTGCTGGATCTTTCCATGCATGGATTTTTTCCTCACATGAGGCACTATTTTTATGTTTCTGATCAACACATTCATTTATGATCTCTTGTTCCCCAGTACCTTTGAAAAAATGTCCAGTTGCATGAATTCGCCCTTCACCTAGACCATCCCTAAATGTACATATATAGTTCCAAACCTCCAGGTACGAAAATCTCTTCAAAAATCTGGCGATTCGATCACAATTAATGGAAAATGCCTTGTAACAAAAGCCGTAAATCCGTGGCAAAAACCAAAGAAGAAAGACGACCAATGTAACAACCTTCGCCTTATCTATTGAAAACTCAACCTTATCTATGGAAAAGGAAAACATCGGAGGAGCAGGATATTTATTGAACAGAGTCTGCAAACTTGACTTGGAAGATACGTAATATGATCTTCTTCTGGCAAAGGTGGGTAGAAAAGAGATATCCATTTGTAAGATATTAGGGTTTTTTTTGTAAGCGAATCCAGTTCTGATAATCGGAAATGAAGTAGCGGCATGTTCATTTTCAATTAGAAGGAAACCGTTACTGAGTTCGGTCTGCGGGACTAAAAATATCGCCTCCCCGTGTCTGTTCGTAACTACTGTCTGAAAATTATCGAAGACTGACGGCGAGTCGAATGATGAGATCGGCTGATATGACAATGTTTCACCGACAGCTGGAGGATTCAGCTTACATCGAATGATAGCATGTTCGTTCGTGGTGAGGCTGAAGTGGGCTTCCATTGTGTACAGCCGGGTAGGAAAATATAACGATCGTTTATCCGTCGGTGCTGTCTACCGCTACAATTTTTATTATATTGTATATTGTGCCGCGCCACTTCAAGAAAAAGATGTTTTCCGCTAATTTAGAAAAATATTGGCGGGCGGGTCGACGTCGTAACTCGCAACTCTACTGGCTAAAGGCATGATTATCCGGCTAATATAGCCCACACCGGTAATATTTACCGGTACCCATATACGAGCGTATTGAATAGGTATATGTGTATATGTACAATATGTACTATGTACTAGATCTATGTACTATGTACTCTGAATACCGGTGGTTTGATATCATCCGAAGACCATTATTAATACATTTAACATTCTTGTACGTGTATTTCACCCGCTGGTAAAGAGTCTCTCACCTGAAACTAATGTAATCCAATATATTCATAAATCCTATTCACAAAATAAGTTCAATCACATATTAATTCGATGCACGGATACAAACGATCCGATTACAAGGCTCGACAACGAGATCCGACCGTATCCGCTGCCCTC
>Ga0115008_10004504_pt1 | contig 11577 bp, 12 predicted proteins | sample FraStrMetagenome_FD_87164 | JGI IMG/M metagenome (GOLD analysis project Ga0115008, IMG submission 87164) | Marine eukaryotic phytoplankton communities from Arctic Ocean - Fram Strait ARC3M Metagenome | ecosystem: Environmental > Aquatic > Marine > Oceanic | place: Fram Strait | collected...
CGTATGGTTGCGCCAAAAACCGATCCCGACGCACCATTGACAGACTAACTAATTATTCGAACAAAGCTCGTTTAATCGCACTATAGTGAGTGTCTCTTGCTAGCCTAGATACCTTGGCATTGGGGGCCATAAACTCAAATGCATGGTATCCGCCGTCAAAAATTTCTAGTTGGGTAACCACTCCTGAGCCGGCAAGGCGCGTTGCATAATCGCGATTCTCATCGAGAAATAAGTCAACTGATCCAATCCCAATGTAGGCAGGTGGTAGGCCATGTAAGTCGCCAGCATGACTTGGGGCTGCGTACTTGGAGGCGACATAGGGTTCCTCCTCTGAGGTCTTTTGTCTACCCAAATAGTGCATCCAACCTACGAGGTTTGATTGACGATTCCAAATACGCTTATCCGTAATGCTAAAGCTAGATTCTGATGTGCTGGTATTATCAATCATCGGACACAGTAATGCCTGAAAGACAACTGACACTTCAGCTCTGTCTCTAGCTAACAGTGCCAACCCTGCAGCTAAGCCACCCCCGGCACTAATGCCGCCTATGGCTATGTGAGAAGGATCGACCTTTAGGGCGTCACAATTGTCAAAGACCCATGTTAGAGCCGCGTAACAGTCGTTTAAAGGCGCAGGAAATGGAAATTCAGGGGCAAGCCGATAATCTACTGAAACCACAACACAACCTATATTCTCTACCATGCGCTTAACTGAATAGTCATCGCCCTCTACGCTACCAAAGCAATAGCCACCGCCATGAATCCATAGTAATGCTGGAAGAGGTGCTGAGTGCCCTTCTGGTCGATACACCCTAACAGATATATCTTGGCTATTATCCTGCGCGACGACATGATCAGAGCTTGTTACCCCAGGAACCACAGGTAGGGTAGCTGCTATGGAAGCACTTCGCTGCAAGGATATGTACCTGGTCGTTACTAAGTCAGCCCAAATATCAAAATCTGGTATCGCCTCCAGCGCTGGAATAAGCTCTGGGTCCACTAATTTTAAATCCATATTATTATCTTTCTCCTGATGCAGATAAGAGCTTTAAACTTACAATTAACAGCTACTTAATCTCGCCACCGATATAAAACCATTGTTGACCGATGCGAGTAAAAACCGATCTCTCATGCAGTATGCTATTACCATTATCATTTTGGTAGGAGGCTCTAAATTCTACCCACCCTTCTGTGTCTTTATGGCCGGATCCCAAAACCTCAAGATTATTCCATAGCTGGCTCTTTTCTGACAGTTCGCTAACGCTCAAGTTTTTAGCCATAGGCGGAAACCATGTTTTTAGTAAGTACTCGCCATAGCCACCCAATGCATAGGCGGTGTAGCGGGAGCGCATTAATTGTTCAGGTGTCTCAGCAGAGACTTTTTTATCTAAATAAGGTTTGCAGCATTGAGAAAATGCCAGCGGGTTGCCACAAATACAGGAATCGTTCATTATCTTTTATTGACCTAGCCAGATTAAGTTAAAATAATACCCCAAATTGATTAAAAAGAGTCCCCCTATGCCTAGTTTAGATATTGTTTCGGAAGTTGAAAGTGCTGAAATTCTCAATGCAACTAACAATGCAGCCCGTGAATTAACCACACGTTTCGATTTTCGAGGTGTTGACGCGACAATTACCTTTGCTAATGATGAGGTAACACTCAAGGCCGAGGCTGATTTTCAATGTCAGCAATTACTAGATATTTTCGCAGCCCAGCTGGTTAACCGTAAGATTGATCCGACCGTAATGGAATATGATAAAGAAGCATTTCATAGCGGTAAAACGTTTTCCCTAAACGTTAGTTTTAAGCAAGGAATTGCCGCCGATGTGTCTAAGAAGATGATCAAGATGATCAAAGAAAAGAAGCTTAAGGTCCAAGCACAAGTCCAGGGTGATGAAGTGCGGGTAACGGGTAAGAAACGTGATGAACTTCAGACAGTCATGGCATTGGTCCGCGAGGCGGACCTTGGACAACCCTTCCAGTTTAAAAACTTTCGAGACTAGATCTCAACCTCTAATTACTCTGAGCCGACAAATGTCATAGAGACGCTGTTAACACAGTGTCTTAAGTTTTTGTCGGTATAGCCCTCACCCGAAAATACGTGACCCAGATGGCCATCACATTGGGCACAAAGGATTTCCGTGCGCCGACCATCCGCGTCGGTTACTTTAGTGACTGCCCCGTCAATTTCATCGTCAAAACTAGGCCATCCACAATGAGACTGGAACTTGTGCTCAGAGCGATATAGTGGAGCATCACATTGTCTACACAGATACAAACCACCCTCGAAAAGGTCAGTATATTTTCCGGTAAAAGGGCGTTCAGTGCCCTTCTCTTGAATCACGTATTGTTCTTCTGCATTTAACTCATTGAGTTGATTGCTCATTAATTATTCCTGTTTTGTGTCGACTCTTTTAAGGGATCATCCTGCACCGCATACCAAAGTTTTACAATACCATTTTGTAACGTCTCTAAGGTATCTATGCTTGAACATGGATAGTTATCTTCGCAATACTTACGGCCAAATAGCTTGATTCGATCAATCATCGGATGCCCCAAGTCGGCGTACTCCCAATCAAGAAAATAGACCCCCTGATCATTGATAATAATATTTTCTAGAATCAGGTCATGGTGAGTAATGACAGGCGTCCAGTCGAGCTCATCGATAATAGTCGCTGCACACTGAATCTCAGCTAGCCCCTCAAAATGAGCTAATTGATCACTGTATAGGCCGATATAAGCTGAATAGTTTCTGACTGGCATATCCACTGTGATTGCTTGGATCCTCTGTACACAGGTCTCTAAGCTATCCTGTATATCCGTATTAGCCATGTCTGCCAGCGACAAGTGACGTCCTTTGATAAGTTGTGTTACCTGGACATCTGAATCACTGTAAATGAGCCTTGGAACGCAGTCAGTCGACTGAAGATGACCTAATAATACGCATTCTCTATCTCGATCTATTCCCAGCGAGTGGGTATTTAATGCATTGACTCTAATGACCGCTCTGAAATCCCCGCTGCCAATCAAAAAAGACTCGTTTGTCATACCGCCTAGCAACTGCTCTAGAATCGCGGGTGATTCGCTAAGACGATAATCACCCATTGACCAATCACGCCAACGATGCAGAACCCTATGCAGTAATTTATCTGTCCTGGAGGACATAATTTTTCTTCCACGCAACGTAACCAAGGACAGATAACACGAGATAAAGCGTAAACATTGCCGCGGTCTGATCCAAATCCCGATCAATATACAGATAAATGGATACGCTATTTATGACTATCCAATATAACCAATTTTCCAGTACCTTGCGTGCCACCATAACAGTAGTAAGGACACTTGCCCAAGTGGTAAATGAATCTAAGTATGGAAGTCTTGCATCGGTGTTAACAGAGAGTAAATAGCCAGAGATAACCGATGCTATCAGTATGACTAAGACACAGATAATATGGTGTTTCGCCGTCCATCTAACGATCTCTACGCCGCTGTGATTAGCACCGCCCTTTTGCCACTGAAGCCAGCCATATACGGCCATCCCCATGTAGTAAACGTTAAGGGCAGATTCCATATATAGACTTACATCACCGAATATATAGACATAAATGGCGGTACTGAAAAACGCGCAATACCAGCAGAGACTATTCTCACGCATCGCAAGTAACAAGTAGCTTATACCCAATGCCACCGCCAATGTTTCGAGATTCACCCAGTCAAAGCTCATCTAAAGGGCCTCGTAACCAGGAATAATTTTAGCCACATAGACAGCCATATTGTATTCTCGGTAACAGGCAGCAATAGTCTGCTGAACGGCTCCCATAGCATGCTCATATTCGCCCTGAACCACAGTACTTGTTGGAAAAGTCGTAACTTTTAGATTTTCAAAGACATTTATTTTCTCAATGAAACCATCAATGGGAGGAATAAATTCCTCCCGGTTAGGGTACATGCTGATATCAATTGTTACCTGCATCACAACGACCTCCTTTACTTATTATTAACGTCACATAAATCCTTAAAAAGTATACTGCCCACTCACACCAAAGCTTCGGGGCTCACCGAATTGATAGTAAGGCTCAGTGGCGTAGTACTTGCGTGGATCATTTCCAAAACCGCCAAAGCCACGAACTATAACGTCTTCGTCACTAAGGTTACGACCCCAAACTGAAGCACTCCAATAATCAGTACTGTAACTGAGGCTTGTATTTAGTAGTTCATAAGAGCGACTTTTCTCATGGTGACTGGAGGACAGGTAGAATTTGTCCTTTCCTTCCACATCCACTGTCCATAAAAGATTTTCACTTACCTGTAGGCTAGTGCCTAACGCGAATTGATACGCTGGCGCGTGTGCTTGGTCGCGGCTATTCAATGACATTGATAGCGGCGTGTCATAGCTGGTATTTAACAATCCTACAGATCCATAAATAGAGAATATGTCTGTCGCAAGCCAGTTGAATTCAACTTCCATTCCGTAATTGCTACCTTCGGCAGAATTACCAAAGTAATCGGTGAAATCACTGGCATTACTATCATCCCTAGATTGAACAAGAGACTGTTTGATCTGAATATCTTTTCGTTGTTGATAAAAGGCCGAAATTTGTGTACTTAGAGTCTCATCTAACCAGCTCCCTTTGATACCTGTCTCGATATTCCACATCAGTTCCGTATCAAACGCTCGGTCTTGCGCAGACAGCGATGAGTCACTATTCACACCCCCCGCTTTATAACCTCTAGAGACTAGACCATAAACCATAGTCCTTTTATCCAGTTGATATTGCAGAGCAATACGACCACCCCACAGATCCTCATCGACGCTGTGGGCTACCCCATCGCTGTCACTGTATGTTGCATCACGATTCTCGATTCTCAAACCTGCGGTCAGAATCCATTCATCGGCAATATCAATATCAACTTGTCCATAAAGCGCTCGGTTATCAGTCTCAAAACTGCTGGTGAAGTCGCCGGTATTGTAAGTGTACTGACGAAGAAGTTGCTCGTCTTGCTTGCGCGCATAAGCACCCAATACCCAATCTATATTTTTACCCAATAATCTAAGTGGCCGTTTGGAGACTAATTTGGTATCTAAGGTACCGTTGTCGCGATCACGCAGATAGTTATCTTCGGAATTGTATTCCCATCCTTCACACTCCTGATCAGCACATATGGAGGGAAATACCCAGTCTTCGTCGTAACCATACTCAAGATCACTAACTACATAACTCCTTAAACTAACTACATCAAAATGATCATTTGCCTGCCAGTGAGTCTGTATGGCAAATGCGCTAGATTCTTGTCGGTCATGCCCCGGCTTGTCAGACAGAGTCCTTCGAGTATTATCCAGAGAAAATGCATCATAGCCGTTGTCGGCATCAACCTTAAAAAGGGTTAACTTGAGGCTGAGATCTTCACTGGCTTGCCAATCTATGATCGCCCGCAGACTTAGCTCGTCGATGTTGTCAGTGTCATCCCTGTGTAGAAAGTCATTGGTGATATATCCGTCACTCGTATGGCTTTGAGCAGACATACGATAATTCATCGTGTTATTTAAGGGTCCACCCAGCGCACCAGATACAGATTTAGTATTGTGACTTCCTATTCCTAGCGAGAGGTTACCTTGAGTAATTTCGGTGGGCTGGTTAGCGGTGAGATTAATTAAACCTGCTAATGCATTGGCACCATAAAGCGTTCCCTGTGGTCCACGCAGTATTTCAATTTGTTTAATATCCATAGTGGTAGCTGCACCGGCAATGCCTGTGAAATCGATGCCGTCTACCAAGATGCCCACTGAAGGATTGAGGGGTTCGATGAACTGACTGCGCTCACCAATGCCGCGAATTTGTATAAATCGCCCTCTTGATGCGCCACTAGAAAAGTTAACGTTGGGTGCCAAATTTAGTAGCTGTTCTAGATGCTTGGCCTGGCGACTTTTAATAATGGAACTATCAAGAACGGTTATGCTAGCGGCAGTATTTAGCAACGTTGTATCACGGAAATCTGAGGTAACTATGACCTCTTCAATTGAGGTTGCAGTGAAACCGATCGTCGGTAAAAGTAAAAAGGCGATGACAGAGAATTTTTTCATCATGTTAACGCTGCAGTATCGCGAAAAAAACACAGAATTTTTTGTAAGTAGCATATAGAGCCTCAGTAACAGTTGTTAAGGAGACCCGGAGTGAAAAGACGGAGTACAGGCAAACTATCTCCTATTCCTACGCCGGTATAATCCGGATCAGGTTCAAAGGGTGCTTCTCAGGTCAATTACAGCTGACCGCCCCTTAGGAGTCTATATGGTAACATGTCGTTCGAGAAAATAGATGAATCAAGATGACTGATATCATTACTTTTTGAATGAACAACCAAATTTTTGAGTCGCCTTTACCGAGTAATTAAATTGAGGAAATACCTAGTATGAAAAAAATAAACCTTTATCTTATGACTCTCGTTGTACTGCTGTTTGCGACGGGCTGTCAAAAAGACACTCTGGTATCAGCGAAAACCACACCCGTAATAATGACATCACCAGAAATTGTTGCATTCCTCGATAATCTGTTCTTAGAAGAATTACGAGAGAGTCCACAATCAATGACCTATTTAGGCATGCGCGAACGCTACGATGAATGGAATGATATTTCAGATACAGCTCGGAACAAAAACCTCGACATGACTAAGCAGCACTTAGCAAAAGTGATGGATATTGACCTTTCTAATGCAAATGACTCAGTCAAACTCAGCGTGGAAATGTTTATACAGCAGGCCAATCAGCAAATAGAAGGCGATCAATGGCGGTATCACAGCTACCCTGTTAGTCAAATGCGTGGCGTACACAGCATGATTCCGTCCTTTCTCATTAATCAACACCTGATTGCTGACAAAGAAGAGGCTCAAGCCTATATAGAAAGAATCACTAACAGTGCAATTCTATTACGACAAGTTGTTGAGCAACTAGAAATTCGTCAGCTAAAAGGTATTGTGGCACCGAAGTTTGTTTTCCCATTAGTGATCGCATCTATTGATAATATTCTGAAAGGGGCGCCATTTAGTCAAGGCCCAGACAGTACTATTTTTGCTGACTTTAAAGCCAAAGTCGCAAAGTTAGAACTATCGGAAGCCGATAGAAATAGTCTTACTTTGGCAGCATCCGTCGCACTAAAAGATAGCCTTGCACCAGGCTATCAAAACCTACTATCTGTATTGAGAAAGTTAGAGACAGAAGCAACTAACGATCATGGTGTATGGAAGTTCCCTAATGGAGAGGCCTTTTATAATTTCGCGCTTCAGCGAACTACCACAACTGACTTAACCGCGGAGCAAATCCATACTAAAGGACTTTATGAAGTAGCTAGAATTCAGAGTGAGATGTTAGGGATCATGCAATCCGTTGGTTTTGAAGGCGATTTACAGGCATTTTTTGACTTTATGCGTAATGATCCTCGCTTTTATTTTCCAGATACTCCCGAAGGGAAACAGGCCTACCTAGATCAAGCTACTCAGTTGATTAATGATATGAAAACAAGACTTGATGAGTTGTTTATTACCAAACCTAAAGCCGACTTAGTGGTGAAAGCGGTAGAGCCCTTCAGAGAGGCTTCAGCGGGTCAGGCGTTTTACCAGCGTCCTGCGCCAGATGGTAGCCGCCCTGGAACTTATTTTGCCAACCTTTACAAAATGGGTGACATGTCTAAATATAATATGGAAGCGCTGGCCTATCATGAAGGTATCCCCGGCCATCATATGCAAATTTCAATTGCTCAAGAGCTTAAAAACATACCCAAATTTCGTCTCTTTGGAGGTTATACAGTCTTTAGCGAAGGCTGGGGACTTTATTCTGAAGCGGTGCCAAAGGAAATTGGCATGTATGCAGACCCCTATTCCGATTTTGGGCGTCTGTCTGGTGAGCTATATCGTGCTTGTCGCCTAGTTGTCGACACGGGGATTCATGCAAAAAAATGGTCTCGCGAAAAGGCCTTAGATTATATGAATTCTAATGTGCCCCACTCTACTAACTACAATGTAAGACAGATAGAGCGCTACATCGTTATGCCTTCCCAAGCCACAGCCTATAAAATCGGGATGCTTAAAATCCAAGAGCTAAGGGCACATGCAGAAGCCTCCCTGGGGCAGAGATTTGATATTAGACAATTTCATGACGTCGTCCTAAAGGATGGTTCCGTGTCACTTCCCGTCCTAGAAGACAATGTAAATACTTGGATATCTGAGTCAAAAATTTAAAGGAATATACAATGCAAAAAGTAATCGCAATCGTTTTCGCGGCGCTACTTTCCTCAATTACTCATACCACTGAGCTTGAGCAAAAAGCACTCAATAGTCTTTATGATGAAATTTGGCATCACACGATGATTTCATCACCCACCTATGCGACCTATGTGGGTTATCCTGGGCAAAACGGCCGGTGGTCTGACATTTCTCTTGAGACAGTAAAAATAAACAAAGAGAAGCGAAGAGAGTTCCTGGAACGACTTCGTGCGCTTAACTCTGAGAACCTGGATGAAGATAGCCTACTCGGATGGCAACTTGTAGAGAAAAATTTGTCTGATGAAATTGAAGGCTATGCTTTTCCTGAGGAATTTATACTCATTCATCAAAGAAGCGGTGTGCAACAAGATATCGCAGATACCTTGTCAATGATGCCAAAAGCTAGCCGCCAAGATTTCACCGATCGAATTGCTCGGTTGCAGGGTGCAGCTGACTATATTGATCAAAATATTTTAATGCTAAGAGAAGGTCTGAGAAGAAATATTACCCCTCCACAAATAACGCTTCGCGATGTGCCCGATCAAATTCGCAATACAACACCAGAGGATCTATTAAAAAGTCCGCTCCTTAAAAGCTTTAGTAACTTTCCTAAGAGTATGAGTAAAGACGAACAAAATAAAATTATTAATGAGGCAATCGCTATTGTCAAAGACAGCACTTATCCTGCTTTCGCACGGCTATTAACGTTCTTAGAAAACGACTACATACCCAACGCTAACAGCTCAATCGCCCTTTCTGATATGCCTAACGGCGCTAATTGGTATCGTCACCGTGCTAAGCGTTTCACAACCTCGGACCTAACGCCACAGCAGATTCATTCACTCGGCCTGCGAGAGGTCAAACGTATACGCAAACAAATGGACAACGTCATTGCTGAATCTGGATTCAATGGTACTTTTGAGCAATTTACTACCTTCCTAAGAACAGACCCGCAATTTTATATGACGTCAGCAGAGAGCTTATTAGCAGGTTATCGTGACATCGCCAAACGTGCTGATCCAGAGCTTGCAAAGATGTTTGGCAAGCTTCCGAGAATGCCCTATGGCGTAATCCCCATTCCGGACTATGCGGCAAAATCTCAAACTACAGCATACTACTGGGGCGGTTCTAGCAAAGATGGGCGTCCAGGTTATTTTTATGCCAATACCTATGCATTGGAAACACGGCCTACCTGGGAGATGGAGGCGCTGACTCTGCATGAAGCTATGCCCGGGCATCACTTACAAATATCACTGGCCCAAGAGCTGCCAGAGACTCATGCCCTATTACAGAACCTGAGCTACACCGGATTTGTGGAGGGATGGGGTCTATATGCAGAAAGTTTAGGTGATGAAATGGGGTTTTATCAGGATCCATACAGTAAATTTGGGCAACTCACCTATGAAATGTGGAGAGCAGTTCGGCTGGTTGTTGACACCGGCATGCACCTTTTCGGATGGGATCGTCAAAAATCGATTGATTTCTTCGCCAGTAATACAGCGAAAAGCATGCATGACATAGAAGTCGAAATTGATCGCTATATTTCATGGCCCGCTCAGGCGCTTGCTTACAAAATCGGTGAGCTTAAATTTAAAGAGCTGCGTGCCAGGGCCACCGAGAAACTCGATGAAAAATTCGATCTACGCAGCTTCCATGACCAGTTGCATGAAAAAGGGGCCTTACCCTTGGATGTTCTCGACCACCGCACAGATATTTGGATTAACAGTCAATTGTAGCAACTGCCCTCAAACCGTGCATGCGAGTATGCGGCTAACCTCACTCAGAGAACGGCCTGACTGCTCGCAAAGGCTATTAAAAATTTCCTGCACACGCCTCAAATCTCGCTGAGAATTGACACTAAACTTTTCGATGAAACCATGGTGTACTAGAGCATCACAGACATCTTTAGTCATTAAAAAGGTATCTTTACCCATACTCCTGAGCATCATTGGACCACTGTTCCCTCCTAATCTAGAACCTTGTTTTTTTAACTCCAACCACAGACCTACGATGTCCTCTGTGGGCCAATCAGCTATAAAAGCGCCAAAGCTACCATGACGTCTTTGTTGATCAAGTACATAAACCGCGTTGTGACGGACTGCAACTATTTTAGTAAAATGTCTCACGATAGTCGTATCCTGAGCGAGCTCCTCCAATCGTTCATCACTAAAATGTGCCACAGCTAACGGATTGAACTTAGCAAATGCACTTTCAAATCCAGGCCATTTATAATCGATGATACGCCACACAAAACCCGCCCTAAAAATACAACGGGTCATCATCGACAAATACCGATCATCAGTTATTTTTGACAGTTCTTCTGGCGTTGCAATCGAAGGGAGGACTCCCTCTAATATCGCAGAAGACCCCTTATTCATAGCGGCTAGCTCGTAAAGCGTTTGAAAAGATGTCACTGTTTGAGAACTCCTGAAAAAAAACTTACCAAACCTGCGTGATATCAATAATGAAACCCACAGCTATAAACGCTAAGATCAAACCAAACAATTTGTTAATCCAAACACTAACCTTTTGAAAACGCTGGATAGACCCATAACGAGAAATGATTACGACCACCAACAAATACCAAAGCATATCGACGCCACCTGCAATTAGCGCAAGAGCCATTTTTTCACCCACGCTACTATCTAGTCGAACAAACTGACTGAACAAGGCGGTAAAAAAGATCAGTATTTTAGGGTTAAACAATGCTATTGCTAAGCCGTCTCTGATCGCTAATACGTTGGATGATAGAGCTTTCGAAGGCACTATCACTTCGTCGGCGTGAGTCTCTGAAGAAAGCAACCGAAACGCCAAGAACAGTAAGAATAGACATCCTATTACTTGGATTATGTCAAATATCTGCTGATAATTACTTATAACAGCAGACAAACCAAAGGTTGTTATTGCGGCATAGAGCATAATCGCAAAGCCATGGCTTATTGCCGCCCAAGAACCCGCCATCGGCCCTCTTGCCAGAGTATGATTTACCACTACCACCAAACTTGGCCCTGGAGACATTGCTCCCAATAAGCACGCCACGAACACGGTCACCCAAAAACTCAAATCAGCATTGCCTAGTAAAATTTCATTCATAGGTTTTTATACAGTTATCAGTGAATAAAACAAGCTTATTTTAGCGCAAAGGCCTTATTTAGATTCATGGTCGTACCATAAATTCGTGAGCTGCATCACAGCTTAGCGCAATTAATACTTTTGGCTTATATGAATTATTATGCGAAGCGTTAACATCCGATATACAGATGTGATTTGGCTAAGTAGCTTTTTTTACGGCGAGTAGATTAGTAATAGAATAACTAGGAGCA
>Ga0115008_10004505_pt1 | contig 11574 bp, 8 predicted proteins | sample FraStrMetagenome_FD_87164 | JGI IMG/M metagenome (GOLD analysis project Ga0115008, IMG submission 87164) | Marine eukaryotic phytoplankton communities from Arctic Ocean - Fram Strait ARC3M Metagenome | ecosystem: Environmental > Aquatic > Marine > Oceanic | place: Fram Strait | collected 2012-06-18
ATGTTTTGAATTTGATATAAATCACTTTTCATCTCCTCCGTTTCCTCCTGCGTCCAAATTTCACCTTCCGGTTGATTTTCCGCCATTTGATGTTTCCTTAAAAACCTTCTAATTTCCGTAGATTTACGTAGACTGTAGTACTATTTTTACCAAAAAAAGCCTTACGATTTTATAGTTCTGTAAAAAACTAGTAGGTAGATCATAAACACAATTGTCAATTACTTAACTTGTAGTTAATGTGCAACTTTTTTTCATCATGTCTTTGCTACTATAGACTTGGCATGATTAGTGTTCTCATTTCAATTATATATCACGAAATCATATCATATCATTATGTTCATCCTGGATAACTTCAGTACAAGAACATGAAAACGATCAAGGAGGGAATTGAACCCCAAAACGTTAGCATCAAAGAAGACAAGACAATTCTCTCAACCAACAAAGCTGATAAGATTGATGAAAACTAGACTTATCTAAAAAAACATTTGGTATACAATTTAAGGGAATCATAACCTAGTGAGTATACCATATGTGGTCCAAAATATCGTAGATAGTGCCATTAATAGATTGGCGTTAGTAAGCTAAAAAACTCGAAATGCGGAGTTACGTTGTTGGATCTTTTTTAATTTTTGGTGTGGACTCTGGTACCCTCCTTTCGCCCATAACCTGTTTGTGTTCGGTCTAATACAGAGAAAGGCGGACCATGCAACTAGATCCACGCGGAAACATTCAGTTCAATATTACCTGTAGCAGCGTGATTGTGCAGAATCTGTCGAAATGCAAAGCTACGTAGTCTCACCATGTTAAATATTGCACTACATAGGGACAAACAAACCGTACCGTATTATTTGTTGTAGGACATTCCATAGGCAGAAGATGGCATGCATAATAATCTATCTCACTAAATAATAAATACTTATTTAGTTAGTATTAATTACCATATATACGTGTATAACTATAATTTTTGTTTCTATGAATTTTACAAATAAGCAACAATCGTAATGAAAAACGAAAAGAGATACATGGACATAGAACCTCTTTTCGTTATTTAAGCGGTTTGAAATATTTATGTAGTGAAGTCATTTATTTCAACCTATGTATGTAACCAAATCGACTCTCCATTAGATGCTGCAGATCGGAATCGAGAAACAATAATTTTCTGCGGGAAATACAATCTTGCCACTGTTGGGGGCTCTGTAGCATAGAAATAAATTTGAAAAGAGAATTATCGTGATCATTAGCAAACCGAAATTTGAAGAGAAAGTGAAAAAATGACCAGTAATAATTCGAATGAAGATAGGCGAGTTCATGATAAGGGAGAAGGCGAATCACCAAACGCAAATTCTACTGGTGACTTGAGGCCTTGTGAAAGTGATGGGGATGCGAATCAAAGTATACATCCAACTGTGTCAAGGGAAGTAAGCAACGTACAAGTTTCAGATCAAGGACCTCGACCAGGAGCTTACAGGGTAAATAATGGAAGAATGTGTCTCATAGACAATAACGAATCAATCACCACCCCACTACCAGAGGCCACACCGGTCCAGTCCGATTATATCGACGAAGAAGATTACGAAATAATAGACGGTGAAATAGTCAGTCGACATCAGCCTCAAAAATCGAAACTCAGAAAAGTAGGATTCGTTATAGTTGCGTTTACGTTAATTTGCGTAATTGCTGCGTTGGTTATATTTCTAAAAGATCCGGTGTCAGAAGACATTTCTTTATTTAGTAGGGCGGAAGCTATAAAAAATATTCTCATTCCTATTTCAGGCGAAGAAGTCTTGGATGAAATAGGATCTCCACAGAATACTGCCTTCAAATTTGTCACAGAAAACGATGCTTTAATGATCCCTTTGAATAATACGAAAAAACTGGTCCAGCGGTATAGTGTCATTGCTATAGGGGCAAGTATAGTGACTCAGAGTGTTTCCCAACAAATCGGATTGAATCGAATGATGCATATGGATGAATGCGACCTAGGCCCATGTAATGAGCATGGGGAAATGATCGGATACAGTTTCGGTAAGTTGACTTTCACATTTTTTATACTTTTTAATCTAAGCATCTAACTTGGGTTGGTATTTGAAGCAAACTTTTCAACGGTGGCGGAAAGTCTTAATATTAGTACTGGTTTAGGGTCAATCCCCAAGGAAATTGGTCAACTTTCGAGCTTAAAATATCTTGTTTTGTATAATAACCATGCAAAGGGAACTCTTCCTACAGAATTGGGGTTGTTAAAAGATCTCGAGGTTCTCGACCTAAAATCTAACTTTTTTAGTGGTCCTATCCCAACCGAAATTGGACATTTATCTGAGCTCAAATGGATACGTTTCAACAACAATGTTCTAAATGGAACGGTTCCGATGCAAATAGGAAATCTCAATAATCTCTTTTACATGGATATATCACATAATTTATTGAGTGGCTCCCTACCAGAAGATATAGGTGCAATGAGGTATCTCAATGGACTAGCAATGCACAATAATCCACTTAGTGGTAGTGCTGAATTTTTATGTCATCAAAATATTTCGAAGCAAAGTTATTCCTACGAAGTAGAGATTTTGTCTTATATCGACTCTATTGACTTAGGTTACTCCGTGGACTGTCCTAATGGTGATGGACCAGTATTGAACTGTAGTTGCTGTTCATGTATTTGATACCACTCTATTTCTCCAATTTTTACGACAAACATACAAATCCTTAACGTTAATTTTATTACATACTTTTAAAATGACTTATTCTTGATCACATATTTAGTATTGAAGGATGATGTGTACATATATCAGTGTATTCAAAAAGACAACAAAAAACAGCTTTCCTGATGCAATATCGAATTTCTTATTTTTCAAGGAATAATAATGGATTTAGAACCTGTGAGTGGCTGTTCTCAGTAGTTTCTACAACATGTAAGAAAACTTTCTTCAATATTTTCCTAGAAGAGCCTTTTCCAAGTAATCTTTTGTCACATGGTAATATTGACCGTAAACCTTCCTCGCTAATAGAAGTTTCTGACAAAGCAAATATTCACTTCGATGCATTTTCATAAAAGAAATGGTTTTGTTTGATGGTATGAAAAACGTGGGACTTGAATGTTACTTTTAGCGCTCGTCTACTATTGTTGAAACAAATGTAACGTTGTTTCATTTTTATACTAATGACTTCATGTTTCTTCAGAAACTTATACAAAATTGAATATGAAAATCAAATAAAAAATAAACATAGTAAAGTCCTCACTTTTTACAGATTAAACAATTCATCTTTTCAGATAGTTTAATCTTTCACGAACTCTTCGTTCATCATCTATAACAATTTCGATAAAAGAGCATTTTAGCGTGAAGATCTAACATAATGCGACATTTACGTCTACATTATTCAAACTAATTCTTTTTATTTACTTTCTTGCAATAATGTTCTTGCACCGCCTTCCTTAAGAAGCTTAAGAATTGCAGTCTTCTCAGCTTCGGGTAAATTCGCTTCATGCAAAACCTCATGGAGTTTTTCTACTTCCTTTTCTTTTTCTATGTATCTCAAGGCAAATTGGGCGATCTGCTCGGGAGGAAATGAAGATACAAATTTCGTCCCTTCTTTATACACAATTCTGGAGGCTAGTGAAGAAGCTATAGCATTCTTAACATATTGTTTTGGTACTCTTTCGTAGATCCTATCGAACGAAATTTCTGCAATAGTCTTTGGTAAATGAGAGCGAAAAATGGGCAACAACTCATCCAATTCATCATGTGTCATTGTGTCCAAACATTTTGATAACGCATCTTGCATCTCATTGATTGTGTCACTCACTACCTTACTGACTCTTGGTAATGATCCTGTAAAAGAATCGATTCCCAACAGAACTCTTTTGTTATACCAAAATAGAGAAATACGACAAATAAAGAAATGCTAAACTTTTGTTCTTACCAGAATATTGAGCAAATTCACGGAATAAAAGCTTCGCCTCCATTGTTGCAACATCTCTAAGTTTTGCTAGAACTTCGTCAACAATTTTTGACTTGTTATTAAAAAATTCGTCTTCACTCAACAGCATTGCCGCACATATCTCATATGATGATGTAATAACACCACATTTGTTTGCAGAAGAGTCCTTCACGATTGCTACGTCGGCTTCTTCATAAAGAGCTTGTCTTGCTTCTTCTGTTATAAAAAGATTTGCAGCTTCAACAATAAGGGGTGAGGAAGGTTTTTTATCTTCTGTCAGAAAGTCCTTGTAATTACAAATATCTATTGTGTGCGGTCGCCCCCCCGCAGGAATAAATGCATCAGCTCGAACACGATTGTGCATGTTATTTCGTAACTTGATCCCTTTTTCAGTATCAACAAGATGTAGATCCCCTTTGCAACTTAGTTTCTTCTGATTAAAATGACAAATACAAAGATTGCATTTGACTAATCGAAGGAGCTCGTTGTGGTCAAGGCCGTCTGGATCTTCTGCGCAACCTGAATGATCAGCAATTCCTACTATTTTAGCATTTTTGCCATATTCTCTGATCAGGATTTTTATCTCATTACCTCCTTTTATTGATATATATTGAATCCATATACATGGATGAGATATAATTTATAACGTTTCCATTGCATTTTTCTGTAAGCTTACCGACATCACCATCAGGCCCACCTGTCATTTTAACTGTAAATGATTCATTCACTGGGTCGATATGTAGAATTTCTCTCAACGCGACATCGAGGTATACATTAACACCCTCTGAAGTGACACCAAACTCTTTATGATTGATTCCTGTTCTCGGCTTGGATGACATAAATGCTGAGGGGGTTACATAACCTCTTTTTGCGGCTCGCTTTACGATCCAATCAATATCTGCTGTGATGACCTGCTCAAAATTGAGAAAAAAATGATTAACAAGATCAAGAAGTGCCTTAAGAGTCAGTTTTGTATTACCTGTTCGTCAGGGCCTAGATATAGAACTTCTTTCTTCCCGATCAAATCAATAATTTTCGTACTAGTTTCCTTCGTTTCCACAATAAGGTCAAGTAATGTATCAGCAAAGCTTTTCACGCTTTTTCTCATAACGAAATTCTTTTTTTGTTCAGAAATTCCATTAACGTCTATCAAATTGACAGCTTTTGACCCACCCTCAGGAATGTCTTTATTTTTCATCTGTTGAGCAAATGCAAGCCCATAGCATTCTTCATAATGTCGGGTAGACTCAAGAGCAAATTGCTCCGGACTTGGAGGAGTAACTAGACGCATCCCCCCTCTTGATATTTCGCGAAAGCGTACGTGAAATCCATTGAATCGACGCCCATGCACAAAAAATACTCCATACGGTGGTACTTTTTCATCATCTTTACTTTGCATTACTATAGGGTCTAATCTCAAACCGAGGGCATACCTGTTTTCCAGAAAAATGTTTGTTTTTAATGTTTTGTCAACGATATCAATCATTTTATACAGCATTTCTATAGAGAAAGTGTCTTCGACGCTGCTTTTAATTTTCAATTTAAGCTCGTTAGCCCGTTTATCGAATAGAGATTTCGGAAGGGGTCTATCTGGATTGAATTTTGACAGAAAGAGATCTGCAATAGATGATGCATGAGAAATGTATCTCTCACTTGTCACTGTATCCAATATATTTGCTTTTGAGAAAATAAAAGAATTTTGTTTTGCCATGACAGGATGCATAAGAGAGCAACAAGTTGTAATGATTTCTCCTCTTTCTATTCCAAGCCATGGATATTTTTCCATCACAAGATCCATTGTGAATGGATCAAGCCATTTTGATCGTTTTAGGTCGTACTTGAGCGCCGAAAATTTATTTTTGTTTACTTCTTCACCTTCCAGAGGAGTCACAAGTAATCGAACAAGAGCAATATCACCATTCTCGTCATCAGAAACAACGTCAAGATGAGCACGTATGACGTCAAAATTGTGCAAATAAAGTAGACGGGAAGTGTGCTCAAGTGCAACCTGCGGCATTGAATTGGCTACGGCGATATCCACCCAGTATTGCCCACAAGTATGATCCATTTCTGACTCTTCAATGTAAACAGCAATTCCTTCGGACCCAGTGACTTGCTCAACAAGTTCTCTTTGCAGCAAAAATCTACGAGGGTCGGACCGAGTTAAGTATGATTCACTACAGTTGCGCATGTATTTTAGTAAGGGTTCTTTACTAAAGATTTCTGAAGGTTTTGGGTGGCGAGACGAAGAATCATATTTTCCTTGTTGAATAGAATTTGCCATGGCGAGAAATTTCTCTCCACTAGTTTCAACATTTTCAGCCCGGGTGTGCCTTTCCCCAAAAAGAAACATGCTAAGACTCATAGATTCATCTTGGGTGGAGAATACATGCACTCTTGAAAGTGGAAGGTATTCTGTCAATTTATCTGATAATGGTAGTTCTGATACTAGATCAATTATCCTTCCAGGTTCCTTACCTGGTCGAATGAAAGTCATTAAATTTCCTCCATCTGGGAGTGGTGAATGAAGATTCAAATGTAAATCCATTTTTGCATCTTTTATAGCAGAAATTGCTTTGATATGATTAATACGATATTCGAATGGAACCTTTGCACCAAATAAGTACATAGATGGATGTTAGATAATTGTTTTGTTGATGAGCTAATTGTGAGATCATCTTACCTGACGAAAGTAAGCTTGCTAAAGTCCAAAAAAAGGTGAAACATGAGATTCTGAAAAATAATTTTTTCTTCCGATATCTAATAGGTTACTTACCGGCATAGCATTCAAGAACCATGGTACAACTGATTCTATTGTACGAGTTTGTTCTTGGGTTAGCTCATGTATTATTGCCTTTTGAGTAACTTTCTGAATTTCAACATCATTTTCAGCCTGCCAATAGGTCTTTTGTACTGGACTTGTATCGATTGATTTCAAGCTCTGTTCTGAAAATAGAATTGAACGGGTTGAATAATCATTGCATCTGGTCCGTGAAGACATGAATTTTATCGGCGAATTTGTACATCTTGTGAACACTCTGGTTGTTAATCGATTTTGAGAAAAAGACATTTTTGCTCCTCAAAATGTAATGAGCTTAGTTTGAAACAAATTATTTGAAAAATTATTTATGAGAAGTAGAATAATGAACGGTTTGTTTTTGATGAAAATATAATTTTTGCCCTTGCTACCTGCAGTATTCTTTTATTGATAGGAAGTTTTGAAGGTAAGATTCTTTCAAGATCTTACTGTGGGGGGAATGTTATGAATTTTCAATTCTCATTTGTCTGAGTCTTGCTTTCCAATATCAGTAGTTTCGTCTCAAATCTGACACCTACTGTTCTTAAAAAGTTGACACCTTGGTTTCTAAAAAAGTTGACACAGTACCGTGCTGAAGCCTCGTACGGAAAAGGCGCACGACTGAAATGATTCAAAGCCAATAATCTTTGCACCACTAACGAGCAAAATGACTATTTTCGTTGGATTCTTTATCTTTTCAAGTGTTTGTAGGGGCATCATGTTTATTTGTTATGTCTCCAAGCAGCGGAAATAGCATTCATAATAAATAGAAACTGATGAATCTTTTTTTGATGGACTTCAACTCGAGCATTAATAATAATGTAAAGTATGAACCAGTAGACTCTATTTGTGATTGTTTTTTTCTTTTTTATTTCATGGCATCATTAGTGATGTCTTTCTCTAGTGTTTGAAATGAGGGCGAAAAATGAAATATCATACGAAAGTGCATCAGCTTACAAGACATACATCAATCTAATTCTTATTTTTATTTTAGCTATTGCTTTGATTATCTACTTTTGAATGAATACCTTAGCAATTCATTTTAATTTTTATGACTCAATGTATTTTTATGTGCATATGCGTGTTGGGTGGTGTAATCTTCTAGTTTAGTGCTGCGTACTCTCTCAACTTAGTAGTATTTTCTCTTGTTCGGTGGAAATCAGTGAAATCAAAAAATGTTCGGTCCTTCAAACCAGACAGATGTATGTACTTTAACACAAAAGAAGCGCCCTGTTCACGAGATCACATCAACAGAACTTCGAATGACGAGTTCCTTGTTTTTCATTGCTCGAAATTTAGTCCTCAATACCCAAAGGGATGTGCGAATAATATTGTACCCGAAGAACACTTGCCACACCGATACAAGAGAGACATTTTTACCCATTATCGCAGCCTTCTTGACACGAAGCATAAAGTAAGGAATTGCAACAAAGAAAGCTGAATATGCTTTTCCGAGGAAAGACAAGTCTTTCTGACCTAATAGCACACCTTCTGCAGCACACATGATTCCATGTGCAAAAAAAATAGCAGAAATGGTGGGTATTACGGAGTTAACTAACTCTAGAACTCGGAGATCACTTGTAAAGAATCCACCCAGCATTGGTACACAAGACACTATTGCGGCTATTGTTGCGCCAAAGATGGCACCTGTCTTGATGAAATTAACAGTTGTTTGCCAAAGATCATCAGCACCCTCGGGAGAGTTACTCTTCTCATAAACTCTTGGGACCAGACTTTGAGCTGTAAGACTCAAAGAATCTGCAACAGGAGTTAGACAATAGAAAAATGAGGTTATGATCTGTTGTGCTGCCATGGACAATGTTCCAAAAGAACTCGCAACAACATGTGCCATAGCAACGTAAGCAGAGACTCTACCAATGGAGGTGGCGGTAACTGGGACGACATAAGGATAAAACTTTTCTACAAGTGATTTGTCAGGTCGTTGTAAATATTGAACTGTTTTGAATCTGCCAGACAAAAATCCCTTCGCTGAAAATTGTTCCTCTTTCGTTGTCTTTATTTTGATTTTGCTGCTTCTTGTGAAAAACTTTGCTAGAGGATTCTGTTTTTTTAGCTCGTATGGATTATCTTCATCAGCTGTGCCTTGAATAGAGGTGTGCAATTTTTTCAAAGAGTTTTTGATTCTCTTTCTTTTTGAATCAAGTGCTGCTGATGACGAAGAAGCTAGACGAAGTATTTTTTTTGTGACTCTAACTCTCTTCGCGGCATCCTCTGATGATCCACTGTTTAAAACTTCAGGATACGTTTTATCCTTCTTACTTTTTGATGTTTTGTGAGTGAGCCATTTTGTGAAAAAGAACAACGCTGTATACTGAGAAATGACTGTTGCCCATGCCGCTCCAGCTGCTCCACCTAACCAAGCTGCTTTCTGTCCAACAAAAATCGCATCACCTATAAAGTTTACAATAGCAGCAGCCGCTAATACATAAAGAGGGCTTCGAATGTCTTGCATTCCTAAGCATGCTGCTTGGGCTGATCCAATGATAGCAGCGGCGGGCATTCCTAAGGCCCTAATATTTACATATTTCCTAGCTGCAGAAAATATAATAGGATCAACATCATTTGATCCAATGATTCCATATATGGCGAACTTCGAAGTTAAAATGAGAATAGTACCCAATCCGAGCCCTACTAGACCTGAAAGCTGCAATGATGATATGAGAGTGTTTGCCGTTTCATCTTTGCAAGGAGAGAACTTCTCTTTTTCTTGGGCAGTAGCGATCAAGTTTGTTGTCGCAGTGTAGAGAAATGCCTGATTGTGGTGGTTGTTACAACGATGTATTAGATAAAAATTCAGACATTGACAAAAAACAATAAAATAGATTTTTTGAGAAAAAAATAATGAACTTACAATCAGGAGAGCAGAATAATCACAAATGGCAACTGCAGGATTCAATCCAGCTTGTTGCTTTGTGCCAGCTAGTAAGCCTACTGCTGCTGTGTCAATGAGAGACAATATTGGCCCACATAGCCACACTCCTATGGCTGGTACGGCGAATTGAATAATTTTACGGATGCTTGGACTAGAAGTCTCTTTTGTTTCAGTCTTTACCTCTTGAATAGTTATCGTTTCTTGCATATATTCACCAATTTCTTTTGACATTTGCACAGAATCGGAGTTTTTTATTTCCGTAACTATGCTTTCTGCCATTATGTCCGCTATTACTTTCGATTCAGGGTCTAGAGGAATAAACGAGTCGTCGAGTGCAATGTAGTTGTTCTCTCCAGCTCCTGCAATTCCGTCGACATCTTCATAAATTCGAGAGGTCCCTTCATCTTCGTCGAGACTTGGAGACTTTGTTCTGGTATCCGACATGAACCGTGCCGTGCACGTTCTTGAAAATTGAGCATTTTGTACATATTTCGTTCCAAACGATCTTCGATCAGTGATTGATGTTGGTGGTATTAATGATGTGGCTGAGCTGAGCAAAAGAGCTGCTGTTATCGAATGGTGCAGTTGCGGCATATTTGTTTTGTTATTTTTCGTGAGGCTTTGACTTCTATATAAACTGGATATTTTTTTAAAATGCAAATTCAAATTGAAATTAGATCTGTTGTTTTCCTTGTGTAGAAGATTTGTAATTAATAGGGTACTGTTTTGTAGTCTGCAATGCTAAATTAAAAGTATTTGTGATGACATCTGCTTTTCCTATTCGAATTTCTCATTTTTGCGTGGGACAAGAACAAACATAGGGAAGTTGATGTGGAAAGAACTAATTTGAGTAAATGTTTGTGTTGTAGGATCTCCAGCAGCTCTAGTATGAAAATATACGTAAGATGGTTTAGAACTTCTTTCCTGATACATTCAAATATTACTCGAACACGTAATTGGTATATTTTCACATACGAAAAAGCCTTGGCAGAAAGTTTATGCTAAGACTTACATACGAAATGAAATGGAGACTCGAGGAATTAGTCGTATTTGTGTGACATATGGTGACTTTTATACCATTCACGTGCAAAGTGTATGCTTCTTTACCTCAATCCAAGATTTCACTAATTTACGTCATTCAAATTGGGATTGGGTGAGAGAATATGAAAATCTTAATGTTAATGTACTGAAATCAACTCATTATTTCATTAAGTTTTTTGTGCATGTAACCGTATTCAACCGTAACTTAGTTATATAGATATTTACTACTTACAGAAAAAAACTATAAAATAATCGACGGATGGATCATAATAGTCCACCATATTAATTTTCCCTATGGAGACATAAAAGAAAATGTAGACGAGTCCTTACGCACATCTGCTGTCGTAAAGCATAAAATCTTTATACGAAGCAAAACATGTATTTAACGGAATGGTTTAGTCAAGATGACGTAATTTGATGAATTTTCATTCTTCGTTATCACATTACGTATGTCTGTAACACAACATATCAACTATTGGCTTCAACTAAACTTGACATCATTTTAACATGACATAGGCGAGAGGTATTCTCACAAAAATATCTCCGTCTGCTGTAGGTCAGGCGTAAATTTAGAAACTCCATGTGGTAGGTTTGTGGTAAAAAATTAGAGATACATTATTTCAAATGGAATTACAAACGCTTCTAAAATAAAAGGTCCGGTTATAAATCCGTTTTTTTTTACCAATTCGATGATTTTCGAGTCGATTTAATATTACACGTGGATGCATAAAAATGCTTTTTTATTTTCTTAATTTGTATTGGATTCCCCAAAATTTCGGAATCCTCAATCTTTGGGAGAAAAGTCATACACATATAAAGTGTTCTAAGGTAAAAGATATTTGTCTATTTATTTTTATACATTTAAGTCGTAGCTTACTTCTGTGTTTGTTTTGTATTGACAGATACA
>Ga0115008_10004506_pt1 | contig 11573 bp, 10 predicted proteins | sample FraStrMetagenome_FD_87164 | JGI IMG/M metagenome (GOLD analysis project Ga0115008, IMG submission 87164) | Marine eukaryotic phytoplankton communities from Arctic Ocean - Fram Strait ARC3M Metagenome | ecosystem: Environmental > Aquatic > Marine > Oceanic | place: Fram Strait | collected...
GATGTCCCAGTCGGACCCGAACTCCTTGGCCGAACCGTTGATGGTCTCGGAAACCCCCTCGATGGTCTTGGACCCATCGATACCAAGCTCCGACGAAAGGTTGATCTTAAGGCTCCCGGTAAGTCCCGCGAATTTGAACACGAGCTGTTCTAACAACTTCTCAAGGTATCATTGCCCGAAAGTCTGTCCACGAACCTATGCAGACTGGTCTTAAGGCCATCGACTCCCTTGTCCCAATCGGTCGAGGTCAGCGAGAGTTGATCATTGGTGATCGACAGACCGGTAAGACCGCTGTCGCTCTTGACACCATGTTGAACCAGGCCCGATTCAACCAGGGTGACGACGAGACCAAGAAGCTGTAAGTCAAATATACAAAAATTTTGACTACTGTTGCTCTCTAGTTACTGCATCTACGTCGCCGTTGGCCAGAAACAGTCCACTGTTTCCCAGCTCGTCGCTCGACTTGAGGCTGCTGGCGCCCTTCAGTACTCCATCATTGTTATTGCCACCGCTGCTTACGCTGCTCCCCTTCAGTACCTTGCTCCCTACTCTGGTTGCTCAATGGGTGAATGGTTCCGAGACAACGGCCGACACGCCGTCATCTTCTTCGACGATTTGTCCAAGCAGGCTGTTGCCTACCGACAGATGTCCCTCCTTCTCCGACGACCTCCAGGACGAGAAGTATGATGACTTCTTTAATGTCATTCTCTAGCAACATGTCTTAAGGCTTACCCTGGTGATGTCTTCTACCTCCACTCTCGACTCCTCGAGCGAGCAGCCAAGATGTCCGACGCCACTGGTGCCGGCTCCCTCACCGCTCTCCCCGTCATTGAGACCCAGGCTGGTGATGTCTCCGCTTACATCCCAACCAACGTCATCTCTATTACTGATGGACAGATCTTCTTGGAGAACGAGCTTTTCCTCAAGGTAACTGCCGGTTAATTTTTCTCTTTCTAAAAAAACTGTAAAGGGTATTCGACCCGCCATCAACGTCGGTCTTTCCGTCTCTCGAGTCGGTTCCGCCGCCCAGATGAAGGCCATGAAGCAGGTTTCTGGTACCATGAAGCTCGATCTCGCCCAGTTCCGAGAAGTCGCCGCCTTCGCCCAGTTCGGTTCGGACATGGACGCCGCCACCCAGCAGCAGCTTGCCCGAGGTACTCGACTCACTGAGCTCCTCAAGCAGAACCAGTACGAACCAATGGATGTTGCCACCCAGGTCTGCGTCATCTACACCGGTGTCCGAGGTCACCTCGATGTCATCAAGCCCGATCAGGTCACTGACTTCGAAGCCAAGTTCGTCGACCACCTCCGATCTGCCCAGACCGGTAAGAACCACTCAGAGCAAGCATTTTACTAAACCGTTTTCAGAACTCCTCAACGGCATCTCCGAAGGCGGTGTCCTTACCGAAGCCCTCGAAGAGAAGCTTAAGACCGTCATCGCTGACTTCCTCGTCACCTACACTGCATAAGATGGAGAGACAAAGCATCATCCTTGAATGAATACGACATGTTTTTATTTATTTACCCAGCTTTTTCATCAAAGCTGGGGTAAGCCCCTGTAGTTCAATTCAAACTCTTATTTATTTTGAGAAAATTAAACAAAGTTCATCACTCCCCTGGCCATACAGGTCGCGTCAAGACAACACCAACATAATCTCGCGCAAAAGCTCATGGCGACGACTTGGAAAGTTAAAACATTCCCGGTTGCTGTTCATTATTTATTCATCGTCCTTGTTTTTTGTCGAGATTAAAATAAATAAAATTCGCTAAAACCTTGTCCAGGACAATTCAGATGTCTCATGATTCCGAGCACAAAAAGTGCTACGAATACTATCGCACAAAGTGTTTCAAATTGCAAGAGCAGCTGAATACGGAGCAGGAGAAGGCGAATGAGGCCGTTCGTGAGTACTGTCTACTTATACAGAAGTCTGATAAGGTTCGTTGGTCGCGTAGCTTGTTTTCTTCGTTGTCTTATGTCCACAAATCGTAAATCTCTTATTCCGTTTTGATTTATTCCTCCATTGTTGGTTGTAAATTAGAAGAGAAAAAGATTTGATTGTGTTTAGGCACAAAGGGTCCGTATTCAAGCAGCCTACCAGAAACAACAAGATACTTTCTCGAAAAGAGCAAGTCATCTCAATAAGAAAATTGATAGTTCGCGTAAGAAAATGGACGAGTTATGCGTTGGCCGAAGTTCATCCAAGGCGGATATCAGACCAGAAGCAACTCATGTATCCGCACCAGAGTCGAGAGCCGTATCCAGATCGTTAAGTGTTTACAACGACAATTCACAGGCTCAACAAAGAGCGAAACTGTCAAATGAGTCCATTAATTTGGCGCATAACGAAGGTTTGAATTTACAATCCATAGTCGGCCGATTTTAATTGCGAGCTTTAAGATCCAAGTGAGGACTTTAAGCTTAAAATTACGGACCTTGTAAGCGAGCCCAGGCAGAGATTTAAAAACAAATTCTAATTTTTACATTCTGTGTAGAAATAATATAAAATTTTATTGAAATCCGAAAAAGTGAAACAAAACAAACAATGATTGACGAAAAACTAGGCGCAATATACGAGCGTGTAGATAAATATGAGCAGGACATCGAGAAACTACGGGGAGATTTCTTAACAAACTCGTTATTCCACCGTGAGCAGTCGGAGCAACTCGCCGAGCGCAGTAAACAACTTGAAACGGACGTATTCGATTATACCGACAATCAACAGCTCGAGATACAGCAACTCAAGTTGGCAAATTTGCTATTAAGTTTTCAATACGATTTAGGAATCAAATCAATGAAATGTCTGAAAAGCTTGAGTATGACAATCGCAGAATTCAGCGTGAATTTAACGAAAAACTTGACAATATTTATGAATGCATCGAAAAACTAGAGCTCGGACGTTTGCGAGCAGAGAAGACTCGTCAAGAACCAGAAGCGATAGCAGGATTGAAAGATGCTGTTATTGCGATATTCACTGGAGTTCTTGCCCTTATTTTTTACATTCTAACATTTCTCTCGGTAAGAAACAGAATCAATTCAAGAAGCTTATTATTCAATTCAGTTTCTCATGGCACCTCTAACAAAGAATCCTCTAAGATCCACTGTCGCAATTATCGTTCTAATTTTTGCAATCATCTTCTACAGCAAACAAGCATGATATTTTAAATTTCTTCCCGAAAAAACACCGCGTTCTTCACCCTGTCCGATTACTGTTTCTTCTAACTGTATTCTTGCCCATCATGAAATTACCTCTTTCTTCTTCATGTTCCAAAATCTGTCTACTCGAATAAAAAAAATAAAACTGCTAGTCTATTTTGTGTGATTTTTTATTCAAGACATGCATTCAGACAATTGAAAGATGGACGGCGATAGTGGCCTGACAAATTTCCTCTTTGGAAATGTCGACGAGGATGGTCGCCTTGAAAGCGATGTTTTCGACGATTCCGAAAAGTCACAAGTAAATGCATTATCTCAAATGGGAATGGGTGGCTTGCTGGACGATTTCGACAAAGAAGCGCGCGAATATATGCTGCCAGAAGATTATAAAATGCCACCACCGAGTCCACTAGCTAGAGATTACTCTCATATTTCGGATGATGACGAATTAGAAGATTTTGATAGCCCGGGATCCAGTAAAAGCGTACAAAAATCCAATTCTATGCCTCCGCCACCAGCTTTTAAGGACAGAAAAGAGTCTGATGGGGGGATAATTCTTCCGAGCTTAATATTGCCTAGCGTCGTAAATAGTAGCGATGTCGAAAATGAAGCAAATAATCCGTCTGATAAAGAAAAAGAGCCAAGTACATCCGAGAGTCAAACTTCCGAAAAAGGCGATTCTTCACGTAAAGCCTTAAGAAAGAAGAAACATAAAGAATATACCGAGGCCGATCGAGTATTTAAGCAAGTGAAAAAAGAAATACGAGGAAAAATCGAGCAAGCTTCAGTCAGAGAGCTCTTCCCGAATTACGTCAAAAGGCGGCCACCTCGGTTTCTGGATTTATTTAAGCATGCTCCGAATAATATGGACGTTCCGAATCCGTATCGCTTCCTCCAGAACAAGAAACCTCCTCAGGAGCTCGACTTTCTCGGCGATATAAAAGAGCAAAAAGAAAAAGCAACTACTTTTGCGAAACCAAGATCGCCTAAACTCGAGGAGATCGCAGATGATGACGAAAAAATCGCACTGCAAGAAATGGCGTGGTGTGATGAAGCTGAGATAGCCGAAGAAGGTCAGAAAGAAGAAAAATTAAAGAAAACACCACAGTGGCGAAATGGTCCGGCTAAGCTTTGGTTTGACATGCTCAATGTTCCGGCCGATGGCGAAGGCTTTCATTATGGATTCAAGCTCAAGCCCGAAGTACAGAAAGAGTTTGACGAAATGGACGATAAAGAGCGCGAAAAGAGAATCGCCGACGACAATAAAGTGACGTATGACTACAATCTATGGGAAAATCTTGATACAAGTGTGCCTCTCCACGCCCAGATCGACTGGGAAAGCGACATTATTTGGGACCCAGAGGATGCGCACAAGAAAAGATCAACAGGCTCCCGCGTTGATAAAGAGCGCCTGGCAGGATGGATTCCGAAAGAAAAGAGTCGGGAGCAGGATCAACTGCAAGTTGTGGGAAACAAGTCGATTTTCCCAATTGACAACTATGAATTGATCTATGGCGAGTGGGAGAGGGAAATAATTTGGGACTCGCAAAATATGAACTATCTGCCTGTTCCGAAAGATTTCAAAGTCAACCCAAATGACGATCAGCTCATTCTGCAGATTCCAGAAGATCCTGAGCCAAGGGCCGAGTTCAAAGTCAAGGAAGGAGGAAAAAATAAAAGAGAGCTTTTCAAAAGAACCAAGGAAGTCTTGCGCGATGTTGGAATTGGTCAGAAAAATGACGACGGTATGATTTTTTTTCGAATTTTTAATAGTTTAAATACAGTGGTAGTAAACAAGTTCTGTACAAATATAAGTGCAATTTTAAACAAAAGTAACGTTGCCGCAGTTGGTCGGGAAATATGATTTCATATTGTCGGTGTTTTCCAAGATAGAATCGTCAGCAGTGTAGTTTGGTAGATCCCAAATAAGTGACGGCAGCTCAGAATCTGTAGATATAATGGAACATCCAGAATCATTGGATAGCGACTCTCGTGTATGAGACTCAACTCGCAGACGCAAGATCTCTTGTTTAAGAGCTTCGATTTCGCTTTTGTAGCATTCTGTCTGAACCTTCAAATTGTCCATTACTCGATTATTGTGGTCGAGCATATTCGAGAAGCGGGCTTCGCTTTCAAAGAGGACACTTTCGTCAACGCCGATATCACCCTCGGTTTCGGGGAGATTTCCGCAGACGAATTTTCGGAGGATTTTTTTCATGAGCTTGTTCATTTTACTATTTCTCGTTCTGCTTTTTTGAAAGAAAACTGATTGTTTATTATTATGCTTTTCGATTGAGTAGAACTTGATTATAAAGGCAAAAAGTCAGAGCTCACGCGCGCCTTCAGCTGGCGCGCCATTGTAATTACAGTCCACTTGCCAGGTGCAATTAACTGACAGCTTTCGTTTTTAGTTGATGACGAGATCGTTCCTCAACTCCGTCCCGAAAAAGACATCTGGAACTTATCGAATGACGACTTTTATGACCCGAAAGCGAAGGCCGATAAATCTGGCAAAGGTGGCCATGGAGTTCTCCAGCATTCAACACCAGGCGCGGCTCATTACATTTTAAAATTCATAAAATACTTCACTTTTGAGAAACATCGGGCGTTTGAAATAGCATTTTATTTTTTATTTTAGCAAATCAAAAAAACTTGAAATAACTTTAAAATGTTAAAAGTCATGAAATTTAAGCACCAATGTCAAAAAATTCAAAAAAGTAAAAAAAATTTCGATGTCAAAGAAAAACATTTTTCAACAATGGTTGCCGTCAATTTACAAAGAGAGTGACAGTAAGCGGTCACTGCATCGCGGCATGATCAAATACTAAAACAAATTCCGTCTGAATCGGTTGGATCAAAGCGGCGACCGATTTATTAAAGCTCGTTCATTACTTTTGACATTTGTTATGATCTGCAAATTTTCGAATTGACAGATGTTAGTCCTCCGTATTTTTGAATTGTTCTTTGAGCCGTGTGTTTCAGGGATCGAATTATATCAAAGCCTTTTCCCTACGCACTTGGATCATCAAACCCTTAGAAGATTTCACAGGCCGCATTTCAATACTTTCGATATTCCAACCGGCCTCCCTCTCAAGATCCGATCATGTATCAAGGTATCAGGGTGCTTCACGGTCAAGCGTTCTCCAAGATGGATATAAGATTATGAAATTTATGATTTTATGCTCCCGGATTTACCAGGTATCATCGCAGATTTCATGTTTTAATCAGATTATGACGCCCCGTAAAGATTGTCCCAAAGAAATTTTTGTTGTTTACTGTATAATTTTTTGGATCAGTTTTTTGGTACAACTGAAAAAATACTGAAACGCTGTACCACCCTTAAAAAGCAAAATATTCTCCGCGAAAAGGAACGCGACCGAGAACGTCGAGCAACAGGCGGTGGAGATGTTTTCTTTATGCGGAAGCTATCCGACCTTTCTGCTCAAGATGGCGATATTGTTCTGACAGAGTATTGCGAAGAGTTTCCTCCTTTATTCAATATGGTTGGAATGGCTTCGCGTATAAAGATCTGGCGTCGACGAACATGTCGAGACAAACCGATGAACAGAATCTACAAATATGGCGAGCCTGCTTATTACACTCATCCACCGTTTTTGGGTCAAGTGAATGCCGACTCGTCTCAATCAGCGTTCGAAAATGACATGTTCAGATGTCCACTTTTTTACCACAATACGTCAAAGACCGACTTTTTGCTTATTAGAAACGAGGATACTTGGTGCCTGCGGGAGGTCCCGGAAACTTTTCTTTTGGGTCAACAATGTCCACTCATCGACGTACCGGGTCCGAATTCAAAGAAAGCGACCAGCTTCTCACGTGATTTCCTTTTGGTCTTCCTTTATCGTCTTTTTTTAAACTCAACAGTTCAGCCGAAAAAAATAAGAATGGAAGAAGTGCGAAAAGCGTTCCCAGCGCTCTCTGAGGGGTCGATAAGAAAACGATTGAAGCAGTGTGCTGAATTTAAAAGAACTGGAATCGACAGTAATTGGTGGGTTCTCGCTTCTGATTATCGCCTGCCGACAGAAGAAGAGATCCGTGCACACGTAAAACCAGAAGAAGCATGTGCGTTTTACTCCATGTTGGCTGCTGAACAAAGATTAAAGGATGCTGGGTACAGAGAGAAGTCTCTCTTTCTAGACGAAAAAGATGATGAGGACGAGGCTTCGAAAATGGACATTGAAATCCTATGCGCACCGTGGCACACTACTCGTGCTTTCTTAGCCGCGATGAAGAACAAATGCCTGCTCGACATAACAGGAGCAGCTGATCCCACTGGTCAAGCGAGAGAAGGCTTTTCGTATGTCAAAATTCCAAGCAAACCTAATCAGCGCGACGAGAATACGCCAGCGCAGCCAAAGAAGCTCGTCACAGGAACAGATGCAGATCTTCGACGGTTGAACTTGAAGCAAGCGAAAGACATGTGTCGCAAATGGGGAGTATCTGATGCGGTTATGAACAAGTTGACACGATGGGAAGTCATTGACATGGTAAGGACTCTGTCGACCAGACAAGCGCGAGTGGGGGATACTTCTGTTTCCAAATTTGCGAGAGGAAATAGATTCTCGGCAGCGGAACATCATGAGAGATACAAAGAAGAGTGCCAACAGCGATTTGACTTGCAGGCAAAGCAACTTGGAGATGATAGAGTTCTTACAACCGATGATTCATCATCAGAAGACGACGCAGACGAGATTGATCTGATGGAGAAGAACCTGGACGCGCTGTTTTCCAGCAAATCAAAAACACAGCGGGAAGTCCAGGAGGAACGCGAGGAAAAGGAGCGCAAAGAGCTTCTGAAGATGATGAGTCAAGATTCAAGCAAAAAGGAGGAAAAAGATCATCCTCAAAAGAATCCACTGGCGAATATTGACATCACTGGCAAAGTGCTTGTAATCAGAAGAAAGGTGAAAAACTCATATGGTGAAATTGTTGAGAAAAAAGAGACTGTGAGGAAGCCAGAAGTAATCGAAGCGTATTTGAAGATAAGGGCTTCGAAGACAGACCAGGAAGCTCTGAGGAAATATGTACAGGAGAATTCGGATGAAGAAAAAGAAAAATTAGACAAATTGAGGCGCGAGAGGCGAAGATTACAAGAGCAGATTCGGAGAAGCAAGAAAAATAAGAGAAGAATCATTGAACAGTCGTATGGTGGAGACCTTGATGAATCTGAAGAAGATGATGGAGGATATCCAGTCGTTAGGGACAATAAATTAACAATTTCAAAATCACTTCTAAAAGTAAAAATTTAAATAAAATTTTACAAAATCAAAATAAATTAAGGGCTCGACAAAGAGAAAGCGCAGTTCATCTGATGAGAATCCGCCACCATTTTACGCTGCAATGAATGAAGGCATTCTGATCCCGAAAAAGGGATCAGGGCGGCGCGGCCGGCCTACCAAGAGAACGCGGCCAAGTGAAAGCGACTATCTTAATCAGCGGCCGATGCAGAAGCGTGAAAGAATTCGCGCCGATCCGCAAGTGTCGATAAGCTCCCTCTTTGAAAGTATAATACTCGACATGAAAGACGTCCTTGCTGATCGTATGGATGCATTTGTGCCGCCTGTAGATAAAAAACATGTGCCAGATTATTATGATATTATTCACAGTCCAATGTGTATACAAATGATACGAGAAAAATTACGCGATAATAAATACTCGACTAGAGAAGAGTTCTTAGAAGACTTTGAGCTCATTTATGACAATGCGAAACTCTATAATGGTGTTGAATCCATCATCACAAGGTGTGACCTTACTCTTGTTGCAGTTGTTTTAGAATTATGATTAATCTTATAAAATTTAGATTTTTATATGAATTTTAGAAATGCAGATGCAGTAAGAGGTTATATCAAGAAACGTATGCTGAGCGAAGAGGACAAGCTTCAAAAACTGGAACGACAGATTAATCCTCTTCTCGATGATAATGATCAGAATCAACTTACCTTTACTTTGAGAAAAATTATCGATAAGTTTCTTCAAATTGAGAGTATGCGTTCTTTCCATATACAAATCTCACCTTTTTAAAGATGCGCAACAATACTTCCAAAATCCAGTTGATAAAAAGCGATATCCAGATTACTACACAAAAATCATTCATCCGATTGACTTTGGAACGATTCAAAAGAACTGTCAGAGACACTACTATCGTGGTCATCAGCATTTCTTGGAAGATGTCGAACTGTTACATGCGAATTCAATTAAGTATAATGGCCCAGAACACGTTGTTACTCTCGTAAGCTACTTTTTAAAGGTAGTTGATCTAAAATAATAACTTAAGACTGCCAAACGCGTTGTGGATCTTGCCAACTCTGAATGTGAAGCTGTCAAAGACCATCTCGACAGGATGGAAAGCGGAATCCTTCAGTCCCAGGAAAATCACCGAGAATTTATGGATGACTTGGAGCTTTCCGGTAAAATCTAAAGAGGGTCACAGAAAAACAAGTTTTACTTTAGACAACGAGTTGGAAGATTCGGAAGAAGAAGAGCAGGAGGAAACACAGCTACAAGACCTCCAGACAAATGAAATCGGTCAAGTTCAAGTCGGACTTCCCGAAATTATTCCGCAAGAACAGCAGATTCTTCAGATGCCGCAAGTTCTTCAGGTTCAAAAAGAAAAACAGCTTACATTTTTTCAATATTTATTTATAGGAGGAAGACAGCACAGATTTTACAAGTCAATTCTTGAGTGCAGATTTGGATATTTCGGACGAATCATCAGATGACCCGAGCGCGAATCCTAATCTTGCTTTTGAGGGCACTGGCTTGTCGGACTTGTCCGGCGATAATGACTAAAACCACGCCTTTATTGCTCGAACCGGACTTAAAATCACTGCTTTTCTGTAAAAGATATTCAGCATATTTCCTTAACTTCCTTCACACTTTCATTAGGAGCAATTCAACACGAAATAAATTCTTAAAAATTAAGAAATTATGGCATGGCGTTGTAGTGGTAAATCCAATACTGCGCTTATTGAGAATCTTTACAAAGCAGACATAATCACATCAAATGTTGTAAGGTGTGCGATGAGTTTGACAGATCGCCGTTGTTATGTTGGACAGGTCAGAAATTGTAGATGCGCGTTTTTCAATAATGTTTAAAGCTAAATTATAATCTGGCTTATGAAGACAGGCCCTTATCAATTGGTTTTAACGCGACCATTTCTGCTCCTCACATGCATGCATATGCTCTTGAGAACCTTCTTGATCCGTTGAAAAAAGCTGGCGAGGCTGGACGGGTGCCAAAAGTTCTGGATGTTGGCTGCGGCTCCGGATATTTATTAGGTGCTTTCGCGAGATGTTACGGCGCCCATGTTACGGGCTTAGGTGAGCTTGGCGATAATTATTATGACCTGGTACGGAAGTAATATCTTGAAATGATTAGTTTTCTGTGAGAGCGGAAGTTCCGGTCTGATCTAAATTAAAGCTTTGACTGTTTCGACCTTTTTAAAAAGTTTTAAGAACACATAAAGGACTTGTACAATCTCTCCGTATCAAACTTTTCTTCGGATGTGAAAAAATCCGAGGACGGAGAATCCATCAGCGATCGAGTTGAAATCCATCATTGTGATGGAAGACTGGGCTGGCCATCGGAGTCCACTGAGGAGCATTATGACGTGATTCATGTGGGAGCGGCCGCTCCAGGTATCCAGTGGTAGATATTCTTTCTTAATATTGAAGCTCATTATTTATCCTTGGAAAGAGATACCTAAATCTTTCTTTGCGCAATTGAATCGCGGCGGACGGTTGATTTTGCCAGGTGCGTCTTTGATTAATGAATCGTAGTTAAGTTAGCTTTAAGTTGGCCCAAAAGGAGGTAGTCAGATTTACCAACAATGGGATAAAGACGAAGCTGGAAACTTGAAGAACCATAATCTCATGGGCGTTATCTACATCCCTTTGACCGATGCGGAAGATCAGTTGAAGGACACGAATTGATATGTTCATTTGTTACGTTAATCACTTGCCCAAAATATCCCGCTTGTCGAACTTACCTGCGAAACTCACAAAAAATAGAAAAACTTACATATTATTAAACTTCAGCGAATTCGGAAAAATGATTCGTGCGAACATTTTGCGAAGAATAAGGCCTCAGAAAGTTTCCTCGCGACTGAAATCAGACAAACCAGATGAATATTCATCTGAATCAGGAATAAAAACATTTTCGGACGATCGTGTCTCGTCTAATTTAAAAGCGAATCCAGATGAAGTGCTTAGTGCAGACAAGCTTGTGGATGAGCTCGATAAACCCATGAAGGCGTCGGATTTGGAGAAACGAGGAGCTGATGAAATTTATGAGAAATTCATGGAAATGAAAGATTATGACGGCGATGGTAGACTACAGGTAGTGATGAAATACTAGTCATCGTTTGGCGAATAAGCGATCATTAACATTTTTAATCTCTTA
>Ga0115008_10004507_pt1 | contig 11571 bp, 12 predicted proteins | sample FraStrMetagenome_FD_87164 | JGI IMG/M metagenome (GOLD analysis project Ga0115008, IMG submission 87164) | Marine eukaryotic phytoplankton communities from Arctic Ocean - Fram Strait ARC3M Metagenome | ecosystem: Environmental > Aquatic > Marine > Oceanic | place: Fram Strait | collected...
ATAAAGTGAACGAGCCAAGCTTCTAATTGGGAGAACAAAACAAATGCGTATAAACTTGACAAATAAATGTCACATTATTTATTAGAAGATTTTTAAGCGCTTAAGGTCCTCTTGAAAATAAAAAATAAAATAGTTAATTTTCAATAATTAATAAATAAATTACTGCAAACCTTGAAATTCGTACCTTTAACCTCTTATATCTATAATTCTAGTTCCTTCTCTGCAAAAGGAGTTTCTTGCCAAGTGTTCTGGTGATTAGCGTTGATGAAGCTATTAAGCGCTGCTGATTAGGATTGATGAGTAGAGAGTCGAAGGTCTAGGTGGGCGGAGGGTGCGAGAGGGGAGCAGTCCTATGCTGGTCGGGTGTCGAATATCGCCGATCTGTGCACCTCCACCTACACCGCCGATCTATCTCTTTTTGATTGAATGAATCTATCCACCCAAAACACGAATCTGACTTGGTGCAATCTAACTCGGTACGCCGAGACGATTTCTTTTTTGTTTTTGACATAATCACCCGCGCCGGGGACAAAAGCGCCTGCGGTTTGCCATCGCAGAGAAATTCAACCACACCGTGCAGCTTACTGAGCAATTACATGCGCAAGAATTCGGATCAGTTACTTTTGCTCATAGACGATGACTCTCGTTCGTTTTTGAAGATCACTGAATCTGCGTTTTCAATCTTGCGACAATAAGTTTTTTGACTTTTTTATTAAAAATTTTGGTTAGTATAGTTTGGTGAGTATATGATTTTGTGTTAGTTTTTTTAGAGAGTCGATAGTAGTCAATTATTCAGTAAATTCAGATTCACAAGCATTTGAAATTTACCGTAAAATACGGTTTTCTTTCGTCACAATCGGTGAAATTCCCGATTGAAGAGAATTCTTCAAAATCAAATGAGCAAGCTTCGTTTTCATTATTTCCGCAAGTCGTGTTCATTTCTGCGGTCAAGTCATGCTTGAAATTGCATATTTTTCCATCCCCGCCACATAGTTTTCCGTTAGATCGACCAAATGTTGCCGATTGAATCGAGACTTTATGATCAAAGGGGCAGACGATCTCCTGGATGGTTTCGCCGTCGCAGAAATTTTCTGCGAACTCGAGGTCTTTCTGTTTTCCGTAGATGTTTTTCACCCAAGTTCTCGGATGCGGCATTTCGACCAAAGGAGTCTTCAGAGAAGAGTCATCCGAAAGTTGGTACTTGGCATTACAATTGCTGAGCGTCGAGTCTACTTGCGTACAGTGCTTGTACATCATGATGAGTTTGAAGCGAGCAACTCGTTTTAAAAGCGTCATCGCTCTTCGTGGGCAGTTCGGGTAGATTTGCTCCTTGATCCAGCGCGCGTACTGGAAGTAAATCTGTTTCCAGGCGTTGAGAAAGGAGCTTGTAGGTAGATTCCAGCGCTTTACTGTCTTCGTTGGTTCTTTGACAGTATCGCCACCTCGAATACATTTTTGATCTCGATTGATCATATCGCGCATCGTTCGTTCCATTGCTGATTTTGCTCGGTCGCCGAATTTGACATACTTTCTTGAGTAATCGTCGGTGAAAAAAAGAGAGAAGAACAGATCAGTTCCAGTAACGATATCTTCACTGAGGGCAGTAGCAAGGTCATTATTCCAATTTGGAGAACCCTCAGCAAGTAGAAATTCGGAATTGTCGACGAAAGCTCTTTGAGAAATTTCGCTCCCGAGAATCAACGTCCCGAAAAGCGATATAAAAAACTTCATGGTTTTTTGTGAATAACTGCGGAGACCTTATCGACCTCTGAGATTGACATACGATTGACGCGTCTATATATGAATAAAAGCGGCAATTTGGAGGTTCTTTTGGTATAATTTCCAGATTTAGCGGTCAAATTCAGAGCTAGAAAGTGATTAAAAGATGAACACTGGATGAGCTTGATGGGAGTGCGGTTTGAACACGACCGTGGGAATTTTATTTATTTTAAGAAACAAGAAAGTTAAAAGCAAATTGACTGTCGAACAGAGTCCAAGCCGCAGAAATATTCGGAATTCCCATCTTTTTCGAACTCTTCTTTTAGTTCTTGCTCTGCTGCCAGTAAATTTGCCTTGAAAGTCTTTGCTGCTTGTTGTAGCTCGCTGTTCTCGAATCTGTACTCGACACCCATAAGCTGCAGAGCTTTTTCATTCAAAAGTGGGGGCAGAAAAGTGCACCAGACTTTCAAGAAATTTCTTGACTTCAGCAAATCACCCTTAATAAAAAATCATTCAGCTTTTTAAAAACCAAACATACCGTATTAAGCAGTTGTCCTGCAGGATCATTCATGACGTCAATTAGTTTCAGTCCTTTCTCTTCGCAAAAGGCATCCCAAAATTTTGTATTTGAGTACGGCTCGTAAGGAACTGAAAAAAACTTAACATACATATTAAAACCGACAGCACTTAACCAGTTATTGTAAGGCACCAGGGATTGTTCCGATTCAAGGTATGAACGTAGATTTCGTGATCCAAGGAATGAACAATTGAAACTTGCCAAATAAATGTTGTTAATAGATCAGCCATTGGCAGGACCTCGATTCCAGGTAGAGTAGCGCCGATGCTTTCTGATACAATTTGCCATTCTTTATAGATTCAGAAAATAGGACTCAAAACAGTTTTTTCATTCTCTGAACCTGATCCTTCGGGATCAACAAGGAGGGCAACTTGACAAACAAATCTTCGTACAACGCTGTTATATTTTCTTAGGATTTTTACGTATCTAAAAGAACTCTGAATTATTACCAAAATGGAGATCTTACGGTATGTCAACAAGGTTTTCGTCGTGAAGAAATGGCGACGGACAAAATTCTTCGGGTCGTTTGTTGTAGTACCGTTGGCACTCTTTTGACAGGTTTTCAATAAAGACCTCTTTCGTCATCGGAAACGCAAGCCAAGGCTTGAAATATTTATCTGCAAAGGAATTCTTATTATCTGAAGAGTTGCACACAAACAGAGCTTGGTGGTTTAAACGCTCTGTAAATTTGTAGTGAGGCTCTAGCAGCTGCCGTAAAATTGACGTCTCAGGTAGGAGTTTTTCGCAGCTGATTGCTACAGCTGAGGGGAGACAGAAATGAACCCAGTTGTGTTGAGTCGCAGGAATCATGAAGGCCATTGTAGTTTGGAGATGCAGTTTTAGAAGCTTCCAGTCGGCAAAGGAGACTTTAGTCTTGAAATAGACCTTTCCGCCAGCAGCTATCGCGATGATCTCTTCTCTCGTGAATCGAACCTCTCTCACGTCATAGTAATAATTCTTGTGTAAAACGTACGATTTTATATACTGGAAACAATATCCAAAAGTCTGCTTCCTTTTGTCGTATTTCAGGTATGACGCCGCTCCAGTATAAAGAAAGAAATTTATGATCTCCTTGTCCGATAACACAGAAGGCTTCATTTTTCCAACCAATACTTGAGCAATATCTTCGGACACTGATGTCGCCATTCGCCGGAGATAACAAGCAGATCTGTTGTAGACGAACTCCACGTCAGCCCAAGTTGAAACTGCGGTCACGTCAAATACATTCGGGTACTTTCTGGAAATAAGCCCCATTTTGGAAAAGCGTCGATATCCAAGACTTCGCAATCGTAGAAAGTACACGAGAAAGAGGTAGATCAGCTTTAAAGCCCAAAAAGTCATTCCAAAAAGGTATATCGGAAGAAAGAAAAGCAAAAGGAGACAGTAAATTATTTTCTCCAAGCATTCTCTTATCATTGAAAAACTAAATTTCGAAAAGAAAATTCTAAATAAGCTGGAACTGCGCCCTAAAATCTACTATTACAAAATTTAGTTTTGTAATTTGGGCAAATTGTATTCGGAAGTGCGAAAATTACATGAATGTCCGCAAGACAAGTTTATTAGTCGGGCTCGTTGTGTAAATTTCCATTTTTTAGGAAATTGCCACAGAAAATGTACAGTAAATAAATTGACAGCATTCCGAACACAAGGAGAAAAGACTGATCGCAAGGGCAGGAGCCGTAAAATTTAAACTTTTTTTCAGTCATAGAAATCATTTCCTAAAAATTTTTAACAAAAAATGTATGCTGATTTTACCTGAACAGAATCAGGAAAGACAAGTTGGTCTTTTTTCGAAGCGCTTTTTCGAGACCTTTCGACGTCAACCTTCAAGTCAAAGCTACTTGAAGTGTTTGAGGTTCTAGTCGAGTCATCTGCAAATTTAACAGAAGCAGAAAGCAAGTCTGTCGATGATAAAAACCGAGTCTTTCGGTCAGAATCTATCTCTCTTTATCATTCCTGCACAAGATGAGCTAGTGGTTGCCATTAAAAATCAAGAATGAAGAAACTGATACTTACGCAGATATAGCACGTGGCTTCGATTTTGATTTTGGTGCGTTGGATGATATTTGTATGAATTGATCTATCGCTTCATTAGAATTCAGATAGAATTATTAATTTCTTTAATGACCCACAACAGAAACCAACGAATTGGATTGAATGAAAACTACTGAATTGAATCCGTTAATATGCAGGAATGTGGCGATAGATAATGCATTTGCATGTTTTGCTGTTTCTTCATCTTTTTGAAAAAGATTAAATCCACTTTTTTTGCTCTGTCAAATCTCTAGCCGAAGAAATAAGATCGAGGGTGTATATTTGCAGCGAAAATAAATTGAAAGGACACGAATTCAACTGACAGTAATGTGATACTAATGGATCACGCTCTGACAGGTCGAATGAATTCCCTGTGATAAATTTTCCCCTTAGGACCGAGCTCTATTCCTTGTCACTTCTTATTTCCCCTCGGGCGCGTGTTTCTGTCAGTTTTTAGAAGCTTTCATAAATCTTTGTTTTGCGAATTGATAATTTTGAAATCGATGTAAATAATGGCTACCATTGAACATTTCAACCTATGAATACATTAGAACTACTTTCAACCCTAGATACGGAGCCTCGGAGCCTTAGGGCCAGTTCTTTTATAGATTAGTGTCCAGAGCAGACGCTACTTGCTTTTCAGCTCGCATTATAAGTACCAAGAGAAAATTCAAAAGAATATATATGAAGCTTGAAGCATCGATCCTCGCCAGTTTGACTGCGCAAAACCGTAAGGAGTTTCATCTCAGATATTACTTCAATAGTTATCTTTACTACACTTTATGACTTATTAGCAATTAAGTGGTGGAAGCCTTTTGGAATCCATTCAGCTTTTATCAACCGGCTGAAATCCCAGTCCAATCAACATACGATAATTTCTACCCAAGACCAGTCTATCAGGATCCAATCTACCAAGCTCCAGTCTATCAAGTTCAAGTTCCAACTGACTCCTGTAATGACAAGGTTTCTGGATGCCCTGGCTTAGCCTATCTCTGTTATGACAACAGTATCAAAGAACTCTGCCCTCAGACTTGTGGCTTTAACTGCAATCAGGTAAAAAATAACCTATTACTAACGAATAAAGTCCATCAATTCAGCAAGTCGCTCCAAGTTGGCCAAACATGTTTGGATTCAATTTTGCACCAGTTATGCAAGTTACTTCATCAACAGCAACTTCAATTACGTCAACAAAAACGACAACAACCACAGCAAAAACGACAAGGACAAGGACAACAACGACAACCACCACAACAACGACAACAACGATTACAATAACGACATCAACAACAAAAAGCTCCACAACGACAACCACGACAACAACAACCACACCAGCAAGAACAACGACAACATCAACGACAACAACAACGAAAACAACAACAACGACAACTCCAATGGATACTATTAATTCAGAAATGGATTTTTTCACAACTCCATCAACTACTGCGCTCATTCCGATCGAAGAATTCGGGAACTGCCGAGATACGATGGCTACCTGCGATGAGATGAAAAATATTTGCGAGGCGCAGCCTACTCACGCAGTCTTTAAAATTTATAAGCCACTTATGGAAGCATGTCGAAAGACTTGCGGATTTTGCGATACCAATGGAGCCTGTGCTAGCCTCGCCGAGTTCTGTCACGAGACTGGCATAAAAGAAACATGTCCAGGTACTTGTCGTGGGCTCGAATCAATGGCTTGGGATGATTCTTTGGAGGCCACGGAAGTAGAACTGACTAACCTACCGTCAACTACCGAAAGCTTTAACTGGTAGTAAAAATATCTAATGCCATTAGACTAATGGTATGAAAAAACTTTTTGAATTCGAAACATGTTCCTTAATAAACTCCAAGAATATAATTGATAAAATTAGTCCTATTTTGAAAAGATTTTAAATTATCCGTCTGATCTTCAAGATTGCTCGCTTGCAAATCGATTTGATATTCGTGCAAGTTCCGTCCTTCTCTTTTTTCATTTCAACAAGAATGTCCACGCGACACAAACAGAAAAATGAATCTCTCACAAGATTTTTGTCCCTTGTGGGCGTCTGCGAGAGAAATTATCGCGTACTATCATGTGTTCCAAAAGAGGGAATACCTGACAGAGAAATTTATTCGCAGGTAAATTTACTTCAGTTTTATAAGCAAACTATCTCAAGCCAATTGCACCTCCAACATACACCCCTTCGTACGAAATCAGCTGTGACTTGCCAGCGGGGAATCTGAACAGCCTCGATCGACTCGCGCCGAGAAAAGTAACCAGGCTTCCTTCTTTCAAGCTTCAGGAACTGACTCAAGCCCCGCTATCTTTTAATTATAACAAGTTCAATTTGGAGTCATAAAAAGCCACTTCTTGGTCAGAAATGCATCAGCTCCGTTTCGTCTTCGGTTGAGGTTCAGACGACGATTGAAGATTTGACCGGCCGGTCGCTCGATTTTGAATAATGCAAAGATTAAATACAAAAATATCATTTATTTTGTGCAGTTCTGTTAGGAGTCTGGGTTCAATTTATACAGTGCTGTCTATTTTCAGTTAGATTTACAACTTCATGAGTTTTTGCGCTGTCATACGTATCCTCATTGGCGTCAGACGCGCTTCGGGGCTTTCCATCCAGCATTCTTCGACTAAGCGCATTAGATCTCGGCCGAGAGTGTGCGTTTCTGAACAGAATTGTAAATCACTGCGGGACAATCTTAAGTAGCTTACCTAAAGCGCTGCTGAATACTGGTCGATAGCCGCGATCGACGACAACTGCTTTCATATCAGAGAGAGTCGGGTCTCCGGGAACTTGATCTTCAAAAGGCAGCTTGTAAGGAGCAACTTCGTGGGTTTCGTGGAGCACTGTTCTGGACAGGATCTCCCAGAAGACGAGTCCAAGTCCGTAAACATCAGCTCTTGCATAGGCGCTAAAATTTTCTGGGTTGAGAGCGCGGGTAAGGATTTCAGGAGCGAGATATCTTTTCGTGCCAACAACAACAGGGTCGGAAGTAAAGGTCGGCAGGTCGAGCTGGTGTGATTTAGAATCGTAACGAATCGCAAGTCCAAGATCACCAATTACACATTCACCGTTGGATTTGACAAGGATGTTTTTACTAAAGAAATATTTTTGAATATTTGCGATTTTTATCATCAAGAATATCTAGCGAGAGAATCGCACCGCTCTCCTACCTTTTGATATCCCGGTGAGCAATGGCACACTTCCCACGAGTTCCAAAGATTTCCTTGTGCAAAAATTCGAGGCCAGAAATTGCGGAGAAGATCATGGTCAGGCTTTGCTCCATCGTAAGCACATGCGTGTGCAAATAGTCGAAGAGTGAGCCGTTGTGGTGGTAGTCTGTGATGAGCCAAAGTTCAGTCGTGTGACCGTTGTCTAAACGGTTTTATTAGAGGAAATGGAAAATTAGGGGATGGTTTACCTTTATTATCCGCGGCAACGAAGCCAAGAATATTGCTGTGGCGGAGCATGGAGGTCGTATAGATCTAATTTCTGGTTAAATTTGGTTTTATAACTCTGGGAAAAATTCGAAATTTTGCGACTTGACTTACGCTGCACTCTCTTGCCCACGAAACGTCATCCCAGGAGAAAAATTTTTTGACCGCGACGTCGGTTCCTTGCCACCTTCCGTGGTACACTTCGCCGTATCTGATAAATATTGGTTAATCAGTATTCTAGGTCATTATTCAGAATTTTCCATCTGAAGCATGTGACGCACCTGCCCTTTCCTTTGATCTCAAGGAGGGTTATCTGGCGTGAAATCGTGCGCTGGACGAGGTTGGCGGGGCCAGCACCTGAACCCGAATTCTCGGAAAAGTCCAAGGGGACGACCTGAAAATGGAGGTTTATTTCAAAAATGGTGTTAGGCGTTTTTATCTCTTTCGTGTGAAATGACCTCGATTCTCAACTTACCGAAACAGTAGTGTTAGGGCTTGGGTCCAACTGTATCCCAGAATCGCTTCTGTTCGAGTCTCTTCTGACGATTTCATGTTTCTGCTCTGAAGTCCAAGGCTTACCATCGATTTCCACTTTCTTATTTTCTAAGTCGGACTTGGCGTTTTGGCCTTTCGCGGACCAGTCGCAGTAATTGTAGTATTTCACTTGAGTGCAGATCTTTCTGTTTATCGGCCTCCAGAGCATTATCAGCAGGACCATCAGCATGAGCACGATGCCGAGCACAATACCGCCCGAAATCATGTACCATTGGCGTAATCTTTGCTTTTTGAGGGTTGAATATAAAGTATTTTTCAGTGTCAATTAAATAGCGAAACAAGTGCATATTTATCTACAGTAGCTTATCGCCTTATTTCGTGGCGGATTTGGCAAGTGTATTTTAAGTACGTCCCACACGTAGAGTGATAGTCTAGGGATTAGGAATTAGTACTGTCATTAACAGTAACGGAGCGAGGCACTTATTTATGAATAACGAGGGCAAATAAATGCTTCGGTACTTGAGATTCAACCCTTGCCTGAGCTCGCTGTTCAGCTCCAGTTGGCCCAAGCGTTTCTTCTGCGTTGCAATTATGTCCTTCGCAGCACTGGTCGTCGATCAAACTGCTCGGTTTCGACCGACAAGTCGACATCTTCGCAAAGAATTCGTTCGCCACGCAGCCGTAAGCTTTTTTGTGAACGTGAAAGTTGCTTTCATCAGCGCTGTGAAAGTCGGGGATGCGATTCTTTCGGATGAAACGCACTGTTCTGAAGCAAGTTCCGGAAAGAGAGAGACAGTGGGTAGAATTGAAGTCGTTGTATGGCTGGGCTTCCGGTCGGCCTGGAGAAAGAAGAGCTGGGTCTCCGCATGCGATTTCGGCGCCAGGGAAGACAGAATCAGAATCGAAAGGTGAAGTGTGGATTATTCTGACTCCACAATTGCACCAAATGGGCTTATAAATAATTTTAAATGTCTATTTTTGATAGTTTTCAATTTTCTGTCTCTAATGTTACTTTTTTATATAATAATTTTAAATAAATAATTACGAAAGCTTTAGAAAGTGAATTGAAATAACTATTTGGTCATTTTTCTTACCTCAGGTTGTGTGTTTTTTCTTTTCTTCACATGCTTTTTACTCTCTGCGCTGTAGAAAATGGTAAAAACGAAAAGTCGCAAAATTTTCATCCCTCTTTTTTTCTTTTTCTCTGATTTGAATCTCGATAAAAATGGGAGTGTGTTTGAGTGACCCGCCGTCAGAAAACCTTATAAAGGGCGCAGGGCGTGAAAATTCCGCTGCGTGGCGCTGTCGCCTGTTTGCTCAAATTTCAATACTCACTACTTTTTTTATCGACAATGACCTCCCGCGTGGCGGATATTTGGAAAGTAGAGCGGGGAAAGGAAATTGCTGGGGAGGATGTTTTCAAGCTAGACAGGATAGATAGGAGGCTTTTATTAGGTAAACAAAGGAATGAATATCTTTTGAAGAATCATTCTGGAGCTTGTAAGTCACAGTATGGTGTTGTATTTTTTGTTTAATAAGTTCAAGAAAGTGAATCAAAGTTTTGAAATCAAGGAAGAGAACAGAGGTCGTTTTACTTTTAGTAGATTAACGACAGTTTCTTAAATCCCTCTCGAGCAGCCACGCACCAGATTACTATTGTACTTTACTCGATTATCATTCTTGTTATCCCATGCTCGACCTATTCAAAAACAAGTCTTTCCCTTTTGTTCAAAGTCTGATATTATTGTGTGCCTAAAGGATGAGAATAATTGTCAAGCAGCGCGCCGTAGGGGCTCAATACACGAATAAAAGTACTTGTACTGCCAGATTTGTCTGGAAATACTTCAGCGGGGGAAACCTTATGCCATTTTAGGGATGACGATTTGGGTCAAGCAGAATCTGTCGATATTCGAATAAACTTGTGTTCAACACATTCGGCGGCGTAATTCAAAAGCACTACAATATCCTCCGATGAATCTTTGTCAGATTATTTCTGACCTGGATTTGTATATTCTGCGATCAGCTTCAGGTCTTTGCTATTTTCGGCGCGTGATTGAAGCATTTCCGCTCCGCCGCATTCTCACTTGCTTCAAACACCAAATGGAGCAGGACAACATGCAGACATCGATTTTCGTCTTTGTGTTGTTTATTCGAAATGCTCTAATGGAGGATTAGGCCTCTTGCGTGTCTGGTGGTGAAGTTTTTGGGACTCGAGTCTGAAGTTCTATGTTTATGAATAAACAAATGATGAAAATTCTGATGAAAATGAGGTTTGGTAGGCAAAACTACATTTAGCTTATCTTACTACCTTTATTATCCTTCGCAGATGGCTCTGACGACCCAGTTGGCAAGGTTTAATACTGAGAACCAGGTCAGAAATGAGATTTACAAGCGTTTTACCGGTTTACAGCGATCCGAATTTTGATAGTCATCAAACGCACCCCCTCGCGCAGCTCAAACATGCTCATTTTCACACCATTTCCTCCCTCTTTAATTATGGCACTTGGAGAGCATTTGATGTTCTAGCATCGTATTTACTTTTCGAAAAATCGAAAGTACCCAAGGCAGTGTGTGAAATTATGAAGAAAAACACTGATTTTACGCGCCGCCGGGTGATTAAAAATCGATGCCGCACATTCAATTTCACAGATTTCTGTTGAGCTTTTCAAAAATTAATACTGACATTACAGTATTCTGAAGAGACGTCGTAATTTTTGCAAGACATAACGTATTTAATGTTCCACAAAATCAGCTGCGTCACCCGAAAAGCAGTTTTATTGCTTCGCAAATAGATGCGAAAATTATAAAGACAATTAACCCGTCGCGCGAAATTGGGCTGCTGAGCAGCCCAAATTTGCTTCTCATGCATATTTCTCGAGAACAACCTTTTCAATCATAAAAATTTTTACATATTTAAAATCCTCGATCATTCTCCTCCCAGATCTCGAATTGCCCTGCCAACAGACAATCATAAATTATGATTCATATGTATGATTCATAATACAGTAGTAAATCAAATTTTCTTGCGTAACACTCCTTCAAATTAAACCAATGCTGGCTTTTTTCTGCCATTTTTGCTGCGATTTTTATTTCTCTATGTTAAAAATAACTGATTTTATAAATATTTATGGATTTTTATTATTTTTTTTATAACGATCAGTTTTTAAAAAATCGAATTTGACTTATAATGTCTCAAGAAATAGTCTCAGTCTCGAACCTTCTTTTCCCTTTTCTCCTCTTTCCGCCAATAAAAGACTAGAAATAAACCCGCTCATGTGATTCACCGCCTCAAGAAACCCTGTCGACTGAGAAAGAATGA
>Ga0115008_10004508_pt1 | contig 11570 bp, 13 predicted proteins | sample FraStrMetagenome_FD_87164 | JGI IMG/M metagenome (GOLD analysis project Ga0115008, IMG submission 87164) | Marine eukaryotic phytoplankton communities from Arctic Ocean - Fram Strait ARC3M Metagenome | ecosystem: Environmental > Aquatic > Marine > Oceanic | place: Fram Strait | collected...
AGGTACATGTAGGTCATTTCAGAAATTTGCAATTTTCTCATCGGAAGATGCCTAGGGTCTTTTGCTCTACTCACCTCAAATGACTATTACATATTGTTACATGTGGATGTGGAGTCTACAAGAATCTAAATAAAATAAGCCGTTAAAGCCAAAAATAAACTACCGGTAGGATAGGATAGCTACCAGAATCTTCTCTGGTGACTGCTGACTGCTGAGTGACACCTCGTACGTGTGTAGGAGAAAGACAACGACTGTAAAATATATGCACCATCAACGCATTGTGCGTTTCGCTCTATGAGTGGAGGCGTTCTCGACCGGACCACCGACGTAATGCACGTATGTTTCATCATCACAATCTTCCTGGACCAGATGTTACTCCTGAACGAACCTTTATTGGTTGCACGGGAGCGATAGAAACACATTCGGAGTAGTATTACCACTTAGGAACGAGCAGCGGAGTTGGAGTGGAAGAAACTTTCGCTTCTTTAGAATCTTTTCAAAGGTCAAGTTCTCAACGCGCGCAAGCCTTAAAACCTACCGATTTACGAAAACAGTGATTTTAGAGATGATTTCAAAAGTGTTTGTTTCGGTTGCGTTTTGTTTAGTAACCTCATCTGGAGCATTCGTCCCGAATGAGCCTGCCTCGAGATGGAAGCAAACATATACCGGTTACTACATGCCCGTGCATGGAACGAGTTTATACTCGAACCCAATAATAAGATTATTTACATCAACCGATGATTCAACAAAACTGATTAGTGTTTCTAATAATAAAGTGATTGATTTCTACGAGGCATGGAATTGTAGAGATATCGACGCTGCCGCCGAGTGCTTTGTTGAAGATGCCTTTTATGATGACAAAAATTTTGCTGATCCTTTAGTTGGAAAAGAGGAGATTCGCGCGCATTTTCGAAGATGTGCAGATGCATTTCCTGAATCTTTCAAATTTGCAGTCGATGACATGGCGTTTGATGCTGACCAAATGAAAATTGGGGTGAAGTGGCACGTCGAAGATGAGGGTAAAGAGTTGCCGTTTACTCAAGGAAGTAGTTTCTACACATTAGACAAGGATTCTGGCCTAGTAACTTCGGGGTATGATCTCGTCGAGGGTGTCATAAAACCAGGCGATGCATCTCTTACCGTCTTGTCAATTGCATCAAAGATTATCAACGAGCCTGTTAGAATAATCCCACTACTTTGTTGGATAGCATACGTTTACATCGTTTTCTTTTCTGATGGAATCTTGCCAGGCGCAAATGCTCTAGCGTTAGAACACCGCACGTGGGAAGAAGTTTTAAATTTGAGTATTAATTTCTTTTTCGTTTCTCCGATGCTGAATCTTCCCTTTTCACCTGTTGTACACCCATGCCTCGAGGGTGTGTTTAACTTGTTGCTATCATGGGCGGCTCTGTTTGCAGGATTTCTGTCAGATGACCGTAGTGACAAGAAAAATGTGATTCCAATGCTTCCAACTGTTGTTGGGATGCAGTTTCTGACAAGTGCTTTCTTGTTACCATATTTAGTTACTAGAGAATCTGAAGAACGTGGTGGTGAGAATCCGGTGCTCAAACAGGATTTATCTAGCGTTGGAAATTTTTTCGAAAACAAATTTGTTGGTCCATTTCTTGGCGGTGTTGGTGGGTTTTCCATATTCTGGGGCTTATTCGAAAGACCGGAATTTGGCGGGTTTGCTGACAGGTACTCAAGCTTCACTGACTTATTAAGTATCGACAGGGTTGGTAGCAGTTTCATCGTTGATCTGCTTATTTTTGGACTGTTTCAATTTTGGCTCATAGACGATGATCTTAAGAGGCGAGGTGTTGAAAATTGTGATCTGATACCTTTGCGAGTTTTCGCAAAATTTGTTCCCTTCTTTGGGTTGGCATTTTATTTAGCTGCGAGACCCGAGTATCGGAACAAAGATGAATATTCTCCAGCCACTGGTGAAAATGTTTAAAATGTATTATTTATAATAGTAATATAACTAAACTAATTTTGAAGATTAGATCAGAACCATGAGTGGTGGGTTTCACGGTATCGTGAGGAAGTAAGGTTAGTGACCGTGACAACAAAATGGACAAGAATTCATTGCCAAGACGGGAAGGATATTACTACTCTTTGTTAAAATGCAATCGATTATGAAACAAGTTTCAAGAAAAATCCTAAGTCGCACTTGAGCGAGCAGGTAGATGTAATAGAAACCAAAATTAGAACTACAACTGCAATCAACTTTCACGACGAAAGCTATGAGGAACGACTTAAAAATTTTCTTGAGTCATTTAGTCCATCTGAAGCCGATTTTAAGGTATCGAAGCAATGCTTCAATCGACGCGTATTAATAAGCAGGCCTCCTCTAGTATTTGCGCTTCATATTCATCGCCGAACGGCAATTTCCACGAAGGTTCATAAAATCATCTCGTTACAATCAACGTAAATGCAAATTGTCTTTTCTATATACTTGAGCAAATATACAAAAAGACTTTGCCTCCTGTTTTAAGTGCAAAGTTTGTTATGTCAAATAACATGGAAATTTTCATCCAAAATGATTATGGACTTCAAATGTCAATAGAAACACATAGAATACAAAATTACATAACCGCGATTATACGTGACTTTATGGTATGACACTAAGTGAAAACCTGACGCCTTTTGATTTTCGCAATTTCTCCATCTCTTTTCTCTTCTTTTGTTCTTCTTCTTCTTGCAATATGCGTTTTCTTTCAGCTTCTTCTTCTAGTCGTTTCCTCAGTTTTTCCTCGGCTTCTTTTCGTATTTTTTCTTCTCTCAGTCGTCTATCTTCACGAAACTTCATTCTACGCTGTTCAAAGTAATCTTCGTCCAGCACCGTATTATCAAGGTCCGAAAGTAAGCTCCTATTGGAATCCCGTAAACTATTAAATGTCTGCAAACTTTTCGTGGCTGTTGTTTGTGACAAGGTGTCATCACGACTCAAAGTATGAGATACACTACCGTCGTGAAAGAGAGTACCATCCATACCGCTTGCCAGAAGCGTTTGATTCAATTTCTTCGACAACCGACGTATGGCGCGATAAACAGAACGTGAAGAAAACAACTTCGCCAAATCGATGGGCATCTCCTGCTTGGCAGACGGCACGAAAATCGATGTCGGCGAATGTTGCAATATTTCCATTATCACATCGTCCGGAGCGATGGCCTTGATTACGGCGACAAGTACGGAATCTCCATCAATGCTAATAGACAAAATTTGAGGATCGCTCTTTATCAGAATGAGAACTAAATCCCATCTCCGTTCTCGAATTCTAGTCACTAGCTTTATCCGCATCTCACCATTCATTTTAATATTGTGGTCACTACGTAAACAAATGATATGCTAGTGGTTTGAACACCCTTCCGCTATGCTTTCTGAACTGTGACTTCTGTGTTTATTCACACGTAAGGAGTTTTTGGAAAGCTGGAAAGCGGTAGTAGTAATGACTAATGGCTATCGCTCACAGCTGGGGTTAGTCTTTCTTTAACTCCGAATATGTGTAAACACAAAATTAATGGATGTAAACATTTGAAGATTTATCAAATAAAAGTTAAAAACTATCGATGTGCTGTGACTTTTAGGTGCTTCGCGTCACTAGTGTGTACATATCTTCGAAAGATACGATGATGCACATAATAAGAACGTTGTCGTGACAAGACCGATCGGTATTGTCGAAAAAGAGATTCTCGGATAAAATGCTGTTCGCATTGACAAAAGTCATTTCAAACTATGAAAATTACACAAGACACGATCACGTAATAAACAAAATTAAAATTGACAAGGCTAACTCGTTATCGTGGCAAGATCGACCGTTGCTTTACGTGTTAAAAAAGAGATTCTCCGATGAAGGATGAAGAACTGTTAATTCTGAACTCTTAATTGGACAAGAAAAAGTGTTACCAGCTAGAGATAATAATATGATGAAAAGACTTCGCTTCTCTCAGGGTGTGTTTACATTCTGATATTGCATCTTGACAATGACCATAGTGCGCAAATAAATAAACAACAGCTCGTCATTCCATAGACTGCAGACCTTTCCAATTTTCTTACGTATTACTTTCTACGGATAAATGTGAAGATAATTAAATATATTTAAAAAATTGTATATGTAACATGTAAAGATAAATATCAGATCCGATGACCGATGACCGTGTTCAAGTTCAACGGAATCAATTGAGTTCAAGGTATATTATTGACATTAAATAAAATGTTACGGCGATAGTTACCAGTCCTGTCAGTACCTCTTCGGGAATGGAGTGGTCCCTTGATATGCGGCTTTGGGGTCACGTGGTTTCGGTGAAGATAAAGCAAAACCGCACTATTATTGCCTAGCCAATATTTCCGACTTTCGGGTAAGGATTCATCGAAAGCATTTAGGCGAACTACCGGTAGGTTCGATAGAATATTTGCCTAAATTATTTTTGTCGGAGGGTTGATATTTTTTAGACTTCGGTGCTTCGTATTAATCAGTACTTTCTGAAATCGATCTCTGCAATGACAATGTCCTCAAGTCCGTAGTGCAAGCTTTATTGTCTCACAAATGTCCTACGACAACATGTGTACTGACCTACCTTCCAAGCTTACTTGAAGGCACTCGATGAATAAGTGGATTTTTCACAAGACGATTATGAAATGAACGCAACAAGGCTTGAATTGCACGTGAATCATTCATTTTAATAGATAAATTTGATGTGCATATTAAGATGGATACGCATTCATCTCTTCGATGGAGTATTTTCTAGATGATACAAATAGGGGATCCTGTTGCCGAAAGGACTAACTTTGAGGGTGATCATTTCGTTTGTAGACAGCTGATCCAAACAATACGATATAGCGAATGTTACAAATTTATTATCGATATCAATCTTATTTATTTGTATGATTCCTGAATGCGAAGGTAAAACATAACTTTTTATTCCCAAGTGGGAACTTCCTGTAAGTGACCTGAAGTATGATTAGTTGAAACATCTCGAGCAGAGAAGAAAAAGAAAGGAATGATAATGTTGAGTGCAGAAGATGAGATTCCCATTCATTTAGGAAATCATTACGTACAATTATTCACATGTAACTAATGTCCAACCTGAGCATAAGATAAAGAAAGGAATGAGAATGTATAGTGCAGAAGCGAGAATCCCTTCACGTGTCAATAGTGTCCAACCTATACCGATGCAGTATGCGACCATAAGTCTGGGTTTTCTCTTGAAAAGACTTTAACACTTGATGCGAAAAAATGTATAAATAAATTACAACTGAACGAATAATGTCAATGACGCGCAAACACGAACATGTACTAACTATAAAAGATCATTCTTAGAATTGCGCTGGTTAAATTTGTAATAAATACATCGTATATCGCTAGGTGGTTATTATATAACTTCGAACTATTCAAATCTGTTTGAAAACCTATAATCCAGTTCTTCTTTCAGTAACGAGATTTTTAGTACTCGATAAATGAATTTGATACAGATTTTGTATCATAGTATTCAAATTCAAAAGTATCCCATTCGAGCTAAGAAAACGTGATATCTTAAGATAATCAAGATTTACTTCACTACCCAAACAAATACCAAAGAGTGAATAAAATACAGCTTGCAATAACTCCACTCAGTATCATGTCATCTCTGCTTCTTTTCTTGCGGATTGCATCCATGACTTGATTTAATCCAGGCACATTTGCTGCAATCCCCGAGAGGTACCCCATGGTCGAACCCAGACTTGCTCGTTGGCTTCTCAAATCAGCCTTTATTTCGCTAGCTTGAGAAAGAACATTTCCAGCGCTTTTCATAGAATTGCTGATTGCGTTCCTTTCACGAAGCAAATGTTCTGTGGCGGTGTCATTATCATGATTACGCATCTTTGCACCGCTAAAAAGAGCAGTTGATTCTCTACGCTTTTCCATAATTTGAGATGCTTTTTGATAATCAGCATTGTAATCATATAAAATTTCACGATAACGCTTAACAAGCAACGTATGTTGAGATGATTGTGTCCGTTTCGCAATAGCAGACATTCGTTCATTCAAATCTCCTAGTGCAGCCATTGTGCGTTCAATCTCGGCAGAGAGCAAGGCCGCGCTGTCATCACTATCGTTTCCTTGACCAACCCCCATCTTTTGTTTACCATATCCCATCTCAGTATCAAACGCAGTATTAGCATTCAGCATTTGATACTTCGACACTCTGTCCTCGAGCTGACGCTCCAATTTGGTAGCTTCACGTCTCAGTTGATCCCATTCTACGTTACTACTCGGCATCATATTATTATCGCTCTGTCCGTTAAAACTAGAACAATTATCGTTGTATTGCAGGTTTTCCTCGTGGTTGTTGTAGGATTGCGTCTTCTCTGATCTTTGCCGGAGCATCCAACAGTGAAAGTACTACTTCGAAAGATTCGAGCGTTCAATAGGCAGCTGGGGCGATTTTGTTGCAGTGATGTGTTTTACAGTTGTCGTCTCAATGACGTTCCCATGCATGTAATATGGAGTGTTTCAATCACACGCAACAACTGCTGTATGCTGTTTGCTGGTAATTTCATTAGCATTTCCAGTTGTTACACGAAATTTTCTTCCACCGTTCACTGCAAGACTGCAAGAGACTACAAGGCCTAATCGATCGCCAACGCGTGTGTTTTATCTTACTTTTTTAGTTTGAATATACATCATAATGCGAACTCTTACTGATTGAAAACAATTTTTCACTTTTTATTTTCTTTTTTCAAAAATTAATGAAGCGTGTTCGTGAGATTCTATATTTGCGCAACCTTAGACTCTACAAAAGAAAAACATTTAAAGTGAACATAAAATTCGAGAGTAACTCTGATTTCTTAGAACAGAATATTCAAAATTCCTTGATCCCGTTTTCGTGCGAAGAGCTTCCCTCACCAGAATATTTTTGTGAATATTGTACTTCTTACTTCGAAGTATGTCTTTGAGCGCAAATTCCACAGTTTCGTGAGATGTAGCGTGCATAAGAAAACTTTCCAAAATCGACTGGGAGTTGTGCTAATGGTGATATCTGCTGAACGCCCAACGTTGATGACTATAAAATAACTATATTCGAAATTCGATCATCACCAAAAATGGACAACGCAATTTTCGTTCAGCTCTTGCAAAGTCAACAAATAACTTTACAACTAAAGAATTCAAGATGATGGTTGAGTCTTAAATTACTCTGTTAAAAAATTCATCAAAACGCCCTCTTCCTCAACACCTATGCGTCAACGTTCTCAAGTTTGCCTGTTTCAGGATTTCGTATGAATGTTCCTGATGGTGAGCTTCGTGAAAAGTATCCTGATTTCTTAGGTTTTTCATCATCATTTGATCGATTTTCCTTTTGATCTTTATCCTTAGAATCATCTTTTTTTGCGATCGCATCTATCTCTTCACACTCCTTGCCCCATAGATCACATAAAGAGTCTATCATACATTCTACCTCTTCATCCTCGTCGCAATTAGCTTCGATCACTTCGTCCGCTAGTGCATATCCATTATTCATGAACTCACTAATGGCATTGCCAATTTTCTTTTCTGAGTTTTCAAAATCAGAATCGCAAAGCTTCATCAGTACAGCTTCGTGCTGTTCTAATATATTAGTGCCACGTGCTACCCATATCTGTAAGGGTAGATCATTCGCTCGTCCACCAACCAAAGTTTTCACACGATCCAGACCTAAACAATGCACATCTTCAACTGAGTCTTGAAATATCCCCGAGATTGCCAATATCACATCTCCCATTTCCAACCCAGCACGCATGGCGTTCCCGTCATCGACTATGCCGGATATAAACACTGGAGGCAGCGGATCCTCCATGTCATCTGGAGTAAATTCTGGACCATCAGAAAGGCTTTCTTCAGCTGTACATCCAAGAGGCTTATGTTCTGAGAGCTCAAATTTCAAAATTTCTATCCCTTCCATCTCGAACATCGGAAAAGTAGCGCCGATTTCGGTATCATCACCGTTGAAGTCTGAAGCATGCAAGATGAATGACCTCTTTCCGAAAGAATTTGTTCTTGTAACAAGTATTGCAAAGGAGTTTGTGAAATCTAATGCAGACAGCATGTAAATCATAATTAAATACCAAACAAGTATCGTTACATGAGGAAACGACCTTTTCCGACTAAAGCGTCCCATCGTCATGTTTACAGAATTTCTCGTATTTTTTGTCTAGAGAACCAGATTAAACACCATTAACACAAAACTTAACTCAGCCGTGACTAAGAATGTTCTCTCGCCTACAACAGATATGCAGTACGAGACGAAACAATGATAGATATCCAAACGCCGATTCAAGTGTCGAAGATGAAAGTTTCCGAATAGAAGCGTGGAATGATGCGATCTCAGAAGAGGTGCGGTGGCCACAATGTCACATGATAAGGATATTTGAATAAGAATGTTAGGACTTTTTGCCTCATAGTGAGTTATTGACCACGACTGGACACGCGCGGGAACACAGGCGTACATTTTTGATTTTTTTTGATCAAATCTCATACATGTATCATGTATTTCATATCTCCCCGTTTCCTCTATTGGGTGTTTGATACATCATGAAAATATTTATAGATTTTTTTCGCTTTCGTACAATCGAAATGAACACCAACAATCGAGACATCACCCAGTGCAGTGTTCGGTAGGACAGTTATCGAGAAGTAAAGTAGTAACCTGAAGTGGTTCATAGTTTATAATTCTATTATTGATGCTTCTATGATCGATTAGTTTATCACAATTCCACTTCATGCAATGCATATGCGACATTAAATCGAGTAAATTGCCATGAGAGGAGCTACATTCGGAAGACTCCGTACTTAGTCTCGCCTGCATATAAATCCCTATCTACTCCCGTTCGGTGGCAAGCGTGCAGAGAACATCCCAAAATCATTCTAGTATCTGCAGGATCAATAATTCCATCGTCCCACAACCTTGCTGAAGAGTAATAGGCAGAACTTTCATGTTCAAATTTCTCGAGGAACGGCGCCTTGAATTTGTTTTCTTCCTCTAAACTCCATTTCGATCCACCTTTTTCAATGTTGTCTCTTTGTATCGTTGAGAGGACGCTAGCACCTTGTTCGCCCCCCATGACCGAGATTCTTGCATTTGGCCACATATAAAGAAAACGAGGAGAGTACGCCCGTCCACACATGCCATAATTTCCCGCACCGTAACTACCCCCTATAATGCAAGTTCTGATGTTGCAACATCGTGTAACCGTTCAAATGTTAGAAATATCATTGAGAAATTCACGCCCAAAAACACTCACATCTTCGGTACTTTAGCATTGGCTACGGCCATAACTAGTTTTGCTCCATTCTTTGCAATTCCCTCGTTTTCGTATTTGCGACCTACCATAAAACCCGTTATATTTTGCAAAAAAAGAATCGGTATGTCCCTTTGACAACAAAGCTCAACGAAATGCGCAGCCTTCAACGAGGATTCGGAAAATAATATACCATTGTTGGCAACAATACCGACGTTGAGTCCATAGAGCTTCCCAAATCCGGTCACTATCGTTCTTCCATATTCTGCCTTGAACTCCTGAAATTCAGAGCCATCAACAATTCTAGCGATAACCTAGTGCCGCTAAACATAAGAGCTCATCAACCACTATCAAAAATATACACATTTAATTACCTTTCGAACGTCAAAACTTTTCTTCACGTCCGTGGGAATAATCCCGCCCAACTCTTCCGCGGGAAAAATAGTTTCTTCCCACGGACTTTGCATGTCTTCATCTAAACCCTTAATATTCAAATTTTTTACGATTCCACGAGCAATGAGCAATGCATCTTCCTCGTTCTCTGCCAAATGATCGGCAACACCGGATATTTTAGTGTGAACTTCAGCTCCTCCCAAATCATTAGCGGATACATTTTCACCAGTAGCCGCTTTCACTAATGGTGGGCCACCGAGAAATATTGTACCTATTAGAGTTAATCAAAACGTTTTGAAGGTGTATGTTTCGCGATAGGTAAGGTAATATCTTATTGAGTAATCCGTACCATTTCCACGAACAATTATCGTTTCATCACTCATTGCTGGAACATAAGCACCACCGGCTGTACATGAACCGCAAACAACTGAAATTTGAGGTATACCACGGCTACTCATTTGAGCTTGATTAAAAAATATCCTTCCAAAGTGGTCTCGATCTAATTCCCCCCATCATTGGTAAAAGTTATTTTCATCATGAATGGTGCAAACCCTGGAACTAAAAACACTGTTAAATTAATCATACCTGGAAACACCTCAGCCTGTCGTGGCAAGTAGGCTCCACCACTATCGACCAAATAAATACACGGCAAGTAATTTTCCATCGCAATTTCCTGCGCCCTAAGATGCTTCTTCACAGTTATCGGAAAGTACGTGCCACCCTTCACAGTAGCATCATTCGCAACAATCATACACCTTACACCCTGCACCACACCAATACCCGTAACAACACCTCCACTTGGAACATTCTCTTCAGGATCCTTTCCAACCCGCACCATCCCAGCCAACGGAGAAAGTTCCAAAAACGGAGTCCCCGGATCGCACAATTTATCAATCCGTTCCCGCGGTGGCATTTTATTCCTCGATCGATGCTTCTTCAACGCTTTTGCTCCTCCCCCTAACGACGCATCGTCGAGTCGTTCCTGTAACATTCGTACGTCATTCATCGTTCTCATCATAGCCGATTGGTACTCATCGTCGTTTGTATCGAGTCGGAGTGCATCGAAGTGTTTGGCGTACGACGAGGATCGAGTCGTGGATGTCAATGTTGGGGTTCCGAATACCGGAGTTCTCATTGCATGTTGGTATTTTGGAAGGCGTCCTCTATTCGAAGGCAATATATGATGTTTTATGGTATTGAAAATCATTGTCGTGGTGCAGGTGGGGGTTTGAGATGTAAGGGTGGTTGTTTTTAGATGTTTGGATGTAATGTGTGTATCTTTTAGCTCTACTTTTTTGTTATTAAAATTCTGTGTGTGTTGTGGTTGTAGACGCTGTGTTGTGTGTTGTATGTTGTATGTGTTGCTTCGTCTTACGACGATGAAAGGCGGAAGTCTCTTGTCTCTTGTGTCTTGTGAGACGAGGTGGTGTCAATTGTCAATAACGTTCGTTTTCAACTACTCTCAGTCATAGATGATATACTTTAGAACTCATCCTCTGCATTCTCGGACAGAATAGGAGAGATGGTTTTTTCCTAAAGACAAAAGCCCCCCCCCCCCACCATTGGAATTGAATTGCTAAATGTAGAAAAAAAAAATTGATTATCGGTATTCAATTATCGGTATTCAAAGATAACTTCACAATCAATCAATTATTACATAAAATCATAATTGCAATTATTGCCTACGAAGAAAAATACAATTACAATTATTGTTACAATTATTATTTTTTTGCAATATGAGATTTACGCCTACGCAAAATGCAATTACTGACCAATTATCCAATTATTGTTATTGATAAATCTTGTAGTATAAAGGATTACGAATTATAGTCCGGTAGTTCGTTAGCTTCTACAGTGGCCTGCATCATATTCCGCTGTTCCAAAAATTGTTCCTCCTTTTCACGGCGACGACGATTAG
>Ga0115008_10004509_pt1 | contig 11569 bp, 12 predicted proteins | sample FraStrMetagenome_FD_87164 | JGI IMG/M metagenome (GOLD analysis project Ga0115008, IMG submission 87164) | Marine eukaryotic phytoplankton communities from Arctic Ocean - Fram Strait ARC3M Metagenome | ecosystem: Environmental > Aquatic > Marine > Oceanic | place: Fram Strait | collected...
GATCTTTAATATCATCTATAGGATCTTTAATAGCATCTATAGGATCTTTAATATCATCAGGATCTTTAATAGCATCTATAGGATCTTTAATAGCATCAGGATCTTTAATAGCATCTATAGGATCTTTAATAGCATCTATAGGATCTTTAACATCACCTATAGGATCTTTAATATCATCAGGATCTTTAACATCACCTATAGGATCTTTAATATCATCAGGATCTTTAATAGCATCTATAGGATCTTTAATATCATCAGGATCTTTAATATCACCTATAGGATTAGGATCTTTACCAAAATATTGTATATCATCATAAGAACTAGTGGGTGTATCACATTGAATATCATTCAATGAAATTATCCATTTAGTATGTGAAAAAAACATTGCACATTGTGATGTTTTATCAATTTTATTTTTAAGTAATTCCATTTTTAACATATATATATAGTTTATGTCTTATATGGTGTATCATAATCTAAATTATTTTCAGTTTGATTATTAAAAATAGAACTAGTTTTAGTTAATTTTTTCTTTAGAATATAAAACTTCATTGTGGAACTAACTTTGTTTTTAATAACAGGTAAAACATTCTCTTCTTCTGTAACAATATCAACAATATTTTCAATTTTAATATCATCAACATCATCTAAAGATTGAAAATTAGTTTTAATAATATTATTTTTAATATCTTCATATGCATCAATATTTTTAGTTAATTTATTACAATACATTATATATGTATATATTTGATCTATAACACCGATATCTAATCGCTGTAAATCAACAAAGATACCATTAATATTCTTTGAATAATTAGAATTATTGCTTTTAATAATTTTATATATTTCTTGATATTCAAACATAGAACATTTTACTATTTCGTTTTTAATAATATGTATTTTAGTTTTAATATCCATATTGTAATGTATTATTATATTTTTTCTATATAGTTTCTTCATTTTTTAATCATAATCATAATCATCATTATCATCATCATCATCATCATCAGTTTCTGTATTAACTGTATCTGTTTCTATATTAACTATACCAATATCACCTTCTTTTAAATCTACTAAATCAATTACACTATCACTATCATCATTGCTATCTATAGCATCGTCTTGTTCATAAGAACCATCATCCACACTAAAATTATCTTCTTCAGACTTTTCAGACTTTTCAGTATTAATTGTATCAACTAATTCTTCAGTTTCTTCTGTATTATCATTATTTGGATTATTTATAACTAATCCAATTATAACAATTTTATTATCATTATAATGATATCTCTTTCTACATATTTTAACTGAAACATCACTATCAATACTTAGATCTTCAATATCATATTCATGCTTAATACCGGATGTTAATCTAGGTATTATAATATCAATAATAACTTTATCAGTATCATTATCATCTCTAACTTCTGCTTTAAATCCGGCATTATTACTAGATACAATTTTAGCTTCTAAAACTGTATCAATAGAAGGATTACAAATTAATGCATAACATACTGCTTTAAATTGAAAAGAACTATTAAAATGTTCTTTCATAGCAGTTCCAGCTGATCTTTTTATAATTTCAATACTATTTGCTTTAATATATCCATATTTAGTAATTTTATTTTCATATTTAGCTTGTATTTTTTCTAAAATAGCATCATCTATAGTGCTATTAGCTATTTGTGAAATAGATAAATTAATTAAAGTGCATATTTTATATTTTTTGAATATCTTAGTCATAGTTTAATATTAAAGATTATTTTTTCATTTTTATATAAGGTATAATCAGTAAATTATTTTCATTATAAAATTTTTTTGCTATTTTCATACATTTATCGCTTTTATTTTTGCTTTCTTCATTTAATATTTTATCAAGATTTACGGTTGGTTGTGTTTCGCATTTTGTGCCTTTATTATTACCAGAAACAATTTTAAAAATTAAGTTTGTAGATAAAACTTCTTTTGATTTTTTTGCTACACTTATAATACCATACATTTTCGTTTTATCTTTAATAATTTGTTTTTCATATTTAAAGGTATTAATATCTATATTATTACCTTTAAGATCTTTTATAGGTAAAGGATTATCAGTACTAAATAGATCAAAATAATTATTATTAAAAATTATAGAAGTATCAGATAAAATTTTATATAATTTAGGATATTTGTTTTTGTTATTAATTATATTAATAGCTATATTATCCCAATTAGTATTATCAATATACATTAAAAATTTATATAATAATTCAAAATCGTTAAAATCTTTTTCATATTTATCAATAATAATATTATTATTGTTATTATTAACAGGTGTTTTAGGTTTATTAATAATAGGTTCGTCTAATATAATTTCTTGTTCTACAATATCAGGATGATCAATAATTTTTTGAATACCATTGTTGTTAAATATTAGCAAAAAATTACCAATTTTATTTGGAAAAATTACATTATTAATAGCTAAATCTAAATATCTTTTATCATTACATTTTGATAATAATTCTTCATATGGAATATAATCTTTATCTTTAATCATATCTTTAATAATTGTAGAATATCTATTACTTAAAAACATATTTTCAGAACGTAAATTATTATCACTAATAAGATCTTTATCAATTGGTTCTTTATATTCTTTATTACTACCTAAAACATATTCACGTTCAACTTGCTGTGAAGTAATAATCTTAATAGGATTTACGTTTTTAAACAAAGATTTTGGAAATACATTTAACTTTTCATTAATACGATTATCAAAAGCATTTTCTTCTATTATTGATATATATGATCTAGTCTCAATAAGTTTTTTACTAGCAATATCATATGCGTGTTTATCTGCCGAAATATTACTATTATCTTCAAAATAACCACAATAAACGAAAACAGTAATATTACGTAATTTAAGTGGAAGTTTAATATGACTACATCTACGAAAACCTCTTCCTATAATTTGTTCGTGCCTATTAAAATGATACCAAGGATCTAATATATGCACTTCTCTAATATTTAAAAAAGAAAGACCCTCACTAGCTTTTTTAGTAATTAATATCAATTTTAATTCATCTCCATTTATATTACTATCCTTATTAGCTAACTTAAGAATATTTTCAATATTTTTAGGACTACCCGTATTAGTTATATGTTGATTATTTTCACTTGTAATAATAGCATATTTTAATTTAGGAATTCGGTTAACACTGTAATCATCTAATAAATTAAAATCTTTAGAAGTTGAATCAACATAACGAGAATATCCAATATATTCTAATGCTAAAGCTATTTGTAAAATGCCGTATTCAATATAATTAGAATAAATAATTGCTATACCGGTTGTGTTGTTAATATAATCAATAATTCTAGAAATTTTAGGAGCATATGTAGATATATTAGTTTGATCTAAAACTTTAGTTTTACCAATAGAAGGTTTATATTTAAATTCGGTTTTTGTAAAATGTTGTTTAGGTGAATATGCAATATTCATATACTTAGCACTATGTATAATATTATCAGTATTTTTAATAATTTGCTTATTATTTAATTTAACTTGAATTAATCCATCAGGTGTTATATCTCTCATTGAAGCATCATTGTGTTTTATTCTAATAGGATATACAAAAGGGTTTTGGCTATTAATATACGAAATATACTTTGATGAAAGTTCAGCTAATACATCATTTGTTAAACTATTAATTTTATTTTTACCATCATTTATTAATAATAAATTAAGTAGATCTTTAATTTCACTTGCTTTATTAAACATTGGTGTTCCAGACATTAAAACTAATCTATTGTTCTTACCATTTTGAATTGCTGATTCAACTTGTGAATATATTTTAAGTAATTCGTTTTTAGTAATATTTTCATCTTCATCATCTTCATCTTCATCACTAGGATTTCGTAAATTATGTGCTTCATCAATAATAATAGTTTTATTTTCAATTTTAGCATCATATTTTACAAATTTGGCATAGGTCATAATATTATACCGTTGTTTTATAAATTGATTTAAATGTAATGTAGAATCAAAATTATTTAATTTATAAATATTTTCGGAACATTGATTAATATTCTTCTTATGAAAATCATATATAGTATTCATAAAGTTTTTAATTAATGTTTTAGGTAAAATAACAATTATAGGCGGTTCTTCAAAATTATTATGACCGATTAATATAGATTCCGCTATTGAAATAGCTGCGCAAGTTTTACCAGTTCCTACTGTATAAAATAATAATAGATTTTTAAAATTAGTTCTTTTAGAAATATATTGTCCTACAAAGTATTGAAAATATGCTTTATTAAAAACATTTTTAGGGCAAGCATCAATCATAGATTTATCTAGATCTTCAACAACATTATAAGGTTTTTCAGTATGAACTGCAAATTCTTTAATATAATTAATATCACTTTCTTTTTTAACTTTAATTATTTGTTTTTTAGTAATACTTTTATGTTCGCTTGATACAGATGAAAGTGATTTTGGTTTAATTTTATTTTCTTTATATTTATCACATTGTGTTTTTAATTGATTAACAATACTATTTTTAGTTTTAGCATCAAGTTTTAATTTACGTTTTGACTGTGGATCTACTTCTGGTTTTTTAAACCATTCTAAACAATCATCTTTATTAAAAGTTTTTTTCATTTAATTTAAAAGCAGAATAAATTAAAATTCAATATTGTTTAGAAATATTATTATGAATATTTTTAAAAAGTTCAATACGTTCAATATTATGAATATTAATATGATCTAAAACTTCATTATTTTTCATCCATTTAATAGCTCTAATTTCTCTAATTTGTTGCATACATTGTTTATTAAACTTAGGAATAGTATGATCACCAATAAATTGTCCAATATAATATGTATGTTTATACATAATTTTATTAGTTCCAAAAAATATTTCGTGATATGGAAAATTATAATCATCAATTGTAATTGTATCTGGTTTATATTGTGTTTCTTCCGTAAATTCACGTAATGCACATTCAATATCAGTTTCATTTTGTTTTTTACGACCTTTTGGAAATCCCCATTCCGGTTCTGCAATGCTTTTTTTATTAGTATTTAAAATGTTTTTTAAAATATTTTTTTGAGATAAAATATCGAAATTAGTCTTGGCATCAATATATTCTTTTGTATTTTTATTATTAGATTGAAACCATATTTTTTCCCAAATAATATCAAAATTATCACAGTTTAATATAGATTGTTCTTCAGTAGTCATAGATTGAATTAATGTATTTATTTTTGAAAAATCCATAGATTTGTAATTACCCTTAATAAATTCCATAAAAGATAAACTATTTTTTCGTTGAATCATTAAATAATGTATTTCATTATTTATTATTGTAAAACAAATTATACCATAACTGCTTATCGGATGAGGACAATCTCTATAAGTATGTCCTACACTATTACAATTTTTACAGATTATTTTAGACATAATATATTATAATTATTTCATTTTATATAGTAAAATGGAACCTAAAAATTGGGGTAAATTTGGATGGGGTTTTATACATAATGTTGCACTAGGATATCCTGAAGATCTTACATATATGAAAAAAGAACAATATCGTAAGTTTTTTGAAGTAATTGGTGATGTTCTTCCTTGTTTAGATTGTCAAGATCACTACAAAGAAATGATAGCTGATTACCCACCTATAATGACAAATAAAGAAACATTATTTAAATGGACAGTTGATATTCATAATAAAGTTAATGAAAGAATTAATAAAAAACAAATAACATTAGATGAAGCTTATAATATTTGGAAAAATACAAATATTATTGAAAAAAAAGAATTAACACCTGATAATAAATTATATTATCTTTCACTTATATTTTTCTTAATATTATTAGTCTGTGTTTTAATTATTTTATATTTTCATACACCTTGATATTCACAACCTTCAAAACCTTCTATTGAGTAGTTACTGAACTGTTCTTTTTTGCTATTAAACTTCTCTTTTTTAGCTTTATTACGGAATGGTTCAGCGCCTAAAGGCATACCCGCTCCATAACCACCCATACCCTCAACATTCCCGGTCATATCCCCTTGTATATTTTGTTGCATAGTCATATCACTCATACTAGGCATTTCAACTTTAGGTTTAACAGTTTCCGGAACATCTTTAACTAATTCTTTAGCGATTTTATTTGATTCTTCTTCATCTACAACCGGTTTAATTGATTTTGATGTAGCAACATTGTAAGTAAGCATAGATGAAACTGAAGCAAATACAACAATCACGCAAATAATGATGATAATGAAGGCAATTACCCAACCCCACCACCAACATAAACTATTTTCAACAGTTTTACCTGCTACACAAGTAAGATCAAATAGTCCTAATATAATGGAAGGAATACTGAATAAAATAACACTTCCAATTAACATTAATCTTTCACCTAAGGTTAATTCATTTTCGTTAAATAGTATAGATAATATAATCGCAATGACCGCAATTAAAATAGCAATCGCCGCATATTGCGATTGAGGGGTTCCAGTTAACAATTTCGAAATAGTGTTGGTAAAATCCATCGTATGTGTTTTAAATAAATATAAGAAAAAAAGATATAAAAGATAATTAATATATTTTAATTATGGGCATTCCTTTTTATTATTCAGATCTAATTAAGAAATATCCAGATATTATACAAATACCTACAAATATTAATATTTTATTTTTTGACTATAATGGATTAATACATCCAATAGCTCACGAAACAATTTGTAAAGGTAAAAATGAAGATGAATTCTTTCATTTACTATGGAAAAAAACGTTAAGTTTAGTTGAAATAATAAAACCTGACAAGTATATTATATCAGTTGATGGTGTAGCACCTTTAGCTAAAATTAATCAACAAAGAAAACGTAGATATATTTCAGCTACGAATAAATCTTGGGATACAAATGCTATAACGTGTGGAACACCTTTTATGGATAGTTTAAATAAATATATCAAAGCAAGATGTATTAATATGGATAGTATGTATAATAATGGTGAAGGGGAACATAAAATACTGGACGCTATCCATAATGATCCTAATACAAATAATGTTTATTTAATTCACGGATTAGATGCTGATCTAATATTACTATCATTAATGAGTGATAAAGCTGATAATATTTATTTAATGAGAGAACAAGATAATAAGATAACATATATTAGTATTAAAAAACTTAAAGAATATATAGAATTAGAATGGTGTTATATTTTTAATAAAGATGCTGATATTATTAAATCTTATTGTGTAATGTTATCTATAATGGGTAATGATTTTATACCACATCCTATTAGTCTTAAAATATCAAGTAATGGTATTAATATATTAAAAACTATCTGTAAAAATACGTGTTTAATATCAAAAACAGATCCTATTAATATTAATTTAACAGATTTACAAATAATATTTAAGAATCTTATTTATTACGAAGATAAATTTATGACAAACGAACCTAAAAATTGGAGAAAAAATTATTATAGAAATGAAGTTTATATCGAAGATATACCGCAAGCCTGTAAATACTATATTGATGGTATTTTTTGGACTTATAATTATTATAATAAAAATATAAATAAAATTGATCATAACTGGTATTATCCATATTTAGGTTGTCCAAGTATAGCTGATATTGCAAATTATTTAAATACATATGAATATACTCCTAATTATGATAATCATTTTATACAATCAAAAGAACAATTATTAATAGTTATGCCTAAAACAAGTATAAATGTTTTACCGAAATATTTACAAAAGTATATGATAGATCCAATATATGGATTAGAATATATGTTTGTAGCTGATTATAAACTTATTAAATATCTTAAAAAACACGAATGGGAATATGTACCTTACCTACCTTTAATTGATATAGAATATATTCGTTCTATTTTTGATGAGCAAGAATCTTATTAATTAATTCTGGTTTATTTCCTTCTGTAGAAATACCAAAATTACCACATTGTTCTTTTAATTGTTCTACTGACATTTTAGCTAATTTAGTTTTAGTAAATACATTATCATCAACGGAAGGTGTTAATATTTCTGTTATTTCGGAAATAATAGGATCTTCAACTACTTCTGTAGGTTGTTCAGCAACTATTTCTATATTAACAGGCTCAACATTTTCGTCAGGTTTATTATCAAATACTTTCATAAACATATCTTCTGCAAATTGATTTGCATTATTTTCTTTATTTTTATATAACAACTGCGTAGCAAAAGTTGTTTCCAATTTATAAAATGAACTTTCAAGTTGTGCTATTTTTTTCCATAAATATATAATAGCAACATAAATTATTGCAAAAACCACAATATAAAACACAAGATCTAAACGGTTAAGAATACTACTTAATGATATCATTTATCATCAACATTAGATAATCTATTTTTCATTTTAATCGCACTTTTAATTAATTCATCTGGAAACATCTCACGTCCTAATAATTCTAAAGCTATGCATTGTTTAGATTCTTTTTCTCTAATTCTATATGGAAATTTAAAATTATATTCATCTTGTTGTATAGCTTCCATAGATAAATTAATAAAACTTTCTTTATAAGTATAACCTAAATCTATTAATGAATGATAATGTGTCGTAACTATAAGTTTAGCATTTTTAAAATTATTGTTAATATATTCACATACAGCATAAGCAGTTGATTGTCCTTCAATTGGCGGTGTAGAATGCATAGGTTCATCCATTACGAATAATATATTTTGTTCTTTATTTTTACTTGCTTTATCTAATAAATCATAACAATATTTTACCTCTGTTTCAAAATAAGATCGTGTTCCTACTTCATCAGAAACTCGCATAAATGTTTGAATTATATGGTATGTATTTGTTGTCATTTTATTAGCCATAGCAATACCAATAGTTTGTGCTAATATTATATTTAAAACAATATTCTTAACATAAGTTGTTTTACCACCTGCATTTGGTCCAGTTATTACCAAATGTTTTTTTAAATATGCAGGATTACATACTTGATCTTCATCTAATAATGGTGATCGCATACCAACTATTTTAGTATTAGAATTGTTATCATAATTAACTTTGCACCAATTTTTGTTATGATATAATTTAGCAATTACATTAGCAATATCCATATAATTAATACATTCTAATATTTGTTTCATTCGTATTCTATAATTAGATGTATTGGTCCAAAAACAATATACGTCTGTAAGATCACCATTGATAATAAAAGATTTATCATAATATATATCATTTAATTTCCAATATTCATCCGGTATATTTTCAAATAATTTAGAACATATATTAATAAAAGATTTAACATTAGATATTTTAGTAGAAAGATCATTACGTAAATTATGTAAATAATACGAATAATCAACCATTTGCCATAAACCATATACATATAACGAAAAATAAATTAAAACAGTTATCCATTTTACCAAAGAATATTTAATATTACTATAAGAAGCAGTTATAATAGCTTTTAAAGATTTCCATAATATACTTACATATTTAAATAATGAAAAATCAATTTTTAAAACAGTTTTAATATAATAATATGGTCCTAATATTATACTTATTGGTGATATAAATTGCATCAAAGGAACAGAATAAACCTTATATAAATGAAATAATTCTATTGTAGGATATGTCAAATTAATAGGAAAATTATACCAACTGTTAGGAAATAAAGCACCCAAAAACTCATTATCAGAATTAATTTTCTTATAATCTAAACTAACAATATAATTAACATCTTCTTCTAAATTTTTTAAATGATTTAATTGAATAGTTATATCCGGTATATTAATTACATTTTGTCTTTTACGTAATTCTTCAATATCATATATAGGTTTGCGTATTATATCAACCATCAATTGTTTAGAATTATCTAAAACAGTATATTCTTTCATAAAATCATCAATCAATGTATCATTATAAACATCTTCACTAACAGATGTAGTCATTCTATATAAACGTTTGATAAATATTATACTAATATATACACATTATGAATGTTGTAGTTATTTTTATTAAAAATACAATTTATAAATTAAATAAACAACCTTTTGAAATTGATTCTGATGCTTATGAAAGACTTTGGTGGATTATTAATAATAATAAAGATTTAAATAATCGAAAAGATATAAGTGATTCCATAAAGGTAATTAATATTAAAAAAGGAATGTCTTATTATAATAAATGATTATAGAATCTAATCAACTTAAATTAGAATATATTATTATTATATTTCTTCTTATAATTGCAATTGTATTATTATTTTATAAAAGTATTGAACCTGAAAAAACAATAAATGAAGTTACAAAACCTAAATCCATTTTAAAAAAACCTAAAGATCTTCCTACAGTTAATAATTCTAATGTAAAGTTTTATGATGTAAGAATGTCGCAAATATCAAATGATATTAATATTACTAAAAATCAAGAACCTACTATAGAATTGTTATCACAATATCAACCAGCTAGAGAAGATATACCAACCGATAACATTTTTTGTAATGGTAAAATACAAAATAAACCATTACGCTTTAACATATAAAGATTATAATATATATTAGCATTATAGTAATGCATTTAGGTATTATATCCTTTTGTGATAGAGTAGCATATAATATTAAATCAAATGATATTAAAACCGATATATTAGAAGAAATTGATAAAAAATATAATGTTAAAATAATACAGAAACATTTTTTTAGATTAAGTGATGAAAGTGTAAGTCATATTACAGCTACACCTCACGTAGTATCTATTAGAACAAATGGTAATCCATATTTTTTATATTTTACTAAATATGATGATAAAGAAATAATTTATTTTATTGATAAAAAAATACATCCTACATATCAATTACCAAGAATCATCATAGTAAAAGGATTATTTGATCCTAATCTATTTAATGGAACTTTAATAGATGGTGAAATGGTATGTTGTTATAATAAAAAATGGATTTTTTTAATTTCAGATATTATAGCTTATAAAGGAGAACATTTAACAAAGTTTCAATTACCCGAACGACTTACAATGTTAAATAATATGTTAGATAATGAATATACCGAAGATTATCCTATGGATATTTGTAAATATCGTATAAAACCTTACTATAATTTATGTGTGGATACACTTAATAAAATATCAAGTTTTGAATTTCCATTTTCGGTTAGAGGTATATATTTTTGGGCTTACAATTTGAAATATAAACCTAAACTTATGAATATTGATGATGATATTATTCAATCAGTATCAATAAAAACAAAAGATAATATTGAATTTACTTTAAAATCAGATAATATAAAATCAGTTAGTAAAACCGATCTACCTGATATTTATAAAGTTAAAGAAGATAATAAATACTTATCTATACAAACTATTAAACAAAGTCATATGCTTCGTGATGCTTTTAAAGACACAAACTTAAACTTTACTAAATGTATCAGGTGTTCATATTTTAAAGAATTTGATAAATGGATACCTCTCAGCATTTGCTAATACAATTTTCAATATTTTTTATATTACTATCAATATCACAATTTGATGAGTATTTAAAACTTA
>Ga0115008_10004513_pt1 | contig 11567 bp, 5 predicted proteins | sample FraStrMetagenome_FD_87164 | JGI IMG/M metagenome (GOLD analysis project Ga0115008, IMG submission 87164) | Marine eukaryotic phytoplankton communities from Arctic Ocean - Fram Strait ARC3M Metagenome | ecosystem: Environmental > Aquatic > Marine > Oceanic | place: Fram Strait | collected 2012-06-18
ATCCCCGGCGGCGACGAACATGACGTCGGGCGCGATGGATCCGACGTCGGCGATACGATCCCGTGCGGCTTTGGACCAGGCGGGGAACACTTTCGGGAGGACCCCGCCGTTAGCCTCGATGGCGCGCTCGGCGATGCGCTCCTCGTCCTCGTCCTGCTCCACGCGGCTCACGAGATCCTCATCGAGCGGGCTGCTGAAGAAGCTCATCGGTGGCCAGATCTGAGACGAAGTGCCCGCCTGTGGTGGGTGCTATGACTCGTCCACTACCGAGCTTTCCTCGATGTACGCAGAGTCGACGACTGCGTGCGAATCCGTACGTCACGCGTGCTCCTCGAAACCCGACCCGATCGTCGACGACCTGCAAGTGTGCGCCAGCACTATCGATCTCTTCCCCAAAAGTCAGCCTCGGGCCCCGTCAGACGAAACAGAAAGAGGACGTTGGATAGCGCTTGGACAACACAACCGAAGCGCGCGACTTGACCGCATCGATCCCCGAGACGCCGATGTCGTTCTCCTTCTCGCGCGGTGGATTCCTCGGCGGCTTCCCCGCGGGCGGCCGCGGCTTCTCCGACCGACGCGGCCGCTCCAACGGCGGGGGCGAAGCCAACAACCGAAACCCTCGATCGAACAAGCCCCGATCGAGTCTCGTCGCCTTCGCGGCCGCCGCGTCGGGCGGAGCCGCGGCGGCGAGTTCGCCCCAGGGCCGCGCGCTCGCACGCCGCGCGCTCCTCGCGGGCGGCGCCGCGGCCGCCCCCGCGCTCCTCGCCGCGCAGAGCGCCCTCGCCAAGAAGGCCAACGCCAACAAGCCCGGCGCGCAGAAGGGTAAGGTCGACGTCCCGAAGCCGGTGACCAAGCTGGACCTCGACGGACGCAGACTCGTCGCCATCGGCGACATTCACGGCGACTTCGCGCAGGCCATGAAGGCGCTCGAGCTGTCCAAGTGCATGGACTCGGAGGGCAAGTGGGTCGGAGGGACCGCCGTGCTGGTGCAGGTTGGCGACATCCTCGACCGAGGCGACAACGAACTCGCCATCATGCGCAAGTTCCAGAAGCTCGCCAAGGAGGCGAAGGAGGCGGGCGGGGAGGTGGTGGTCATGAACGGCAACCACGAGATCATGAACGTCCTGGGCGATTTCCGCTACGTCACCAAGGGCGCTTTCGGCGAGTGCCGCAGATGGGTCGAGAAGAAGCGTTTGAGGGAAGTTGAAAAACTCGGCGAAGAGAACGTCGAGCCGCTCCCGCCCGTTCCCGACGGCGTCTCGCCCAACAGCTACTACGGCCTCAAGGCCAGGCGCGACCTCTTCCTCCCCGGTGGAGAGATGGCGGTCAAGATGGCGACGAACCCCACCGTGCTGCAGGTTGGTGACACGGTCTTTGCGGACGCGGGGATCACCGAGAATCACGTCGACTACGGTTTCCAGCGACTCAACAACGAGGTCGCCGCGTGGATGGTGGGTAAAAACTCGCAGCCGCCCAAGCACGTGCTCGAGGAGAAGGGTGTCGTGTGGACCCGCGACTACGGCGGCGCGGAGGGCGGGAACAAGAGCGAGGCTGCCGCGTGCAAGAGGCTGCAGGAGGCTCTGGACGCGACGGGCGCCAAGAGGCTGGTGGTGGGTCACACGCCGCAGCAGAAGGGGATCAACAGCGGATGCGGGGGGAAGGTTTGGAGGTCGGACACCGGCATGAGCCGCGGGATCTACGGTAACGCCCCGCAGGTCATCGAGATCGTCAACGGGCGCGTTCGCGTCCTCTCGGCGTGAACCGAGTTTCATTATTTCGCAGCTTCTTCTCGATGACAAGGATGCTCACTCTATCGGTTCTCATTCTCATCGTCACACTCGTTCTCACTCTTTCAGCCCCAACCGGGAAGCCCGGGCGCGTCCTCGTCCTTGATGAGCTCGTCCGTGAACTGCGCGACGTTCTCGTCGTCGTCGTCGTCCTTCTTCGTGCCCCCGCCGCCCTCCTTAAGGTGCGTCTCCCACATGTTCATGCCCGCCAGGTTGAAGCCCATCATGTCGCGAAGCTCAGCCGCGCGCTTCCTCAGCAGCGGCCTCAGCCTCAGCAGCACCGCTCGCGCCTTGTGCGTGGCGCCCAGCTGTACGTAGTGTAGACGCACGATGAGCGACGCGAGCCTGCACGTCAGCTCGGTCTTCTCGCCAGCCTCCAGCCACCCTCCGAGGTAATCGAGCAGCGTCAGCGCGGATGAAAACGGAAGCGCCAGCACCGCCTGCTCGAGATCCGCGGCGCGAACCTTCTCGATCGCGGACAGCGCGTACCGCTCCGGACTCTGGCCCTGGAGCAGTGGGTTCGGAGGGAGGCCGCTGGGGTACGAGGGATTGTGTCCGTACGCGGAAAGGGAGGCGCCGCCGACGACAACGGCGTCCGCTACGTCGTCATCTTCGTCTTCGTCGTCATCCTCCTCATCGGAGAACTCGTCGAGAGCCTTCCGCAGCTCCTCCTCGTCCTCCTGGTCGTCCCCGTTCCCCGCGTGGTTACCCGCGTCCTTGTCTCCGTTGGCTCTGACGTGATCGTCGATTCGCGTCCGCTCGTGTCCGGCGACGTCGAGGGCGTCTACGATTTGATCCGCCGCGGTGAGCGTCTCGAGCGTCTTACGTCCCGCCATGCCAGCCTCCGCACCGGCGGGCGCGACGCCTCCTTTGGCGCTGGCGTTCTCCCTCGCGGCGGCGGCGATCCTGTCGTCGTCGCCGTCGTCCTCCGCGCCGCCCTCTTCCAGAAGGGATTCCAGGCGCTTCTCTTTTTCTTCGTCGACGAAAAAAGGTTCATCCGTTCGTTCCCACACGCGAATCGCGCGATCGTGCCCGCCGGTGACGGCAAACTCGCCGCGCGCCGACAGCGCGATGCACCACGCGGACGCGTGGTGGCCCTGCAGCGTGAGCAGCGGCTCGAACTTGTCGGCGTCCCAGTACTTCACCAGCCGATCCTTTCCGGTGCTGAACAGGTAGTGCGTCTTGGGCACAAACGCGATCGACGTGACGCTGTCCTCGTGCGCAAACACCGACCTGTGGCAGTCGCCAAAGTCCAATCCCCAGATTCGGATGTTCTTGTCCGCGCCCCCGGACGCCAGCAACTGCGAGTCGGAAGACACGTCGTGGCACAGCGCGGGTAGCCTGTGTCCGTAGAGCGACAGGAAAAACTTGAGCGAGTCGACGAAGAACACCTTGAGGGTGTTGTCCAGCAGCGACACCGACAGGAGCTTGCCGTCCGGGGTGACCTTGACGGACAGGACGTCCTCCGCCATCTGCAGCGTCTTGATGTGCGCGATGCCCAGCTCGCGTCGGCCCTCGCCCTCGTCGTCCTCGTCCTCCTCGACGTCCACGAGCCGCCACTCAAAAAACTTAACCGTCTTATCCGCGCTCGCGGTGACAAACCCGGACCCGTCGGGGAGGAGCGCCACGCCCCACACCGCACCGCCGTGCGCGTCCTTCATCCCACCGAGCGCGGTTCCAGCCTGCGTGTCGATGATCTCCAGGGCGCCGGACTTGCAACCGACCACCGCGTGCCTCCCGCCGGGCGCGAACGCCGCGCACAAGCCGTACCCGCCGTCGATCGATCGAAGGCACGAGCCGTCCATCGGGTTCCACACCTTGACGCCCTTGTGCGAGCACGTGATGAGGGTGGCGTCGTCAGGGGACAGCGCGACGGCGCGGATGTCCGCGCGGTGGCCCTGCGCGTCGATGACGCGGGTCCTGGTGGGCTCCTCGGCGACGACGCCGTCGGCGTCCTGGCCGATTTCATACTCCTCAACCGCGTTGTTGTCGACGAGAACCGCCATGACGGCGCGTACACCGGGCCGCCTGCGCTGCCTCGGCGCCCACGCGAACCCCCGCGCCTTGGCCTTCGGACGGATCACGGCGGCGAGTTCCAGCTCGTCCGCCGCGGTGAGCCCCTCGCCGTCCCCGCCGGCGCCGTCCCACGCGGAAGCCCCTTGAAGGCCGTCGCCGTCGCGCTCCTTCCCTCGCAGCTTCTCCTTCTCGCGTCGGCGCTTAACCTTACGCTTCAGTCGCTTGGCCTTCTCCGAGGTGGAACGCACGCGCCACACCTCGATCGCCCGCCCCACGGTCTGCACCCCGAGCAGACCGGACCCCGCCTTGTCGAATCGAACCGAGGAGACTCGAGATTTATCCGCGCGGGGGACGTGGCCGATGGACGTCAGCAGGTTGGACGCGTCCGCGATGGACGCCGCCTTTTGCGCCTGCGTCATGGGTGCCGTTCCCGTGCCGTTCTCGTCCACCTTCTTGGCCTTCTTCTTCGGTGTCTCGTCGTCGTCGGACGTGTCGGGTTCCCCGAAGTCTTCGTCTTCCTCGTCGCCGCCGCGGTTTATTGCAAAGAGATGGAGCCTGTCGTCGGAGGTTCCCACCGCGAGGCGCCTGCCCGCGGGGTCCACGTCGATGCTCCAGCACTCCGCGCCGAGCGCCGCGACCGTCTGCGCGCAGTGCTGGGTGTCCAGATCCCACACCTTGACCGTCGCGTCTTTGCTGCAGGTCACCAGCCGGACGCCCGAGGATCCGGTCGCGCCCGCCGACGACGACGAAGCACCGCCGCCGCCGTGCGCGGCGTCAGCCTCGGCGAAGACGGCGTCGGTGACCTGATCCTTGTGGCCGCGCAGCCTGCACAGGCCGGTCTCCGCTACGACGTCCCACACCACCACGTTGGTATCCTTGCCGCCGGACACGAGCATGGAGCCGCTCGCGTTGAATCGCAGCGCGGTCACCTCGGACCGATGGCCCTTGAGGAGCACGTCGGTGGACGCGTCGTCGAGGGACCATAGCCGGATGGTGCCGTCGGCGTGGCCCGCGGCGACGAGGTCGCTGCCCTCAGCGCGCGCGATGCGGGTCACCGCGGGCAGCGCGCCGGATTCGCGCGGCGGCGGTAGGAGGCTCTTGGCCTCCACCCCGCGGCGCACGTCCCACACCGCGAGGCGCTCCAGCGCCGCCGTCACCAGATGCTTGCCGGTGTCGTCGTACACGGGCGGCGCCTCGGGGGAGGCGACGACGCCGAAGGCTCGCGCCTGCTCGTAGCGCAGGTACGCCTTTACCATGACGAGTGGACCCGCCGGGTACGCGCTCACTCAGCCCTGGCCCTCGCGCGCTGCGACTTGTGCCGCCGACGCCGCCGACCAATCCGCCCGAGGTTTTCCACAAAAACTAGTATCGTAACTGCACGGTCATACAAATACACGGAAATTTGCGAAATAGAAAAGACACACAATGAATGCCCATACGAAATAGATGAATAACTAACGTATATTACCAAAAATCAGCCTTCTTCACGCGCTGCTTGCCTCCCGGCGTCTTCGAGCCCTTCCTGGAGCTGTGGCCGCTCCCGCCCATGTTCGTCTTCTTCGCCCCCAACGCGGGCGCGCTGTTAGGGGTCCCGTACCCAGCCTTGGCGGCGTGGATCGGCCGGAGCAAACCCTTGGCGGGCGACGACTTGAGCAGGCTCTTGAGGTCGTTGCCCCTGACCGGGTTGGGCGGTCCCGTGGGCGTGTGCCTCGTGTTGCCCTTCATGTTCCACTGCACCCGCTTGGACGGCGACGGCGACGCGACGATGCCCTTCACCGCGGACGCGATGGTGCCGATGATGCCGGGGGACGCGAGCTTGTCGCCGCCGCCGACGGTCTTGACGATGGAGTGCGGCGACGTGAACTTTTCCTTGGCGGCCCCGCCCACGGCGCGCTGCGCGAGGAAGGAGGCGCCGCTCATGTGAACCGCGCCGGGTGGGGTCTTCGCGCCCACCGCAGCGGCCCATCGCTCGGCTTTACGAACAGCCTTGCGCTCCGCGGCGGCGGTCGCGGCGGCGACGGCAGCCTCGGTGCGGGATACCTCGTCGTCCTCGTCCTCGTCGGTGCTCTCAGACTCGGAGCCTTCCTCCTCCTCCTCCTCGGCGGCTTCGTCCTGGGAGTTGTCCTGGTCGGAGTCGTCGAAAGAGTCCTCCATCTCCGCGTCATCCTCCTCCTCGGACTCCTCCTCGGACTCATCCTCGGATTCGTCGTCTTCATCCTCGGATTCGTCGTCTTCATCCTCGGATTCGTCCTCCATCTCGTCGCCCTCCCCGACCTCCATCTCGTCGTCATCCTCGTCGGCATCTTCCTCCCCATCCTCGAGGTCCGCCTCCTCATCGTCGGACTCCTCCTCCTCGGAGGCGTCCTGAGCGGTGTGGAAACTCTCCTCGCCCGCCATGTCATCCTCGGACTCCTCATCCTCCGACTCCTCGGATTCGGACTCCTCGGATTCGGGCTCGGGCGACGGCTCCTTCTTGCGCCTCTTCTTCTCTTTCTTCGGCGCCTCCTCCTCCTCCTCGCCGCCGCCAGTCGCCGCCGCGGCTTTCTTGCTCGCCTTCCTGAACCAGATGTGGAGCTCGTACAGGGACTCGCGCTGCAAATCGCCGGTACCCTCGTCCGCGCCGACGTCGATGAACGTCCGCGCCATCCGCTTCATCGTCGCGGCGTCCAACCGAACGTGCTTTGCGTCCTCGGCGTCGTCCACGGATTCGGGATCCGCAAAAGCCGGGCCGCCATCCGCGCCTTCCAGAACCTTCTCGAAAACATGCGCCAACACGCGCTTGTGCAAGGCCTTGTGCGGCTCCAGCTGGAGGAGCTGCGCCCAGGGTTTGAGCAGCGCGTCGGTGGCGTGCGGGGGCACGGGCCGGGGCGTGGGCGTGACGCGCGCTTTCCTCTTTTCACCCTTCTTGCGCGTGAAAACCGTCCGAGGCGCGCCGCCGTTCGCCTCGTTCTCCTTGTCCGGATCGCATCCGATCTCCACGTCGTCCTTGCCGGACGCGACGTTTCGCATCTCGGTGACGAACACCTCCGCGAGGTGCAGACGCAAGCCGACGTCCACGACGCCCTGGTCACCCTTACCCGTGGGGATGAGCGCGGATCGCATGAGCATCTCGCCGACGTCGCCGGTGATCGCCTCGGCCCAGTCCCTGTCCGCGCAGTAACGGAAGATGTGGGAGGTGAATCGGCGGACGAGGCGGAGGTACTTGTCCATGCGGTGCCTGTCGATGCCGACCCACTCGCGCCTCGCGGTGATGAAGAAGACCCCGGCGTACATCAGCGCCACTCGGTGCTTGAGCTTGTGAATCAAGCCTCCGATCGTCTCGGCGAGTTCCTCCTGGACGTCCCACCCGTCGGCGTGCCACATGGCGTAGAAGAGGCCTTTCCAGATCTTCTTCATGTCGAGCATGTCCACGTCGGACCGCGAGCCGAGCCACTTGCCGAGCGCGCGGAAGGTTGCGTCGCGCACGTCCTTCTCGCCGTGCGCGAGCTGGCGGGCGAACGGATTTTTACCATCGGCCACATCCTCCGGCGTCCTCGGCTTGTACGGCTCGCCTTTCTTCTTGTTGAGCAGGATGGGCGGGAGCGGCGCGAACTTGTTGCCGACGCCCGCCATGTTACGCTCCTGCTGAACGTGCGATTTCACCCTGAGCTTCACCATGGCTGCCGTTCGTTATGTGGCGCGACGACCCGACCGCGTGAGATGAAACTTTGACGCGCGAGTCAACGAACGAGCGCGCGGCGGGCGCTCGAGGTGTGCAGAGCGGCGAGGGCTTCCTCTCGGCGCGCGCGGATATGTGCGGCGACGATTGAGGTGCGGCGTGCGTCTCTTTCTCCCCGGGGGACGATACGCTCGAGGCGTGCCGCCGCGTCGCGAAGTGGGCGTCGGTGTCCACCGCCGCCAAATTACCGCCGCCGCTCGGTTGATTTTTTTCGGCCTCGAACGTGGGATTGGCACCGTCTAACTGTTTACGCATACGTAAATGCGTAATATGTGGTTATGATAATTTAATACGAACAGTGTCACAGTCTACTCATTTTTCTGCCAGCGATTTTTTTGTTGTGGCTAAGGCTTGGGAGCCACGTCGTTCTCTACAGACACGCGGCGCTCCTTACGCTGGCAGGCACGATGCATGCCTTCACGTCCGCCGCGACGCGCGCGGGACTCGCGCCCCCTCGCGCCGCCGCCCCCCGAAACCGCGCCCGATCCCTCGATCGCCGCCCTCAACCCAGCGTCGCGGCGAAGCCTCCGAAGACGTCGCATGCCAGCCGCGGCGATCGCGCGGTGACCAACGCCAAGAAGGGGCTGTTCGACGATATGCTCGACGTCATGGAGGGCGGACCCAAGCTGCGCAAGTGGTACGGCCAGGACTCCAGCGTCGGCGCCCCGGGGGAGGAACGCGTCGGCGACGGCGGCGTCTCCGCCGTCGCAGAGCCGACCCCGGACGAGGACGAGGAACTTCGCGCGTGGGATAAGAAGCCCCGCAAGGGCACGCTCGTCACCGGCGCCGACACCGCGCTCGGCGAGGCGATCATCATGCAGCTCATCGTCGCCAAGCAGCCCGTCGTGGCGCTCGGCATCTCCGCCGACGTCGCCGCCGCGCGATACGGGCCGTACGTCACAGCCGTGGAGGATCCCGGCGACGTCGCCAACGCCATCCGAAGGGGATGCCGCGCCGTCATCTGCTGCGGCGACGCGGGCTCGATCCCGAACGCGGTCGTCAGCGACGGCAAGGTGAAGCACGCGGTGCTCGTGGGATCCGCGGCGGGAAACGGCGGTTTGCTCGGCGGCATCTTCGGCGGCGACGACGGCAAGCGAGCGGATCCCTCGCGGGAAGCCGCTTTTCGAGGGTGCGCCACCGTCGCGCCCGTCACCATCGTCAGGCCCGCGAAGATCAAGTCCGGCATGGGCGGTAAGCCCCTGGTGTTCGCGCAGAACACGGGCGGGTCGGTGGGGTCCAACGAGGTGAGTCTGGAGGATGCGGCGGAGGTGTGCGTGCGGTGCCTCGGGGCGCCGCCCAAGCCCGGGACGGTTCTGGAGTTTGACTTTGCCAACGGGCCGGGCGCGGGGGGACAGAAGCGGGACTGGCGCGGGCTCTTCAACGGGCTCAGCGCCAACTAACTAGCGTCGTCGTTTAATACTAGTACGCGTTCGTTCGTCATCACACGCGTTCATTTCGTCGCCTCGATCGATGGGGATGTGAGAGCCGAGTCCCCGCTTGCGTAGTAGGCGCTTCGTCGCGGATGTTTGCGTTTGCAGACTGGCAGACCGTTTGAACTTTTCGGCCAGCGCAGAGCTCGTCGCGCACCATGACCGCCGTGCTCGTGGAGGAGGACATCTCCCTCAGGCTCCGCGGATCCACCGCGCCGCCATCCAGGTTCGAGGCGCGATGCCCGATTAACCTCCCCGACGCAGGCCGCGCGCTGCCGCCGCTGGATGCGACGGACCCCACCGCCGAGAAAACCCCCGCCGCGTTCCCCGCGAAGCTGCTGCAGGGATACGCGCTGGCGCTTCTCACCGGCCGCGCGCTTCCCCCCGCGCCGCCCGTTCCCGACGGCGTCACCGCACCGCTCGCGTGGCACTGCCATCAACCCAGGCTGGCCACCGTGGACGGCACCGGGCGCGTGCTGATCCACTCAGATCCCGCGAGCGGGTCGTCCGAACCCCCCGCGGTGCTCCGGCACTCGCTTCACTCCGGCGCCCGCGCGGTGGCGTGGCGACCCAAGGCGGGCGCGACCCTCGCCGTCGCCGGGTCCCACGGCGTCTGCGTCTGGGCGCACGAGCCCGGCGCCGCCGCATCGGGCGCATCCTCCACAGCCGGCGGCAGATCCGTCTCGTCGGGCCTGGGCAAGTCCCCGGGGTTGAACCGCATCGGCGGAGCGCCCGAGTGGCGACTCACGCACCTCAAGGACGACGCCGACGCCTCGCGCGCCTCCCGGACCGACGTGGACCCGTACACGTCCCCGGCCGTCACGGGGCTCGGGCGCGTGGTGTCCACGCTCGGCGCCATGATCCCCGCGCCCGGCCCCGGCGGATGGGGCCTGCCCCGCGAGTTGTTCGAGACGAAAAGTAAACACGAGGGCGACTTCGCGGGCGGGCGGCCGTACGACTGCGTGTGCTGGTCACCGTGCGGCCGGTTGCTCGCGGCGGGGTCCGCGGATAGGCGGGCCACCGCCGTGTGGGAGGTCAGCACCGGCGCGAGGTGTTCCATCGCGTCGGGGGTCGCGGGCGTGAGCGGACTGGCGTGGTCCCCGTGCGGCCGATACCTCTTCGCGTCGCACCCGGGTGGTGGGTTCACGCTGTGGGAGACGGAGGGATGGACCGCGGCGAAGTGGTGGACGGACGGCGCGGCGGTGATCGCCGCGGCGTGGGGACCGGAACCGCCGCCGGATGACCCGAACCGGCACGACGGCGGCGACGGCGCGGGCGCGACGCTGCTCGTGACGACGCGTCGCGGCCGAGGGCAGGTGTCGGCGGTGCACCTCCCGAGGCGCGGGCCCGCGCTCGCGGCGCAGCTCCTCCCGGTGGAGCTGCCGCAGTTCACGGGCGAGGACGGCGCGGAGGTTTCGCTGGACATCGTGGGCATGTCGTGGGATCCGTCGGGCTCGAGGCTCGCGGTTGTCCTCGACGGGTGTGATAAAAATAAGGACGCACCGGCGGGGGGCGCGCACCGGGGTGGACGCGTCGCTCTGTACGCCATGCGCACGCGACCGGTGGTGACCGCGTCGTTGATCGGGTACGTCGAGGCTGACGCGCAGGGTTCGGACGTCGGCGGCGCGGGTGGACCGGCGAGGACGGTTGCAATGTCGGGTCCGGGGGGTGGCGGCGAGGGCGAGGCGTCGGCGACTTTGGCCATCGGGTGGGAGGGCGGCGGCGTGTCCGTGGTGCCCATTTACCTCAGGTGATGTGTGAGACGTGTAGATGGGTCTTCTACGTGAAATGTTCGTATTCAAGGTCGCACGATGTTCCTACTCGCCCATCCGATACCTCGGAAGACAGGTCTACTCCAGAGGCTTGCTTCGTTCCTCTGGAGCAAGAAGGTATCGGATCTCTCCATCCTCAGCTCTCACGCGTCGCCGATCTTCAGCGTGATGCCAATGGGCGCGTGATCCGAGTGACCCGCCGTTATCTTGTCCAGTATGAACGCGTCCACCACCTTGACATCGGCGTCGTCGTCCAGCGTGCGTGTTGGCACCAGAGCCAGGTCCGACCTCACGCCCGCGTTGTACGGCCTGTTACCGGCGCGGACGCTCCAGCGCGTGTACCAGCCGGTGGCGTCGGGGTGGAAGTGGCGGAATGAATCGACGAACCCGTCGTTGGTTTCAAGCGTCTCCTGGAAGCTCTCGCGTTCTTTCCTCGTCATGCCGGGGACGCCGCCTTTCTTTTTGTCGTTTTCGCACATCTTCGGCTCCTCGGCGTCTTTGAGCCTCGGCGCGGTGGTCCAATTGTAGACGTCCTTCTCGCCCTCGGGTGCGATCTTGAGGTCGCCGATGACGATGGTCGGTTTACCGGTATCGAGTTCGCGAAGGGACTCGCTGAATTCCCCGTGCCATTCGCCGGTGCGGTAGTCGAGTTTGTCGAGCTTCTCACCCGAGGAGGGCACAACTGTGCAGATGAGGTTGAAATCCTTGAATTCCAGCGTCATCACGCGGCCGCCGTCGGCGTGAACGATGCACTGCATCATGTCGGTTAAAAATCCCTTGTGAACCGTTACTTTATCGGAGGTCGGACCAAAGCCACAGGGTCCGATCTCATCTCCGTAAACCC
>Ga0115008_10004515_pt1 | contig 11563 bp, 10 predicted proteins | sample FraStrMetagenome_FD_87164 | JGI IMG/M metagenome (GOLD analysis project Ga0115008, IMG submission 87164) | Marine eukaryotic phytoplankton communities from Arctic Ocean - Fram Strait ARC3M Metagenome | ecosystem: Environmental > Aquatic > Marine > Oceanic | place: Fram Strait | collected...
TGCTCACTGGAGAGTTGATAATACCGTTGGTCATTGCTGAATAAATTAGTGTTTGATCCGATGGATGACCTGCAATATGTTGAAACCTACGCGCCCTTTCTGCTCGACGATGATCTCGTACACTATAATTCTTCTTACTTTCCTGTATTGTATCAATCGCTTTACCTGAAAGATATGTGTTAGCATTAATCTTTTTCATCCCATTATCGGGAATCAAATTCCCTAACACACACCCATTTCCTCCAACCTTGAAATATCTTGTGCAGTTTAGCACATGTAATCCTCTTCGATTAGGAACAAAATCAAATCCTCTTCCTTCGGGAGTAACCACATGTTCGCCTGCAGGCTCATACGGACGATCGCAATGTTCTTTACTAATGCAGGATATGCAAGATTTTGAATAAAATTTGAAACGGATTGGAATATTTTCTAATAAATTAATGGAACTGAATCGTTGAGTACTTTTGGTTGGTCACTTGATTTGTCACACGATGGATCGATTTAGATCGTTGCCGGTGCTGCTATTTATGTTTCTTAATTTTTCATCAGCTCCTTCCTCTATGAATTGCTCTAAACCATCGATACACAGATGCTGACTGTAGCCGTGCCAGGCGATGGCATGGTCGACGGTGTTAGGTCAGATAATCAGACTAATTCGAAAACGAAGATCTTTGAAGTATTGTCGATGAATTTCAGCGGAGGGTAACGGATATTTCAGGTTACGGCTAGTTGAGCGACCTTCCTTTGAAATATGATGATTTTTCTTGGTCCTCTCTGCGTGGCCGTGCAGGATGTGTCAATGAAAGAACGACAATGAAGATAGATCTATTCAAGGGATCTAATATAACGGGCGATGCTGATGGTGACTACATAGGCTCGTTTGAAGGTTTAACGATCACTCATGACTCATGATGGATTGACTGAGGCTGTCGGTACTCCATATCACAACAGAGATGGACAAAGATCAAGGGGCATTGTTCGAGTTTATAATTATGATACAGCGGAAGATACGTGGATATCCATCTCGTAGGGGGTTATTCTGGCGAGTACTTCTCCAAAACTGCCTTGTCGTCCGACGGGATATATCTTGTTATCGGCGCACCGGGGAAACAATTATGTGAAGATGTTTGAAAAGAATGGAAACAACTATGAAATCATCAGAGACACTATCACCACAGGAAACCATACATTCTCTCTTGGTCTTGACATCTCAGTCGACGGATCTGCAGTCGCCATTGGCAACTCTCAGTTTGATGTTTCCGCAGGCAAAGTATATTTGTACGATACTTTTTGAACGTTACCATCTATATCTCCTACTATGGCGGATCCAATGTCGAAGGGAAGCTTGATAATGTCATACGATCATTGTTTTATGAATGCTTGCGAGTACCATTGTTATTTTATTTCTTTAGATTGATATTGCCGTTGTTTGCTTTGGTGTGTTTTGGATGTTTTGAGTTGGATGAGTTGATGACGATGACACCTTCAAAATTCAAAAGTGTAATCTATTTTGGTCACTATGCGAAACTAACACACAACTTCATTCTCTCGGCATCTTTCGTTTTATCCCTCTGCTCTTTGCTTGACATCCTCGAAATCGAACTCGAACCTGAAGATAAATCATATAGCGTGTAGAGAAAGCATAAAGCATAGAGAGATGATGAACTCAAAATAATGAAGATTGGATGGCAAACCTCCAATTTTCTTTTAATTTCTCTAACTGCAGAGAAACATAAGCGAAGTAATAGTGACATTTTTACGCGCCCAATAATTTCGATGGGTGATCAATTTGAAGCATCGCTTCTGCTTCAACAGAATATTCGAGATAACAAAAGGCGATGTCCATGTTGTTCTGTGTACTATTCGGATTGGTCGCAGAGAGAAATTTTCTTACCTCGCAGTCAAAATCGAAATGACAGTGAAGATGGTTCTTCGAAAGATTTGTCCATGTTGAATCCTTTTCAAGCGCTTTCTGAATTGTCATCCTTGCCAACATCATCTGAGATTTCCAATGATATCAAAGTTGAAGCTGAAGACGGCAAAAATGTTGCGCTGTATAAGGTTGTGGACTCGCATTGTCACCCGCATTTGGAAGGGGAAGAAATAGAAGATTACGCTGAGTTTAATAAAGCGTTGACGAATAAGTCGGAGGATATCTCTCTGTTGCAAATAACCTGTGCAACGTCTTACGAAAACTGGGAAACATGCTTGGAATATGCTTTTAAGAATCAGCCATTTACAATACCTGCAATTGGAATTCACCCATGGTATGTGATGGAGGAAAATTTACCAGAGGATTGGCTGGATCAGCTAGAAACTCTTCTTTTGAAGCATCCCGGTGCAGTTGTTGGGGAAATTGGCCTATGTAAATGTGCCCGAGAGGTTAGGTACCATCCTGCTGGAAAGGCAGCTGTACTCAGCAGACAAAGAGAAATATTTGAAGCGCAAATGAAATTAGCTGCGAAATTAAGACGACCTGTGAGCGTGCATTGTGTTCAACAAATGGGACCAATGATGACAATTTTGAAAAGTACTCTTGAGAAAGGAGAAGGAGGTGCAGTTGCAGCATCATTTCCCACAGCCATAGCTTTTCATTCTTTCACAGGAACATCAGAACAGGTCAAAAGAATTTTAGAAATAGAGGAAGAAATAAAGCGCAGAAGTGAAGTTGATATTCAAGAACCCATCATGTACTTTGGATTTTCTCATTTGGTCAACTACATCATGTGTAGTAGTGAGAAAAGCAGTCGCAAGGGAAGAGGTAAGGCGATTCAAAAAAATTTGAACGACTAGGAAATATGACTGACTTTAAAAATCATAATATCTTAAGATGCTTTACGAGCAGTGCCCTTAAATAGAATTCTTTCGGAAAGTGATGTACCTTCCCAAACTGACGTCAAACTTGGTGTCACAGGGTCGATAGCTTACATTGCTGCGGTTCGTAATATTTCGGTTCACAACGCAGCTAAGATAACTGCTGAAAATGGTCTCCGTTTACTTAAAGCTGTTACTACTAAATAAGAAATAAAATCCAAAGACGAATTTTTGCGCATCGTCAATATATCAATTACACATTACATCAAAAAATCTGTACCTTTAGTTCAGAAAACTAAACGAATCGAGTGACTCGTTGGTATACTTTCGACAATGACTGGGATTTCGAGGACGTAAATCATAACATCTTTTCTTCGAATGATTATCCGTTGGCGCGGAAGAAATATCCTTTCTTCCCTTGTCAACTCTGCCCGAAACCTTATCTCTATCACAGGATTGATCTCGTTGCTTAGTTTCTGTCGAATGATCAATCTTTAGGGACTTTTCACGTGAATGTCTTCTAGATGTCGTCCTGTTACAAGATCGAGAACGCGAACGTTTGCCATGCAAAGTTTGCCGCCGGGAAGAATTGCTTCTCTTTAACTTCCTTCCTTCCTTCCTCACAAATTCAGGGGTAGCAGATCTACAATGCCTTGAAGACAATGGACGACTTCGCTTCGACTTTTCACTACCTTTTCTACATTCTCTAGCTTCTTCCGCTTCTTTTGAATACTGTGTTTCCGGGATCATATTTTCATTTTGTCTTGTCATAGCTTGTACTGGTACATTTCTGTTTTCAACCTTGTTTTCAGTCTCTCGGGTAGCCTGATATGACTTAAGTTGAGTCAAAGCCGCCAAGGTTATTGGAAAATTAGGAGGCGGACAGCTATTTGTTATGCTTGATAAGGCTTGAGAATATTGGTACTTGTTATGTTCCTGATCAATCACGCTAACTGGCACAGTTGCGGGGACAGTACGTGGTGCAGATGCCTCTCTACTTTCAAGAAGCAAAATTTTTGCCATCAAATGATCATGTTTTTTCTCCCATCCGTCGATTATCTATAATTTTTGTAGTTACGTAAGTATATCGAATCACAAAAGCTGAGATGATGATATATATTTTTTGCGGTATGAGCGTACCTTGGTGAGCTTTCTCTCTGCTTCTTCAATGATTCCCTCCCTTTCTTTGCGAATTAAAATCTTACAAGATTCTTCAACTTGGGGCTTCATCTTCTCAAAAATATCCTTGTTAGAAGAATTTGACGCCTGAGTAGCACTTATTGTCGCCTTGAGCTCAGCAACCTCGGCATTTCGAAGGGCCAGTTCCTTTTCCATGGACTGAAATTCAGCATATCTACTCTCGATGTCATTACCCACGTGTAACAAACTAGTTGTTCGAGAAAACGAGTTCGAAGCACCAATCCCATTATATTGCAACCTACCGGCATTCATCGATAATAGAGGCTGCCTCGATCTTTGAACGTCATTCATCGTCGAAGATGATCCAAACAGGCCAGTGCCTCGAGAGGTCGCCGACGCTCCACTTACGAGCGGGTGTCTTGCACCTCCTCTGGTCGAAAATTGATGCTCTGTTCGAGAGCTGCCCCGTGATGAAGGAAGAACTGATCCAGCACTTCTAGAACGTCGAAATTCGGACTTAAATTTCGATTTACTATTGTCATTCTTTCTCTTCAAGGATGCCGCGGGAGCAACGTTGCCCCCGCGGCTTGCTGCGCTAGTCCTGCGTGCTGCCTTTCGTAGAATCGTTCTTCTATTTGGTGGATTGAGTGAAAGTTCCTGAGTTTCAGTCACGTCGGAATAGTCATCGTCATCATCTCTATTGTATATTGCGTTCTGTGACAATGATGGTTGCGATAGAGAGTTTCGAAAGGCAGAACGGGTGAAGTTTCTCATGGTGGAGCCGCGGGTGTGGGTGAGTTTGGTCTCGTCGGCAGGAAAAATTATGAACTTTTCGAATTTTCGACCACTCTTTTTAGCTAATTTGTAGAAAACGTTATTCCTACAAAACACGTTGTTACCTCTCTCTAGAGAGAATGCTGGTTCTTGTTCTTGGGTGTTGTTTGTTGTTTTGTGTACCGGTATATCCTATAATCTTGTAGCATAATATTCTATAGTTACTGGAAGGTTGTTTGTTCAAAGCGAATTAAGCGTTTCGCTAATTGACGTGTGAAAAGAAAAACACGACCATAGGCCTTGATTAAAGGTTTATTCACCTATATTGGGCACGACCTCTACTATCATTTCCAGTTCGTTGACTAGTATTCGTTCTTTGTTGGCACTTTACAACACACGGATTAAAATCCATGAAAAGTTGAGCCAAGCTCAGAATCGCGTTGTTTTCGCTGTCGTTTTTATCATTTAGCGAATAGTCTTCATCGCTATCCATATTCTGTAGTTCATAAAGACGTTGTTGACGCATTTGCAACTTGTCCTTTACCGAATGCTTCTTTTTTAATTTTTCTAGTCGTTGTAAATGCTTTTCTCGAGCCATTGCTGGCGATATATTGACCATCTTGTCCGAAGTTGACTTCCTGAGCAATTCCTTTACGTCAACGTTTCCATGATAATCACTACCTGTTAAATTGCTGTTAGATAATTTCGTCGGCAACGACTTTTCGCGAACACTTTTTGCTCTCTTTGGAGTATGATCCGATCCGTTTATCTGAAAGTCATCGGATGCGATCGTCGCCGATGGATTTGTACCATTACTAACCTTGAGACTTTCATCTTGTATTTTCTGCTCGCTAGCGCTTTCATCCTCCGATGAAGAACACGAAATTGTCTCTACATCTAACCGGAGCCTCAAAACGGCATTGTTAGAGAGCCCATATGTATAACCATTTGAGAGTGCAAATGATAAGACAGTTTCTGCTGTCATATTGTCACCAACGTCGTTTCGTTCGGTATCCTTTGTTGATTTAATTCGTCGGAACAATGTACGAAGAGATAAATTAATTTGAAATGCACATCCATCTTCTAAATCAGTAGCTTTAACCACAAGTTTGGCTACACCAAGAGGTATCGGTTCCGATTCCTTCACCAGGTGCACCATAACGTCATAAGTTTCTTGTCGAGCATCGAAAAAGTTTGCCGACAGTAACGCTTTTCCATCCTCAAAAGTACACTCATCTTTGTACCATGACGCTTCAAATTCTTCCAAATTACCATCAGGTGAAGGTTTAGCTTTCGATTTCTTTATTAACCGTATCGGATTGGACATATTGGTAGTGCGGCTGTCACCAGTGGAATAGGGATCGCCAGCAACGCGAGGACGGCGAGCAAACGATACGATGGCCGTAACTGGATGCTGTGCGTACTGTTTGGCAAGGCTAGAATCATTTTCCTCCACAAAAATCCCATTTAGATCAAACACGGTTGCTGTTATTTCGTGAGTGTTCAGCATGTCTACTTTATCTTGTTGATCAAATGTCATTTCTGCTGACTTAATGTGGGTGAAAAAGTGAACGCGATTTACTCTGAAGTATTTTCTGTGTTGTAGCTTGTAGCTTATGCGGCTAGTTCGCCAACAATTCGTTTTTACGAGAATAATCCAGTAAAGCACACGAAGCTTCCAATTATTCATTTGTAACAAAATACTTTTTACTTGAGAGTACAAAATATTATACTGATTCATATCAAATCATCAAATATATTGATTGGATCACGATCTTAAATTGTTTTCTATGTAATGGTATTAGATAGAAGGAATCTGTACGAGTAGCATTTGTTTAGAAGGAATCTGTACGAGTAGCATTTGTTTACAAAAAAGCTAAAGTCCATACTAAATTCTTTCCTTTACAACTTTTTATCGCATCTGCACCTTGTACAAAATTAATTTGAAAACACATTAAATTGCGGTCCCATCTTGTCTTCTACATTTCATAACGAGTATGTTACGACAAGTGAGTGTGAAACGTTTCTGCTTTTCAGTAATGGGAATTTTTCGTTTCAGAATTAGTTTGAAGTAAAGGTTGGATCTGAAAGCATGCTAACTTCATCATAATAGCCCGAATTCCAATCATAATTCGCCTCACTGCCGGTAAACCTTGAGTCCTCAGTCACTTCATCGTATGAATCTACATTTCTGAGCACGGGGTCGTGTTGTTCGTTATAGATTTCAGTTGTCCCACAACATCCACCTCCAATTGGGAAAACATACTGGCTGACTGACTCAAAAATAGAGCCACTATCGTTCATTTCATTGCTGTTATTTTGATTATGATGAGTGTCGGGAATGGCACTTTTAGTGTTTGATTCATTTAAATGATATGGATTTTGCTGCGGCACTGTGGACAATACATCATGAGACAACGCTCTCAAGTTTTCCAAATATTGCTTGTGTGTTCGCGGTTCCCCATCTGTATAAATCCTCTTCAAATTGAGACGAATGGTGGCTTGATCATTACATATATAATGAGGTTGTCGAAGGACCATGTCGGCTTCTTTATTATATATGTCAGAAATTCTTCCATCAGTATCAAAGTTTGACTTCTTTGAAACGCTTACACGCTTTAATGCCCTTTTGAAAGATTCTTTCCAATGATCGTTTTTATTTTTCGTTATCTTTGACGGTCGAGTCGGAGTCACTATTGCAGCTTCTGATTTTTCTTCCTTCCATTGCCGAATGGGAAGTACACACATAACCGTATCTCGAGCCCTCAACTGTTCGTCCATTACCAAAGATGTCGAACCCACCGTCTCTTCCTTCAAGGGCATACCGCGGTTATTAAAAGTGGATAAAATGAACTTGATTACGAAGTATCTATGATCCACAGACAGGAACGAATGTTGATCTTCTGATAGGCTCGCTGTGGAGTAACTCGATTCGCCAGTCACCTGTGCAATTTTTTTCTTTGAAAGAGCAAGCTCTTTTACATCCGGAAGAATAATTGAGGCAGTTCCAAAAGCAACCGGTCTATCTGATTGAATAGGAAGAGACATTATCGATTGTATGGTTTTCGTGTTGTATTCGAACTGGACCTTTAATCGGCTTTCCGAGACAAAATCTCGGAGAGTCACATTGATGCCAGAAACATCCACGATTCCCACCTTATAGCTCATCTAATTGCTAAGGAATATCTATACGGAAGCAGTGAAATAGGATATCCTGAGAACGACAGGATTAAATTGGAAAGATTGGAAAGGAATACCGGTAGACGTTTAAAAAAAATTCAGTTGAAAAACGACATGTATATGGACATGTTTTACATAAAATAATTGTGTTAAACAATAAACAATTAACCTTTTTTCAGAGTGTTATTTCAAATTCGATCTGTCATCCGTCATCGGAGTATCATTTGCGCCCGAAATTTTGCTGGACAAACCTAAAAATATAATAGGATTTCTTGACAAAAATTAACAATTATATCTTTTTGTACGAAAAATTACTATCAGAAGCAATGTTTTAATTAAGCAGCTCAACGTAAATTTAACTTTTCTGATTGGATTAAAGATTGTAACAATAAAATGACAATCAAGTTGATTATATGACAAAAACGGTGGTATGCGTTGGAATATCGAATTTTAACGTAAAAATTCTATTTTAGCCGAGAGACACGCTCTTGAATCTTCTCCACATCACAAAGTACATCACAAAGTAGACGATTGTTCTCTTTACATACTTCTACTCCGACATGAGATGTATGATGTACGACATTTCACATCGGGGATGATTAGTCAATCAAAGATAGCGAGGACCCTATCTCACTCAACGGCTTCAGCATCTTCTAAACCTCTACGAATAGCAGTGTGTGGTGCAGGAGTGTCCGGACTTGCGTGCGTTTCTGCGATTTTAAATTCTACGAAGGAACAAACAGCGGCAAAGTATGGTTTTTCTTTACCGTCACCAAAAATAACTGTCTTTGAAAAAGAAGAAAAACCTATAATTGGAAGAAATATCGGAGTTGGTTTATGGTCTACGTCTCTTACCAAATTTTATCAGCATAGTCCTTCAGTGGTTGAGCAATTAGTTGACGTTGGATGCATGGTTGGGCCAAATGTTTCCTATAGAACAAGCAGCGGCGCGATACTTGCGGAGAGCGTATTATCTGGTGACAAAAATCAGTTTCGTAACTATTTGAGAGGGACAAAAAATGGTAGAGAAAGAACTAGTGAGTTTCATCCTGGAATGATTTTTGTCCATGAAAAGGAGTTGTATGATACTCTAATGCGAGACATCGAGGAGTGCAGTAATTCAGATAATTTAAAGATTGTCTATGGTAAAGAGGTTCATGATATTGATTCAGAAAGTGGATACATATCTTTTTCATCAATAGATTATGATAGTGGAAAAAGTAGCTACGATCTTATTGTTGTTGCGGATGGTATTAGTTCAAACCTTCGTCGTCAACTTAGTTGTGGCAATACCAGAATTGAAGACAGAGAATACACTGTATTTCGCGGAAATTCCCATCTGCAAAATCATGCAGATCACTCCTTTCAAACTTGGGGAACAAAACATTCTATGAGATTTGCGGTATGCCCTCTACGTAAACATCTTGTTTGGTTCGCTACCATTGATAATCAGATAATGGAACAAACGGCTGACATAAATCCAAAGCAATTTCTCATCGAATGTTTCGGTCATTGGCACTCGCCAATTGCAGATTTAGTTGCATCAACTCCAGATGATGAAATTGTCATCGAGCCAGCCCGTGCACACTTAGAAAGCGTAATTCCGAAATCATCGAGTAGAATACCTATACATTTTGTTGGAGATGCAGATATGACTCTTGATCCATTACTCGCTCAAGGATTTAGCATTGGATTAGAAGACGCATCAAACCTAGCTAACGCATTGACCGAGAGTCCAATTGAACAGATAAGTAGAAGTCTAAATAGTCTACGTGAACGAAAAAAGGCTCGGTTAGAAGTCGTCCGAAGATCTACTGCTTTGGCTCAATTTCTTGCTCAACCTAGGGGTATTTTAGCTGGTGGAGTTGCTCAAACTTCAAGAATGATTATGACGGTTACACCGGATTCTCTAAAAAGGCAATTATTTGACTACACTATGAAATACTCCCTGGGATTTTATTTGTAACCAGTCACAGTTAGTAATAGTAGGTCATTATTAATTCGTAATAATGTAGATTGCCTCCAACGAGTGTATATTATGAGTGCATGGTTAATCCGCGTTTTATCCAAATTTGAAATCTGTTTCACAACGACATATTGTGGAACGAGTACGTGCGCTTTCATAACTCTCTATATTTTATCACGAGAATCACGAGTCCGTCCATGTTCAATGTACATGTACATGGAGTGGTTTCTTTCTAACGTCTCTTCTTGATATAGCCTATTGACACGATACCGGTACCGGTACTCATCATCACATTTCTCTCATCATCGTAATTCGTAATCTCAAATCTGCTGATGTGTACACTATTCGTAGTAACATGGAGTCAAATGAGCTTTCCTCATATCACTAATATCTTGAGGAATCCACCTTGTTGTGTGTGCCATAAAACAGGATTTTCCATTCATAATACATACATATGTTATAAGTTATCAGTGAGTATTGTCTACAACAAATACGTAGTTTTTGTAATTAATATATCTGAAGGTAACAAACTTTTTTCGCGTGTCATTTAGTGATGGGCGTCCTTTTAAAAGCATTCGTAGCACTTCTACTTCCCAACTTATGCACAAGCTTTTTGGCTGGAAATATATTGAAAAGGAATCTTGTTGTTGAAAACTCGTTGTCGTCTTCTTCACTGATATATTCTAGTTCGCCAATGTCAGAATCAGAAGACCAATCGCCTTCGAATGGAATATATACGAGTGGAATTCACCATACTGCAATTCGTACAAAGGACATTGAATCGAGTATAAAATTTTATTCTCTTCTCAGTTTTGAAGTAGAAGATAAATATCTTATTGGGGGTCAAGTGAAGGCGGCCTGGCTTCAAAACAAGTCGACAAAGCTTGAGCTTATTGAAGTTCCCGAACATGTTCTTGGGGCGGCTAAGGAACTTGTCCGAGCTGCTGATCAAATGGCAAAAATAAATTTGCTTGGTCTTAACCATATTTGTTTAGATGTAACGGAATCAATAAGGGCTAGACAGGGTATGAAGCTGTCGAGGGGGAGTGGAGGCAAGTTGATAAGTCTTCTTTAGTTTTTTCTTTAGATCCACTATTTCTTATTTATGAGTTGCAACATGTGGTAGGCCTGAATCAATGGTTTGCAGAAAATGAGAATGAAGATGAAAGCGATAATAGCGAAAGTTGCGCAGGATCGAGACAAGTGGATGACTGTGAAAGGAATGCTGAGTATGGTCTTCAAGATTGGTTACTCGTCACAAACCTGTATGATGCATTCCAAATCCTAGAGAAATACGGAGAACCTTTATATAAAGAAGAGAAGCTGAGGCTACTTTTTAACAAGAGCCAAAATACGCACCCAGAATTTAAGCAAGAAGTCGTGATTAGTCGGACTCTCTGTACAACATTTGAAAGCGCAGTGATACATTAAAAACTGTGGTTGCTCGCTTATTTCTTGACGTGGCAAAACCGAAATCAAGGAGAAACGTTTCATCAGTTTCAAGTAAAGAACTCATGGTGTCGACATTTCTGACTTATCGAGGTGGTATGATTCTAATGAAATAAAGAAATTGAATGAATCACAAGCTGGAAGGCGAATATTGTCAAAGATTATGGGTGACAAGAAACGTCATCAACGACACAAGGACAAGATCGATAAGATCAAACACAATAAGCGTAGACGGATCAA
>Ga0115008_10004517_pt1 | contig 11560 bp, 5 predicted proteins | sample FraStrMetagenome_FD_87164 | JGI IMG/M metagenome (GOLD analysis project Ga0115008, IMG submission 87164) | Marine eukaryotic phytoplankton communities from Arctic Ocean - Fram Strait ARC3M Metagenome | ecosystem: Environmental > Aquatic > Marine > Oceanic | place: Fram Strait | collected 2012-06-18
CAACCCCCCTGCCTGGACGAGTACCGGGAAAGAGTTTTCTCCCTCTACTTCGTTGCACTCCTTCTTAAAGGATCCCCTTCATCATCGATGGCCGCCCCGCAGCCTGCGCCACAGCTGCCAGGTGACAGCAGGAGCAACAGTGGCGGCGGCGTCGGGGGTGGCTCGTACACGCCGCATCTTGCCGTCACCAAGCTGCGAAGCTCGGAGGAGATAGCGCCTGCGCCGCTCTCGCCGTTCAGCTTTCTGCGACAGCTCTCTGGGATAAAAGTCTTTGACAGCTCCCCGCCTGCCTCGCCAACGGACGCGCCAGCGGCTGGAACATTGCGACGCTGGGCATCTCGAGAAGTCCACTAGCGCTGACCGGGTTGCTCCACTAGTCCCAGCCGGAACGAGTATGGCGTTTAGTATGGAATCTTCATAGCGAACGTTAGACACAGTGGCCGTGTTTCGTGCCGGCATTCTGTAAATGTAAACGTACTGAGTAAACACGGCATGCACCGAACGTAACGTACCGCGTCGCAGAGGACGTACCACTGTGCGCCGCTCCCGCACGCGTCCCACTCCCGGCCTCACCGAGGACCCGCCTCAAACATCTGAGCCGCGCCAATGAGCTGTGAGGCCGCAAAGTTTTGTCGGTTGGGCAGGACGGTGTCCATCTGGCTTGCCTCTATGCCAAACCACTCGAGCACGCCGCTCCATACCGCCTCCCATGGCAGCGTCGGTAGCATGCGGCCGCGGCCAATGTCGAGGGGGTTGCCCTCACTGAGGTCGGACGGATAGGTTCCGAGGACGCGGCCCCCCTTGATCGCCCCGCCCACGACAAATATGTTCCCGCCCCACCCGTGGTCCGTCCCCTGCCCGTTGCTTGTGAGTGTCCTGCCAAAGTCGGAGGCGGTGACGACCGTGACGCTCTCCCACAGGCCCTGCGCCTTGAGCTCGGCCTCGAAGCTCGCGAGCGCCGCGTTCACCTCGGCCAGCTTGACGTCTACGGTCCCGATCGCGTCGGTGTGCGTGTCGAAGCCAAAGTGCTCGGTGAAAAAGGCTGCGCGCTCGAGCTGCAGCTGCGGCTGCAGCTTGAGCACCTTGCACACCTGTGCTAGCTGCATCGAGATCGGATCGCTGGCGAACCTCGCCGACAGCCGCTGCGCGTCCATGGCCGCACCGAGCTCCTCTGTGGTGCGTAGAGCCTGCTCGAGAGCGCCCTTGTACGTCTCGGCAAAGATCGAGCTTGAGACGGGCGAGGTGATGTTGCGAATCAGGTGTCCCAAACCGCCGAGCTCAGGCTGGATGATTCCCTTCTCCTTGTCGAGAAAGTCTGGCGCGTGGGGCGCGCCCTCGAGCATCTTGGCGCTACCACTGGTGGAGAAGAGGCGCGATCGGTACCTTTGCTCGTGTGCGTCAAGCGCCGTAACAGCGCGGCCGAGCACGCCCTTGGCCTGGATGGACTGCGCGTGCACATTCTGAACGCACCGGCGCTGCACGTTGTGTGAGAAAAGCTGCGGCGGTAGCTGCACCGATCCGGGTGTCCCAAACTGCGCCTTGGTGGTGGGCTCGACTAGGGTGCCAACATTGGCCACTGCAAGCGCATCCCCGGCAGCATAGGCGCGCTGGAGCGCCGTCAGTCGAGGGTGGAGCCCAAACCAGCTGCACGGCTGGTCCGCCGCGTCCGAGCGGATCGCCAGAAGGCTCGACTTGTTGAGCGCGACTGTCGTTCGCCGCCTGCGGTAGTCGCGGTAGAGATCGCGCGGAGAGCACGAGTGTGGGACCAGGGCATTCCAGGAGTCGAGCCCGCCGTGCATGAAGAGCACCACGACCGCCTTGAAGGGACGGCCACCGGATGTCGCCACAGCAGGAACGTCGCGAGGCGGCCCGCGCTCGACGTCAAGGCCAGAAGAATGAAACTCGGGCGCAATGACGAGAAGCTTCTGTGCAACTCGGAGGGCTGCCCGAGCGGGCGCCTCTCCATCTTTGCGTGCCCCTCGATCGGGCGGCTTGCCGTGCAGAACCGCATCGTACGCTTGCACCGCGACTTGCCGGGTCCTTTCGCCTAGCCGGCCGTCGGTGAGCAGCAGAGCCAGCTCGTCCACGACCGCCGTGGGCGACTCCGGCTCGCCTGGCGAGAACGTGAGCTCGCCGTCGATTGACGCGCGTGCCACGGCGTCAGCTCGCTTGCCAAAGGAGCAGACGCGTGGTGGCCGGCTGATGGACTGCCCAAAGCCGCCGTGACAGCTGGTGAGGCCGTAGTCTATGACCGAGTAAAGGCCATTAGTCAAGCCCACCACGTGCGGTGCCGTCAGAAGCTGCGCCTCGGGCGACACGAGCCCGGCGTCTCCGACTGGCCCGCTGGGCGAGTACTCTGGCTGATAAAAGTTGAACACCGACGGTGACTCAAAGGCAGCCATGCCGATCCGGTCCTCCATCTTGTACAAGTTCACCTCGCGTCCGGCCTTAGAGCGGTACTCCATCGCGCGCAGCACGTGCAACACCATGAGCAAGGGTTCGCGCAAACCCCCGAAGTGCGAGTCGGCGTCGAGGGTGGTCGAGCGCGCCTCACGGTCGAGAACAATTGCGGCGACCGCGGCGGCTAGGTCGCCGTACCGTCTGCTGAACGCAACGCCACCATACTCGCCGCTACGAAAGGCACTCGCGACCGTCTTGGTGTAGCGTCGCGACGGGTTGGAAGTCGGCCCCAAGCGTTGGATTAGCCTTGTAGCGAGAAAGGGCGCCGTGTTGTTGTGCCAGAAGAGCGCATCGAGGAGGGCGTCAATCTCTTCCATTGCATCGTCCGCTGCCGCGCTCGCACCCCCCACCAACCACTTGGTGCTACTACCCCGCCCCAACCACTCACCGGCCAGCGGCATATGATGTGGCGGATTGCGGAATGTGAATGCACCTCCAGCCACGCTCCCCGTCGACACGCGGTTCATAAGATAGCGCGTCTCCCCTCGGTAAGGAATCTGGAAGATCGTGTCGATATCCAGCACCAGCTTCCATGGTCGCCCTGTCTTCATGTGCACCACCACGCCCGTTTCGCGTGCGGCGACTCTGCACACGCGGCTTCTGCACGCACGGTATGGCTCGCCTTCTCCCGAGTCGTAGCGCTCTGGCGACTGTGCGCCAATGAAGAGTGAGGCTTCGATCGTCGCTGCGGTCGGCACACCGTGCGTGGCGTCGGTGAAAACCGCTTCGTCTGTCACGCTCACGTCGCAGAGGCACGTCATAGCGCCAGCGGACCCGGGCGATGGCGGAGCCGGCGGGGAAGAAGAGATGGCGCGCTTCTTGTACACCCCTGCGCGTCGCCAGGGGCCATCATCAGCCCATTTACCATCGTCCTTTCCCATGACCGCGGCGTCCTCTCGCTCGAGGAAATCGTTCGGCTCGCCTTGACGCCAATTCGTGAAGCGCCATGTGGAACCGTCGCTCCAGTGCCAATGGTCCTGGCCTGGGCCGTTGCCGCTGCCGTGTCGGTAGGCGCCAATGAAGCAGATCGGCCCTTCCATGACCGACATGACATGCTGAAGCTCTCTCTCGCTGATGATGGAAACAAGGTGTCCGCCCCACTTTCGCGCTTCGGCCTCGTGCTCTGCCCTAGTGAGAAGCTCTCCATTCCAGCGGTACTCAAAGTCGGCGACGTCGTACTTCGGCGGCGTCTTACTCGTATCAATGCAGCCCGCTCCGCAGCCGTCCGACGTCCTGGGCCATTCATCTCTCTCCCAATAAATTCGAAACGTGTGAAACGAGTGCTCGGATAGCTCTGCTGCCTTGAGCCCTCGGAAGCCCACCCATTGGTCATCGACGAGGTTTACGAGGCCATCAGCTTGCACCTGCAGCTTCAAGTTGCATGAGCTGTCCGTCCACACGTACACACCCTTGCCGCAACCCGTCTCCCAGTACGACTCGGGCGTGGTAGAGTGCGGCCTCTTGTGATCAGGGTGGCAAAGGACCGCGCTACGCCTCTCACACCTGCTCACGGCGGTAGCGTGCTTCACCAACTCACCCGCGTACAGGCAGGAGTCATGATCGAGGGTGCTCAGCGGTGTGTTTCCATCGCTCTGATTGCAGCAGAGGGCTGCAGCAGCGGGCGCCGAGCGGTCGGCGCATTGATGGTGCACCTCCGTTCCTCCTACCTTCCAGCTCGTGAGGCTCCGGCTGTGCGTGAACGTCAACCGCGCGCACGCCGGTCGCACGTATTCGTACCAGCGGGCGAGGCCGCCGACGGTGTCATTCACCTCAACGCTGCGCACATGATCCGAAAGGCACTCGTGACCGTGGCATGGGAGCGATGCGGCGAGCTGAACCTCTGCTGGGAACGTGCATCGCGTCGCTGTGCCCTGCGCGCAAAGCGCCGCGTGGAGCTCCGACTCTCCAGGTTGCGGCCTGAATCGGCCCAGCTGCGAGCCCTGAGCGTAATAGTCGGAGTCAAATGTCTCTCCCTCGGCGCTGACCTCGTCAATCAGTCTGTACTTCGCCCCTTTTGCGAGAAAGTGGCGCTTTGGCAGGTCGGCACATAGAGGGAAGCCGTCAGCGAGATAGCCCCTCGATCCCAGCAGCGGCTTCGGCAGCGTGTCGTGTTTCAAGGGGTCGATTTGCATCGGATCAAGCTCATTGCGAGATCCGACGGTGGTACCCCTGAGGCGACCCTCTTTGGCGTGACCAGTTTCGATGTTGGAGCGCGGTTGCCGCGTCGTCAAACCCGTCCAGACCGCCGCATACGTCATCACGTCGCGGTTGCCATACGTCGGCGAGAGCTCGCCCCTCTCGTCAAGTGCTGGGGTGCCGTCCTGGTTCAAGTGCCACAGTCCGATCGTAAAGAGCTGCATAACCTCGCGCGCCAGATTCTCGTCGGGGTACGATCCCGAGGACGCGAGGGCCTGGTTGTTCATGTGCGTGAGGTACATGCCCATGGCAGGGTGCAACGTCACCTCCTTCAAGATATCGCGGTAGTTGCCAAAGGCATGCCGCACAAAGATGTCGTAGTAGCTCGCCAGGATCTCAATCTCGTTCTCGCGACCAAGCCCAAACTTGGAGAGCACCAGAATCTGGCTCAGCGCCCAGGCTGTTCGCTGCCGCAGCTGGTCGGGAGCACATAGTGCGACGTTGGTCCACAGCATGTTCGAACCACTTCTCACTAGGGACGGGTGATCGAGCTCTTCCTCGACCACCATGGAATCAACGCGTGGCAGGTTGCCCATTGGTGTGTTGCTTGCCAACTCGACCATAAACGGATAGAGATGACCGCGCGCTGGGTCGTTTGCAACCTCGCCGGGCGAAGCTTCGTTGGCCAGCAAGCGGAGGCGCGGATCGTACTTGTGGATTGTGCCGTGCCAATCGGCGAAAATTGGTGTGTTTATCACACGATTAGTTATCTTCGACACACAGCTCGTCCAGTTCGTGAGGGATCCCAAAAGAAGCCCGCCGGGCGCGGTTGAGACTGGATCGAAGTGAGCGTCCCGAGCTCCGAGGATGAGCACGTCGCTGACCAACGAGGAGGGCGAAAAGGAGATGTTTGGGTTTGGCTCGACGAAAAGTGCGTCCGCATCGTCGCAGGTCGACTCTGCTGCAGACAGGGTCAGAGAGCCATACTGGCCGAGAAAGACTTCATGCGTCTCGCAAATTTTATACGTTCCTTTCAGTGCACGGACAGCAGGTGCGGATACTGCTGCGCGGGTGCCATTGAACGTCGAGACCTCAGAACGGAGAGAGCCGTTGATTCGGAGAGAGAACACCCCAGGATGCTCTGACCATACTGTCAAGATCTCATGCTGGTCCCTAATGGTGAACGCATGCCGATGCCATCGCGAGCCGGATTCACACGGGCCGCGAGGAGCACCGACTTGCGACGTACGCAGCTGGCGAGGATTGGAGCGCTCACGTAGGTGCTGCCTCAGAAGCGTGGGGCGTAGTCGTTGCTGTGCAGCCACCCACGCAGCCGGCCCAGCCACAGGATCCGTGCCGTGTACAGAAATGTAATCACGGATGCCAGAGCGAGACGGGCCGAAAGTCGCTTGCCTGAGTAGCCGTGAGATCATGCCTTCAGTGCTGGGTGGACTGCGGACAAGAGCATCAACTTGGTACGAACACAGTGATGGAGGTAAGTCAACCTCACACCTCCTAGTGGTGTCGCATTTGAACTCCCAAATTGTCGGCACGACGCCCTCCCACTCGTGCCCATCATAGCTGCGAGCCAAGACGCCTGCCTCGCAGAGCACGCTATTGCCCGCGAGCCTTCGGAGCGTGAGCAGCAACCCATTGACCGATCGTGGCAGCAGAACACGTGCTTCTGTTGGCACAAGTAAAGGGGCGACGGCGGCGGCGGCGGTGGCAGCAGCGGCGCGGGCGGCAGCCCGGAGCAGTCAGAGCAGGCCCTGCAGTCGTTCCAAGTGCACGCTTCCTCCCACCCGTGCGTGTTCTTTTCGCAGTAGTTCTTGCACTGGAGAGCTGGCAGCGGGGATGGGGCTGGCGGTGGCGGATCGTCGGTGCTCGGAGACGGTGGCGGCGGTGGTGACGGCGGCGGCGGCAGTGGCGACGGCGGCGGCGGCGGTGGCCGCAGCAGCGCGGGCGGCAGCCCGGAGCAGTCAGAGCAGGCCCTGCAGTCGTTCCAAGTGCACACCTCCTCCCACCCGTGCGTCTTCTTCTCGCAGTGGTTCTTGCACTGGAGAGCTGGCAGCGGGGACGGGGCCGGCGGTGGCGGCGGCGGCGGCGGTGGTGGTGGCGGCGGCGGCGGCAGCGGCAGCGGCGGTGGCAACAGCGACGGCGGCAGAAAGCACGACTCGGCGCTCGCAATGGGGACGCTGGATTTGCGACGCATCGTGCAGGCTGCGGTCAGCCGGCACCAGCCGTTAGGCCACGCCATGTAGTAGTTGCACCGCGCCGTCTCTTCGCACGTGCGTCGACAATTCGCGGCGCCGCGAGCACCGATCCTGCCTTCGAAGAGAGCTGCATCGCCGCAGAAGCTGGAGGGAGCGTCGAAGCCGAGAGGATAGATGCAGCGCTTGGGCGTTGCCACTGTGGTGATTGATGTTGCTGTCGACCGCAGGGGCTGAACCCGAGAAGCTGGCGACGGCTCCCACATCCCGCAGAATCGCACTCGTCGCAGTGTTTTCGTGGTCGACTACCCTTGAATGTCAGCCTCAGCGTCCTCACCACATGCTGGCCATTGACTGTTGAGAGAGATTTCTCACAGAAGCTCAAAAGTACGTACGTTGACTATCAGAACGGTAAAAGTTTGCATTATCAATGCATTGTCAATACACCACAGGCCTGTCTATGGCTTCCGCAGAGAACGAAAAAATCGTGTGATGGGTTGCCTTAAAACTGCACAAGCACTCAACCTCGAGTGCAGCTTATCATGTGTGAATCGTCGGCTAGCGACTCTGAACGAATGCATCCAGTGAAGCGACGCCACGTCTTGTCAAGCGCCGAGGGTGACGTCAACGGCGATTCTGCCGGATCCCGCCACTTGCATGCACATGGCATAACTTCGATGTGCTTACACGTCGGCGCCGCGCGCAAGTGCAGCTTCTCACTGGTGCCGCTCGCCATGCATTTGAGCTGGTTGCACGCGTCCTCGAGCACAGCAGCGCCGCCCTCGCTTTCAGGGCGACCACGTCGATGGCAGTGCAAGATGGACGCCTCAATAGTCACTTTATTGCCGCTGTGAGTGTGGTGCTGCACAGCCTGTCTTTGGGCGGTCGCTATCGCGGAGCCCTTACAGCGCTGTGGCGGCCGCCGGAGTATAGTGCCCCGCGCCGACTTGAGGCTCCTGCCAAATGCGGTTGAATTGTCCATGGGTCCGAGGTAGTGGCGTTCAAGGACATATGATTTGTGCGCCGGTGCGCCGAAGGTGTCGTGCAGCAGGATAGAGAGCACCGATTGATCGCCGCGATGACACTGGCCGTTGAGGCCGGGGCGGCACTGGTTGTCCCGGGTGTAGATGGGTTTTGAGTGTGTGTATGCACCGATCAGCGAGTGATTCCGGGATATCTTGAAGCCCGAGGCGCCGGGTGGGCGAATGCAGCTCTCTCGCATGGCACACGCAACCCATGGCCGCACGACGCGCTGAATGATCGTACGCGTCGACACCCAGACATTGGTGCAGCCGCACACCATCGGCACGTCCAAGTACTGTGAGATGTTGCGGCCTCCACCGAGTGCGTGGAAAGTTGCGGGATGCGTGTAATGAGCGACGCGTCCGATAGTCAGCCTGCCTAGGAATCCGTTCCGGCTAACGTGGTTCAGCAGAGGCTGACTTAGAGGCGCTGTGATCCTAGTGGAGGCGTCGCCGTAGATGAGGATGCCGTTGGTCGGAAGCCTCAGCAGCGAATCGAGTATCAGCAGTGGCTTCCACGCCGAATTTGTCAAATATCGAGGATCGTACGGTCCGCCTTCTAAGTCCTGCAGGGAACCCGGCAGCTGTGGCAGTGGACGATGCTCCACTCGGCATATTGGACGGAGCCGAGTAGAGAGATCCTCGGCAAGGCTGTACACGGCAATAGGCCAGTGGTCGGGGGTGTATTGCTGCGCCGACTCTATAAACCCAAGCGCCTCGATCAGGTGGTTGCCTGACAGCGCAGTGAGCACGACGCCCGGCCGCTCGATAGTGTCGATCGCATGCATGTGTTATTCTGGAAACTTAGAAGTTGCGGCGCTGAAATTCTTTTCCCTCCCCTCATTCCGGTTTCCATACTTGCGATTTTAAATTTCGGAGAAGGACGGCCGGACGCGAGTCAAGAATGACTTCTGAGAAGCCCGCCACGCGCGTGCACGACGCCTGTGCACCACACTTGCAGCTTGTGATCGCATCGGATGGGTACTCGCAGACAATGGGACGCAAAGGAGTTCCTGCCGCCGGTCTTCTGGCTGAGTGGCCACATGCACCGCAAACGGCCGATGGAAGAGCAGCTGGCCATGCAGCTGCACACGGTACGGCCGACCTGGGTGCCGCCGTATCGCAAGGAAGATATAACTCGTATGGTAAAATCGAGTGAACTTGCCACGGAAGGCCTCCGCCTGCGTGACCATGCTACGCCCGACCTCCGCGACAGCGCCGGAGCCACCGCCGACGAGCGCAGCACCTACTCTTTTGCAGAGATCTCGTGCGCGTTGACGCATCTTCGCGCGATCCGAGAGGCCAACCACAGCCGTGCTGAGGTGGCTCTAATCCTGGAGGATGACATGATCTTTCCCACACGCGAGGGTGCCGGGAGCTCTAGCGCTGCCAGTATCATTTCCTCCATTGTCAAGTACGCAAACACTCGCACGCCCGGCTGGAGCATCGTACAGCTGCACACCAACAACCAAGCGCTGGCCGCCGACATGTGTATGCGCCAGACCAAACCTCTTATGAAGTGGTCGCCGCATCACTGGTCGACCGGGGCGTACTTGATCTCGCGTGCTGGCATGCGCACCGTTCTCAAGGCCACAGGCTTTGGATGCCACCAACTCTGTGGGAATGCCAGCCGACCGATCCGGCTGCCAAAGAACGCGGCCCAGGCAGACCGTTCGGTCTACCTATCAGGGCGGAAGGACAAAACCTTTTCGTACACGCGCCCGCTGTTCACGACGCGACCGCTGAACAGGTCCTCGATCCAAACGCAGGCGCAGTGGCAGCGCACAGCGCCCGATGCCGGTATCCTCTTCACAGAGCAGTACCTTGCGAGCGGCAGCCTGATGTGTGAGCCACTATCATGGGATCGCACCCGTCAGGCGCGTGAGGGCCAGCGAGGCCAACTCGTGCCGCTGATAAGCCAATGCAACGGCGCCGAACTTCAGTTGGTGTCGCCGCCCGTCAATGTGTCGGGGAGCGACGCGTGCAGCGAGCTTTGTGACGAGCTAGAGTGGACCAGGGCGAGCTCGCTTGAGGCAAGCGTGGCCTCGTGTCACCGCCGTCCTTGTCGTCGTTGCGACGGGTTTGACATTCGGTCAAGGGAAGGCGGTGGCTCCACGTGCTGGCTCTACCAGGGTTGTAGCGGCGGCATGGCGGTGCCGGCACGACACCTGCTGTGCACAGCCGAGACCTGCGGGCATGCCCGGCGAGGGCAGCTTAGTCCACTCAAGCTGCACTGTACCTCGGGCAAAGCCAGCTCCACCCGAGAGGCTCCCGTCTCCGCGGTGATTGTCGACTCGCACTGGGATGCGGGCCTGCGGGCAGTGCTTGCGCACGCTCTCGCGAGTCTCGCACCGATACCCGTCTACTGGCTCCACGGGCAAGGCGCACTAGCGGGGTCGGTGCCCCTCGAGGGGCTGTGGAATGGCAGCGTGCAACTTTTGCGAGGCTACCCTCATCTGAGCCGTGCACCGCAGCGGAGCTTGTCAGACGGCACGAGCAAGCCGCTCCGAGAGGCAGAGGCGGACCGAGACAGCTTGCGCGCCATCCAGCGAGGTGCGGAGAGCGACCGTTTCCACGCGTGTCGGCTACCAGTGACACGGCTGACACGCACGCGAGCACGCCGCCTCTTCAGCGCTTGGCGGCTCCACCCGCGCTTTCTCGAGCAGATGCCGTCGCCGCACGTGCTCTTCTTCGAGCGCGACGTCGCCTTCTGCGCGGGCGCCTCGCGGCCCCTGTCGTGGTTTGTGTCGCAGCGCTACGATATGATCGGTGCGCCCCACGACGGGAGGAACGGCTTTTGCCGTGCCCTCGCCCAGGGGCGGGAGCACGAGCGCTGCTGTTGCAGCGCGGGCCTCTCGCTCGTCCACACGCCGCGGTTTGCAGCGTCGCTCGACGCCGCGCTACGCCGCAAGCTGCCGCCGGCTATCTCGTGGGCGCAGCACTCCAACGACATGTTCGTGCTGGCACACGCGGCGCAGAACTCGTCTAGCTTCCGGCTTCCGTTGGCGCGCGATGCGGTGCTCTTTGCCATTGAGGGGGTCTGGGCCTCTGGCGGGAGGCAAGCGGACTGGCCCACGCCGTTTGGCGTGCACAAGCCGTGGCAGGCGCTAACCGATGAGCGAGGGTTCGCGTCGGACGCGCCCTCCAACGGCCATCTGCAGCGGCTGGTTCAGCAGTGCCCGGAGGCCCGCCGGCTATGCCCACACGCCGCTGCCGAGTGCCACGCCGTGGCAAACACGCCGCAGAGCTCGTCGCACCTCTGCGCTGCGGCGGCGCGCTTCACGCAGATAGCGTGCCGCGGCGTGATCCCACTGTACGCGCAGCGTGGGTCGGGGACATGAAGCTCACTTCCGGAGTAGTTGGTGTGTATGTATCGAAGGCACTGCCGTAATAATCCGCCGCGAATTTGTTCTAAAATTCTGGTCACAATCCCCCCGAATTCTTTTTTCCCCGGAGGGTGTTGTAAAACCGCTCTGGATTCGGTACTTCAGCTTGGTATAGTATCATTGTATCCCAAATCATACCCCAGGGCTATACCCGGATACCCTCTTGAGAGGATCCGCATTGGGCCCCTAGAGGATAGGTTGATACCCTCGTGGATTACCCTTCACACCGGACACGACCCCCCTCTTCACACCTCGTCGCGCGCCGGCCGAGACAGACAACGCGCTCGAATGAGCGTCGCGCAGGAGGGAGGCGAGCGCACCACTAAGCAATGCGCTGGGCGAGGAG
>Ga0115008_10004522_pt1 | contig 11554 bp, 9 predicted proteins | sample FraStrMetagenome_FD_87164 | JGI IMG/M metagenome (GOLD analysis project Ga0115008, IMG submission 87164) | Marine eukaryotic phytoplankton communities from Arctic Ocean - Fram Strait ARC3M Metagenome | ecosystem: Environmental > Aquatic > Marine > Oceanic | place: Fram Strait | collected 2012-06-18
CCTTGACGTGGTGCTCGTCCTGCCAGAAGTTGTACACGAAGTCGCCGCGCAGGCGCACGGCGGGGATCTTCTCCTTGTCGTCGTAGATGGCGCGCAGCTTGGCGAACATCGGGTCGTCCTCCGGTTTGCCAGTGGGCCCGGCGATCGCGGCGAGCGCGCGCTCGTTCTCCGCCTTGACCCACTCCATGCTCCGATCGCCCCTCAAGTCCTCGAGGAATACGTCCTCGGGGGCATCGCTGGCACTAGTCGACATGGCGGTGCTCGGTCTGAAGAAGGCACGTCGATCGCGAACGCCGGGGAAGATCCGCACGCGACGGGAGGACGGGAAAGACGCGCGAGTCGCTCCTACGGATACGCTGGCGCGATGCGTCGCGAAGACTAGCCGGAGCGCGCGGAGGGGGGCGACGCGAGTTATGGTACCCGCTCGAAGATGCGTGCGTCAGGACAGTTCCTGTCGCGTCGTGATTGTGTGAGAAAAGATTACTGCTCATCCAAAGTCACTTCATTGTCGCGCGATGAAGGGCGCGCTCCTCCTCTTGCTCGCGCTCCTCGCCACGGGGGATGCTAGGCCGGGCGCGAAGGACTGCACCGAACTGTGGATCACCCAGGATCTCGACCATTTCTCGTTCGGCGCCGACGGCACGTTCGAGCAGCGGTACCTCGTCAACGCGGAGCACGCGTCACCGACCGATGCGCCCATCTTCCTCTACGTCGGCAACGAGGCGCCGGTGGATCTGTACGCGGATAACGCGGGTTTGATGTGGGAAAACGCCGAGGAGTTCGGCGCACTCCTCGTCTTCGCCGAGCACAGGTACTACGGCCAGTCGCTGCCCTACGATGGGGCGCTCACGAAGCCGAACGGGATGTGGGATCCGGAAAAGTTGAGATTCCTCTCGCACGAGCAGGCGCTCGCGGACTACGCGACGCTCGTGTACCGCCTGCGCGAGGACAAACGATACGGCGGCTCCCCGGCGATCGCGTTCGGGGGGTCCTACGGCGGCATGTTGGCGTCCTGGATGCGCCAGAAGTACCCGGGCGCCGTCGCGGGAGCCGTCGCGGCTTCGGCGCCGGTCCTCGCCTTCCCCGGCATGTCCCCGAGCTTCGACTCCGAGAGCTACTGGGCGACGGTGACGCGCACCGCCGAGCGCTCGGCGCCGGGGTGTGCGAATGCCGTGCGCGCGGGGTTCGCGGCGCTACGCGCGGTGAGCCTGGCGCATGTTCAGGACGCGGTGGGAGCGTGCCAACCGGTGACGAGCGAGGCGGAGAGAGAGCGTTGGGCCGTGTTCCTGGCCGTCGCCTGGGATACCATGGCGATGGGATCCTACCCTTACCCGACAAACTACATGACGGGCGGGGGAGATAACCCGCCTTTACCCGCGTGGCCGGTCAGGGCGGCGTGCGAGGCGATGATGGCCGAGGATGTCAGGGCTGGACCGACGGGCGCGATCGGAAGGTTAACAAAGGCTTCCGGAGTATTCAACAACGCCACCGGCACCGTCGGCGAATGCTACGAGCTGCCGTCCGACGATGAATACGACGGCATCTGGGACTACCAGTGGTGTACCGAGCTCATGCCCCAGGAGACTTACTTCGCCATGGACGGCGTGTCGGACATGTTCTGGCCCCGATCGGACTCGGGTGCGTCGGTGAGAAATCGGTGCGAACGAAGGTTTGGAATTCTTCCGCGGCGTCGATGGATCGCCGCGTCCACGGGCGGGGGACCGCGGGGGCTCGCGGCCGTGACGCGGGTGGTTTACAGTAACGGCGATCTGGACCCGTGGTCATCCGGGGGCGTACGCCATTCGCTCGGGCCGGAGACGGTCGCGGTTGACATCCCCGAGGGTGGGCACCACGCCGATTTATTCTTCGCCCACCCGGAGGATCCGCCGTCGCTCATCGCCGCGCGCGTGACGACGATGGCGCTCGTGCGGGACTGGATCGTGCAGTTCAGACGCGAGGTCGCGCTGGCTACCGGGGCTCCGACGAGCGCGATCGCGACGGAGTAATAATAAACTTAGGGTATGGTATTGATAATGTTACGTCCGTTTGACTCACGGGGTCCAGAAAAACGGGTGGAGCAGCGCGGTGTTGCACCCCAGCCTGCCGCGCTGCAGGAAGTTTCGCTTGCACACCAGCCTGCACGCGAGGTCCCAGCCTAGCCCGAGGTTCGCATCCAGCGCCGAGAAATCCCACCCCTGCGGCTCCACCACTTTCCTCCACTTTCTCAGGTCGTAGTTGTTCTCGTCGAGGAGCCTACGGAAGGAACCGTTGGGGTCCATCACCTTGCGCCCCCTCAGCTGTGGCACGCACATCTGCAGAAAGACCAGGCCCGCGGAGAACGAGTCGAACAGGTCGGGGAGGAACGCGCCCCACACCAGCGGCGACAGGGACGCGGTCAGCGGTCGCAGCGGAGGCGGCGCCGGGATCCTCTCCGGCATGATGAAGTTCTCTGGCGGTGAATAGAACGGGTCCAGTAAACCTTGCTCGGGCTCGTAGTTCTTGCCCGTCCTGAGGTCAGCCGCGGCGCCGAAGTCCACGAGCTTGAACTTGCGGCCCATGAACACCAGGTTCGCGGGTTTGACGTCCCTGTGCACGATGCCGATGTCGTGCAGACCCGCGAGTGTGGACAGCAGGTTCCTCAGCACGGATTTGGCAACCTTGCTCGTCCGTTTGGCGTAGTCGTCCCCGCCTCGTTCCCCGCCGTACAGCAGCTCCTCGGCGCACATTGGGAAATCGTTTCGAACGATGAGCTCTTCGAGCGTCACGTCACCTTCGAACGCCCACACCAGCGTCGGCGAGGACGCGCCCTCCACCACGTCGTAGGAGCCCAGGTACTTGGCGCACCCACCCGCCACGAGGGGCGCTCGGCGCACCCGCCTGTTCATGTACTCCTCGGCGTTCTGGAGCTGCGCGGCGCCCTGCACGCTCTTCGCCTGTTTGATCACCAGGTCCCGCCCCGTCCCCGTGTCCTCCGCGTACGACACGGACCCGAACGAGCCGTCCCCGAGCTTGCCCCGGACCTTGACGGAATCTTTGTCAAACTTTTTGTTCAGCAGCACCGCGTCGAAGGCGTTGGCGAAGTAGGAATCGAAAGCCCCGCCGAACACGCCGGGCCGCCCCGTGGCCCACAGGAACACCAGGACGGCGAGCGCGAGCTCGTACTCGGCGTTGCCCGTGACGAGGGTGAACCCGCTGTCCACCTCCCTCGACCACCAATCCGCCAGGCCCGACTTTGCGTCGTCGGGTAAGGTTTGGAACGCGGCGTCCGTGGCGGGCTTGGCGGCGTCCGCGAGGGCTTTGGCGGTGCCCGGAACGCTCACGCCGAGAACCTCGGAGGGTAAGTCCGGGAAGAGATCGGCGTACGTGCGACCGACGGCGCTCCCGATGGAGCTCGCCAGGTCGACGGGTGAGGCGGAGGACGACGAGCTCCCGAGGTCCCCGACGCCCATGTCGTCGAGGAAGCCCGCGCGCGTTCGGGATGTACGCGTTCGGGGTCGCGCGATCGATCCGCGTCGATGCGCACGCGAACCGGCGCGTATCGCGCGCGGGACCGCGACGGCGCCCGCCGCGAACGCAGTCGTCGTCATGTCGTCGCAACTGCCCGAACGCGGTTCCATTGGAGCAGCTTTTGGCCAGGTCAGCTTTGGGTGAGGTTTGGCAGCAGGCAGTCGCACGCTGATTGGCCGAGAGACTTGACGGTCTGTTGAGGAGTCAAATCAACAGACCAAGATCCTGATGTGAATGAGTTGGCACGCGTTTCCTCCGACCAGAATGGAGGGCGCCCCGATGGAGAAGGACGAGGCGCCCGCGTCGGCTTCACCTCGAGATGAAGAAAGCCCAACGCCCGACGGTGACGGTAACCCGGTGACGAGACTGTTCAAGGATGTGGGCACGAAGGTCAGGAACGTGGTCGCCTTCGTGGAGCGTGTCGAGACGGAGGTTCTCGACGACAAGACGGTCGACGACAAAGTCAAGGCGCTGCAGCACACGAGGAACGTCAAGACCCTGCGCCAGATGTGGATCGACCTCATCCTGTCCAAGGAGTTCACCACCATCATCGACCAGGTGTTCGACAGGTGCTGCAACCTGAACGACGACGACGACGACGACGGTACCGACGGGGAAGGCAAGCTGGACAGAACCGAACTCGGCGCGGCGATGAAGATGTTGTGGGAACGGTTGGACCAGAAGACGGGCGGGGGCCGGAAGCTCCCCAGGATAAAGGAGAGCGAGGAGACCGTGCTGAGGCGGTACGACGCCGACAGCGACGGCCACCTGGACAGGGACGAGTTCCACGGGTTCGCGAAGACATACTTCAGTCGCATGGAGTGGCCAGCGTGGAAAGTCGCCGCCAAGGGCGCCACCAAAGGCCTGGCGTTCTATCTCGCGCAGCGCGTGCTTCTCCAGCCCACGATCGGGGTCGTCAAGGCGATGGTGGGCCCCATCGTCAAGGCCAAGATACAGAGGGCGCTGGAGAGCGGCGCGGCGGACGCGTTGAGGGGGTCGCTGAGGAAGGTCAAGTACGCAGTCAAGAGGCCACTCGCGGCGACGAAGAAGGCGGAAGGTAAGGCGATGCTGGAGGAGGAGTTGAGTGAGATGAGGGCGCGGAGACGGACAGCGCTGTTCGAATTTGTCAAGAGCGTCGGTATTTGCGCCGTGGGCGGCGGCGTGGGCGCGGTAGCGGGCTGGTTGTGAGCGTAGCGGTGTCATGTGTTAACAAAATGTCCGCCCAGTGTCGTCGGTCGGCTGCAATTTCTTCTTCCGGCCATCCGTTTGTTTGAAACGTCGATCGATGATCCCGCCGTCCCCACAACGCGAGCGCGACTCGAGGGTTCGAGAACAGCGCGTGGACCGTTCGGGCGGACCCACACGTAGACGAGCGAGGCATCTTCGCTTCGAAAGTCCCCGCCGGAGAAGCGACGGACGCGCGGATCTCGAAGCCGAGATCTGAAACTTTTGCCCTAACTTCAGAGGAAACGTACGGGACGGGACGATGGCGGACTCACGGTCGAACTACTCGCTCACCACCTTCAACTCCAGCGGTGAGCTGGTGCAGATTAAGCACGCGCTCGCCGCGGTGCAAAGCGGCGCGACGTCTCTGGGCATCCGCGCGGTCAACGGCGTGGTCCTGGCCACCGAGAAGAAGCTCCCCTCGACGCTGGTGGATGAGAACACCGTGGAGAAGATCGCGCAGGTGACGCCCGAGATTGGCATGACCTACAGCGGGATGGGACCGGACTTCAGGGTGCTGACCAAGAAGACCCGCAAGGAGGCGCAGGTGTACTACCGCACCTACCACGAGCTCGTGCCTTGCTCGCAGATCGTGAGGGAGACGGCGTCGGTGATGCAGGAGTTTACCCAGCGCGGAGGCGTCAGGCCCTTCGGGGTCTCACTCCTCGCGGCCGGCTTCGACTCCAACGGGCCGCAGCTGTACCAGGTGGATCCATCCGGCACGTACTTCGCGTGGAAGGCGAGCGCGATCGGCAAGAACATGGTCAACGCCAAGACGTTCCTGGAGAAGAGGTACTCGGAGGACATGGAGCTGGAGGATGCCATCCACACCGCCATACTGACCCTCAAGGAAGGGTTCGACGGTCAGATCAGCGCGGAGAACATCGAGATTGGCATCGTCGCCGAGGACAGGAAGTTCAGGGTGCTCACCAGCGCGGAGGTTGCGGATTACCTGTCCGAGGTGGAGTGATCTCTTTTCCAGTAGTTTCAACCCGGGGTTTCGAAATACAACGTCACGAGACCCGTCTTCTACATCTCGCCTACATCTCGCCTACTCATCTCGCTAATACACTCATCCGGCGCCCGTGCTGCCCGGGTCCCACACCGACTCATCCGGAAAGTTCCACGTGTCCTCCGTCCCGTCCCGCGCGTACATGACGTAAGCCACGGGCCTCATCCGGTCCCCACTCAGGTTGGACCCGCCGCGGTGAAACACCCTGTAGTCGTACATCAACACCGAACCGCGACTCAGCTCGGGCACCACGTCCTCCGCTCGCTCCTGTATCCGCCTCTGATCCCCGGTGAGGTACGGCGAGTCGTGATCCCATGTGTGAGACCCGCGACGGAAGTGCGTGGGTCCCATGGAAGCCGGGACGTCGACCAGCGGCACGAAAACGTTCACGATGCCACGCTCCCGCCCATCCGCGTGGAAGTGCTGCTCGGGCGCGGACGGCAACGAGGTGACGCACCCGACCGCGGTGACACCGAACGACACGCCCCTACCGTCGTCGTCGACCATCATCCCGGATCCTGCCAGTGTAGGGGTGACCCAAGGGTCCGCCGCGCGACGCAACGTGTCCCACGCGGCTGTCGCGGCGGTCGCGGCTGACTCGTCATCCGCGGTGGGATAGGACCTCGGTGGGAGGGTGATGGTATCGCCAGCCCCGGACCGCCTACGCTCGGCGGTGACGTCGAACCTCCGTCCCCCCTTCGCGCGGCTGCACACCTCCGCGAACCTGAAAATGTCGGAATCCACCCGCAGGCCCTTTCCCTTCGCCGCCGCCGTGAGCCGGCGCAGGTACCCTTCGCTCGCGTCCAGCGCCGAGTCGATTACATCCGTCGGCACCAGACCGGTGCCGTCCTCAGCCTCGAGAACCACGAACCCGTTCCGCGCGAGCGAGTCAGCTGCCGCGGCGACGGTCGAGGCGGAAGGTTCCCCAGTCGTGACCTCCGCGGGGGACGCGCGGACTCTGTACGGTGGGAGGTTTTCGTCCGTATTGAGGTCCGTTTCGTCGTCTTCAGCCGCCGGGCCAACGCGTCTCACCGGCCCGTCGGTGTCCACGTCGAGGTCCTCAAACTCGTCGAGAAAGTCACCCAAGGCGCTGTTGGCATCCGAGTCGATCTCGCTGGGTTCCCCGCCGCGGTCCTCCTCCCCAGTCGCCGCCGTCACCGACGTTTCACCTCCCTTCGGCTCCTCTGAACGACGTGTACTGAGAGCCGCGTTCCCTTCACCGCGAACCCGCCGTCGGTCTACCTCCTCGTGTCCCTCCTCCTCCTCCTCCTCCTCCTTCGCTCGCCGCGCGTCCGCCACGGCCCGAGCGGACAGCCGTGAGGGCGGCGTCCAGTCACCGCCCGCCTTGGCCGTCACCAACACGTACCCGCCCGCTTTAGATATCTGCTCCCCGTCGTGTACGTGCTCGCTCGCCGTGACCGCCGCGGCACGCCTGTTGCGCTCGTCACCACCCTTGGTGTCCAGCCCCAGTGTCTCGTTGTCCACCGAAGGGTCCAGCCCCACGGATCGAAGGGCGGACACCAGCGCGTCGAGGAGACCCGCGCGTCTCAGGCCGCAAGCCACGACAACCTGACCTCCGGGCGCTAGGTGCGCGGCCACGGCGTCGGGGAGCGCGGCGCAGTGCTCCGGTAGGTAAAGTACATCCGCGGCGACCACGAGGCCGTAGCTCGCGCCCTGGATGTAGGTGGCGGGGTCTCCCCAGTCGAGGCCCTGGACGCAGACCTCGCACGAAGACGACGCGTCGTAGTGCCCGTTGATGCGCGCGTTGGTGTGCATCAAAGAGAGCGTGGCCTCGTCCCGGTCGGTCATGGTGACGGAACTCGCGCCGAGGGCCGCGCACACGAGCCCCACCGCGCCCGTACCCGCGCCCAGCTCCAGGACGTCGCGGCCGCGCACGATGGGACCGGCGCCATCTTCGTCGCCGCCGCCGCTCCTACGGGCCAGCCACTCTGCGAGGAGGCGTGCACATGACCAGACGCGGCAGCCCGTGCGCAGGGGCACGTCCTCGTTGTCGCGTTCCTCCCGCAGCTTCACTGGCGGGCACCCATCCACCTCGAGCAGCGACGTCACCGTGAGCACCATCCCACCCACGCGCACCTCGGCACTGAATAACCAGAATGTTAAACTTCGGCATCACAAACAATGGCGCCCCTGCGTCTGTCCCTCGTCGCGGCACTCGCCGCGGTCCTCTTCGCCGTCCCAACGAACGGCCAGGGGATGTGCTCCTCCCCCGATGACGGCCACGGCGGGCACATCGTGGACATCACCGCCACCATCAGCGCGTCCCTGCCCACGTGGCTGAGCGACACCGGATTGGGCGAAGGTCACAGAACGGAGACGTGGAGCATGCTCAACGGCGACGACGCGAACGCGTCGGAGCTGACGTTCAGCGCACACACCGGGACCCACGTGGACGCGCCGAGGCACTTCGTCCCATGGAAGAACCAGATGGGGATGGAGACGGTGGACATCGGCGCCATGAACGGACCCGCGCTGCTCATCGAGGCGTACGACGTGCCCGTGCTCAACAGGGAGGCGCTCGAGGCGTTGGGCATCCCGCACGAAGGGGTTTCGAGGCTCATCATCCGCACGGACAACACCAGGCGGAAGCTGATGCACACCACCGCGTTCACCCCCGACTACGTGGCGTTCGACGAGGAGGGAGCCAAGTGGCTGGTGGAGCACAGGCCGGACATTCGATCCATCGGAATCGATTACCTGAGCATCGCAGCGCTGGACCACCTGGCGGAGGCGCACGTCGCTCTGCTGGACCACGGCATCGTGCCCATCGAGGGTTTGGTCCTCGACGAGGATAAGATCAAGGTCGGGTGGTGGTGGCTGCACTGCGCGCCGCTCAAGGTGGAAGGGAGCGACGGGGCGCCGGCGAGGGCGTGGCTCACACCGGTGAACGACCCGGCGGGGGCCAAGGGCATCCGCAAGGGATCGCCGTGCAAGTGAGCGAGCGCGCTTTAATACATTTAGATCTATGTTCGAGCTATGTAACATTACATCGACCCACGCACGCACTATTTACGCAGCAAGGGTCGACCGTAGGGCCCCGCGGCCCTGTGATTGTGGGAGTACTTGCCCCTCTCGTCCAGGGATGAATAAATCTTCTCGCCGCGGAGGTACGTGGCGACAATCTTACCCTTCATCTTCATGCCGTGGTAAGGGGTGAGCTTGTGTTTGTGCTCAACCTTCCAGTCCTCCCCGACCGTGATCTCAGCGTCGGGGTCCCACACGACGAAATCCGCATCCTTTCCGGCGGCGATGATCCCCTTGGCGCCGAGGCCGACGACAGCGGCGGGGCGGGCGCTCCAAATCTCTGCGGGCGCGGCGGGGGAAACGAACGAGTCAGAAGGCTAACGAGGAGGTCACGAGTCGACACCGAGCTGAAAATTTACCAAGGTTTGCTTCAAGTCACCGACACCAAATGCAGGCGGGACTTCCGATTGAACCGAGGCCTCAACGACGTGTAATCTAGCGGGGATATGTAAGTGTTGATAGTTACCGCGTACAGGTGGGGTATCAAGCCACCCTATCCCACGGAACCCGTCCCTCCCGCACCGGGCAAACGAAAAACCGAGGAAAAACCAAACCAAACGAAAGAGACAAAGCTGGGTCACGCACCGGCAATGTCCGCCAAGTTCAGTCCTCGAGCGAGCGCCTGCGTCCACGTCGCCGGGAGAGAAAACTGCAGGCTCGAGATCCCGCCCCACGCTCGGAGAAAGTCACCCTCCTCCACGAGCTTATCCCCGGGGGGAGCCGGGGAGTGGTCGCTGCTGACGAACGTGAGGGACCCGTTCTTGATGCCCTCCCAGAGCCTCTCGCGGTTCTCCGCCTCCCTGATCGGCGGCGCGCACTTGTGAAGCGTGCTGCCGTCCGGGATTTCCTCGGCGGCGAAGGTGAGGTAGTGGGTGCAAGTCTCCGAGGTGATCCTCTTGCCCTGGCGACCCGCCTCGGCGATCATCTCGAGGCTGTCGGCGTCGGAGACGTGCGCGATGTGGATGGGCGCACCGCCGGTTCTGCTGGCAATCTCCACGAGCTGAGCGATGGCATCCTGCGTCGAGAAAGGGGGGGGTAAAGAGGATCAGCTCTGATGCCGGAGAACGAGTAAACAACCACCGAGCGGAAAATTTACCAAAGTTTGCTTCAAGTCGTCTCCACCAGATGCAGAAGGGACTTCCGATTGATACTAAGGCCTTCACGACGTGTAATGTAGCGAGGTGTTGAAAAACAAAACGGTCTCCGCTTACTGGTGAGGTATCAAGTCACCGTATCCCGCGTCTCCCGTCCCTACTCGCAAAGTCCGGGTCGAAAACCAAAAAAAACAGGCCGCCTCTGCTCACATGTCAGTGCAAGGATGACATTCTTTTTGTTCTCGTCAAATCCCGGCCGTACACCGGCGCGGGCATCTCCGTGAGAAGATTAGCTATTCGTACGTGATCGCTCACGAATCGTCGTCATCCACGAGAGCAGAGGCTAACGAGCGCCGAGCCGAGAAAACCAAAAGATGCGCGTTGGCGAAGAGTTCTCACCTGCTCCCACTTGCGCGGCCTCGTGGCGAGGTAGGTGGCGTATTTCCTGGGATCTGCGTTGGGGTCCAGGTCCACGTGCGAGGGCAGCTCCGCGTGGGCCATGAGGGGAACCTGGTGCTTGCCCAGGGTCTTGAGCGCCGCCTCGAGGTCCGGCTTGAAGCTCTGCTCAAAGTCCCCGATGCCCGACGGCGACATAAACGTCTTCAACCCGACGACGCCCCGCTCGATGAGCTCGTCGAGGACACTCTCGTTGTGCGCGTTCTGCGGCACGAGCCCGCCCCAGAAGGCGACGTCCACGTGAAGCTTGCCCTCGGACGCGGCGAGTTTGCCGTCGAACGTGGCCGCGTCGCAGATGGTCGGGTACGAGTTCAGCGGCATGTCCACGACGGTTGTGACGCCACCCGCCGCGGCAGCCTTGGTGCCGGTCTCGAAGCCCTCCCATTCCTCCCGTCCGGGCTCGTTCAGGTGCACGTGGATGTCCACGAGGCCGGGGGAGATGACCAGGGCGCCGTAGTCGGTCACCTGCGATGGAACGGAGACGAGTTTGGACGCGAACGTCAGGTCGGTTGTCGAACTTCGGGCGATCGTCGGGAAAACCTAGGGAGGGATCGATGGACTGGCCCCCGGTCGGGTGGTCGTGCGTCGCGGTGGGGCGCACCTTGGGGCCCTTGGGAGCGGTTTTCATTGGCACGATGGACTGCACGCGCCCGTCGGAGATGTGAACCGCCGCGGAGATCGTGGTCCCGCGCGTCACCACCCGCCTGCTGTAGAGGATCTCCAGCGAGGGCGGCGACTCCAGCGAGGGCGCCGCCTCGCTGGACTGCTGCAGCGCCACGAGCTGAGACTGCGACCACACGGCGAGCAGCATGAAGAAAAGGGCCATGACCGTCGACACCACGTCCATGGCGACGGACGAATCGATCTAATCGATATCAGCGACGCGTGCCCCCAAGTGGCCGTAACGACCGGCCCTCTTTATCTTTGCGTCGCTTCGACATATTCGAGCGGGCCGATTTGTCTCGCTCAGAATTGGAGCCGCGGGCAGCGTGGAGCCGGCGGTGTGAGGTCCGGCCCTGGAAGAGGGTAGGGTTTGGAGTCGGACCGGCGGCGCGTGACTCGTCATGCCTCGATTCGTGCAGGGCGTCGCCGTCGGCCACGAGGACCGCGGTTGTCGCGCGCGATTCCGCCTGCTCGTCAGTCGCAGGCGCCTCGTCGGCACCCTCGCGCTGGTGCTGCTCGCGGGCGTGCTGACGAGGTACGCGCGGGACCGTCC
>Ga0115008_10004523_pt1 | contig 11553 bp, 9 predicted proteins | sample FraStrMetagenome_FD_87164 | JGI IMG/M metagenome (GOLD analysis project Ga0115008, IMG submission 87164) | Marine eukaryotic phytoplankton communities from Arctic Ocean - Fram Strait ARC3M Metagenome | ecosystem: Environmental > Aquatic > Marine > Oceanic | place: Fram Strait | collected 2012-06-18
CTTGTTTTTTTTATCAATTGACTTTTAAAGCATGAAAGTTTTGAATGAGTTGACAACGGCTCATAGTGATAAATTTAGATGTGAAAAAATTATGAATAATACAAAATATTCGATGATCTCTAATGCAGATTCATTGACCGGGTAACAAATCCGTTGAAATCAAGTCTTGTACACAAATTAGATAGATGAGAATGGTAATGCGCATGAGAATCGGTCATGAGCTGCCTCATGAAATCATGTAATTGTGTATCAAATACTTGTATAAATCTCTTTATCATTTTTTGGTAATTCTCTGATTGGATTGCTTTCTGCATTCTTGTTGTCAGGATAGATATTCGTCTCTTACGTTCGTTCCGGACAGATGTCATGATTGAACTTAATTGTTTTGGCTTATTCTCACCAATAAATCTCTTTTGGCGCTCCTCAAGAGCTATCTTTATGTTTTCCTCGTCCTTTCAAAAGGTACAGATACGAAAGAAACTTTATACGTCAGCAGAACTAGAACCCTATGAAAGATGTCACAAGGGAAACACTTACCAATTTAGTGGATTTTGCAAATCGTTTCATCTGATCTGAAAACAAGAGACACGTTTGCATAATTTTTGTAAGAGTCATCAGGAGATTTCTATTTTTTAGTAAGCATTCTTTATGTGTTGCAGCCAAAAAACTATTGTGAAAATGTAATACTTCGTCTACTGTTTTCGCGTTCTTTATCTTCATTTTCATGTTGTGCCAACGTGGCTCTATGACTTCAAACATGACATAGTAAACGAAATTTTGCATGAAGTGTAGCATTCTCTGTCGTAGTAGGTAGGTTGGACCAAGAATTGATCGGAGATTAAGCTCCTTAATCATTTGGTGATTCAACCAAGTTTCAAACAATCTTCGTTCTACATGCTTTGAAAAGAAAAGATGTCGAAAAATCAGTTGATAGCTAGATATAGCTTTATCCGATAAGACAATAGATAAAGGCCATGGAGCCTTGTAGAGTAGCATAAAAGCTTCAACTCCTGTTAATTCTGTTTGTGACCCATACGCTCTTCTTTTTGGAGTTCGTGGCTCATTTAAAATAATTCCACCACTACCCGCGTGAATAGTATCAAGATCATTCACTATGCTGCAAGATGCAAAGTCACATTGTAAGGAGTCACGAAATACTTCTGTTTCCGATGCTCCTAACTGCATAGCCATAGAAAGAAGGCTTTGAACGCGCCCCTTTGATACATTGCTGATTTCCTGAAACAATTCATTTTCTGACAAATCTAGAAATTGAACAAAAAAGTCACCCTGACTAAGAAGAAAATATTTTTTCATGGAAAATAAGCAGTCAAGCAGACGACTCTCTTTCATTAACATCTTCTGCAAAGCTTCAGCTGATTGATTAAATGACAATTGAACTTGTCTTGCAATCTGAATTGAACCCATGTCAAAAGACATCTTTTTAGAATATTTCGTATGTTGGGCTTGAGGAAATCTGGCCGCTGAGTTGCCGCATTGGCCACAAACTTTTTGATATTTTCCAGCTGTCAAAATTCTTTTTGGAATATCTTCTCCAGCGAAATTTGATAGCATATGCAAAATGTTCTGTTCCCGAATATCAAAAAAATCCTCCCAATTGTTTCCATTTAGGCGCTTGGTTCTATCGGCATCTCGTAATTGAATAAAGAATTCACCGTATGGATCATTGAGTTGTCCAGTGGAAGTCCATGTACAGAGCATTTCCATGTAAGGTTCAGCAGCTTGCTCAATCAGAAATTTTAGTAAATTATGAGCACGTTCGTCTCCTTCATATGAATTGACCAGCATTTTTTCTAAGATGTTTAGAAGAGCACCTCCTTTAGCTGCATGGACTTTTTCTACTACATCATGGAAAACTTGCATTGTTCTCAAAGATGGTTGAATGAAGCACCAGAGCTTTTGCATTGTCAACTTCTTCTCAGATAAAAGTAGTTCCATTTGACAGACAAACACCAGGTATTCTTGTAGCAAAGAGTTCATAGCCGACACTAAAGCATGAGCAACAAGTCCAAATTCATACCTAGCTCTACGCGACATAACAAATGCATTTACACGACCAAAGTTCGTAGCAAGAGGTAGGATTTGTTGAATGAGATGATATAAGCTAGTATCCATATTTGATTGACACTTCTTGATACCAAAATTAATCTCGTGCATACTCAATGATATCATGTTAATATCGCACTCATTTTTATTCATGATCTCTGCTGACCTTGATTGGCTTGAAGCCTTTTTTGAAGCAAGACCCATTCTATTTGATTTCCTGATCCCTAAGCGATCGTTACCTATGTTTTCTGTGTACACTTTTACATGAATGCTCTCAAGACCCATTAGCGCTCCGATCACTTCATCCAAAAGATACTCTTCCTGAGAATCAATGTTTTTCTCATTCAAGAAATGCGCTGGCGAGGATCTTTTGTCAGGATCTACTTTACCAGAATTATCATATTGGAAAAGATGACCTATCGTATGGTCTAAATTATTCCTATCTGGATACATCGTAAATCGTCCATTTAAAAAATAACGCTCATTTTCTGTATTATTCCAATGTGGGCAAGGAGGTGTATTTACTTGCACTATCTGCCATTTTTCAAATCTACCTGGATGAATAAAACGGAACATTTCAGATGCAGGATGTGATGGATATAAATTAGACATTGCTGCCCTGAGTGTTGGAGTCAACACTGTAAGAGACAATCCTAATGCTGAGATAGCGTTACTATTTGAGCGTATATCCTCTTGCTGTTCCAATGCTAGTAGTCCACCTGTCAATACATTCTTTAGAACCAATGGCTCTTCAGATCGTACTGGTCTACAAAATTTTTTTGCTTCCACTATATCTGTATCATTTGCGCTTCTTCCTAATTCAATGGGATCTTCTCTTCTTCCTCCCCATAGAATGGTCCACTTTTCAGCTTGACCTAGTAAAGACCTAAAGAATCCCATCTCGTATTCTGTTTGTGGAAATTCATTATTCTTTTGAAGATTATCCTTTCTCACACCCAAAGCCCTGTCGTATGCAAGTCCTGATATGAAGGCTACAGTATCCCCGTAGCAAATAATATTATCTTGGTCTTTTTTTCTTGGACTGGTTTGATGTTGATGATATGTTGTTGCTGCAAAGCTACTGGTTGTGTTTAGCACATCAGCTTTGACAATTTTGAAAATTTCATATTCGTTTCCCAATCCTGTACCACTTGCAGATGCTTCAAATCGCTGTGATACTAATTGCGCAATGTCATCTTGTTTTTGTTGTTCAAATGCAGATAAATATTTCCTATTGACTCTCAAAGAAACAATTTCTGAATTTCCGTTTACACAATGTGATTTTACAAGGATATTCGAGTTGTATCGAAGGCAGAGTGCATCAAGAGTATAAATTGAACCAGGACAAGAATCAAACATAAAAGAATTTCGTTTTTTTTCATTTAAATCACTCAGAAAACTGGAATCGTGAGTCGAATTTTCGTCATGCTGAAATTGGGATTTTAGTTCAGCTGGAACAGAATAAGAATTCCGAGACAATAGTGATTCTCGAGAGGGGGTTTTTGGCAACACATACGAAACGCTTCCATCTGATTTTCGTATGGATGTATAATTCGATTTCTGGTTATGTATTTCTTGATTGCTGTGAATAGAAGATGCTGAAATTGAACTTGTTATAGATGCTGAAGAAGACATGAAAGGTTGTTGCGGTGTTTTCATCAGATTTGGATATCGTTTTTGGAGAGCTGCTGAAATTTTTATTTGTGAGTCTCGCGAAGGACTACTTGTGCTGGTTGTTGGTGGTAGTGGAGTGTTGAAAGTCCTATTAATGTTTGAAACCGATGATAAAAGGTGTTTTATGTCACGAAGGGGTGATGATGGTGGTGCTGGTGTTTTTGAGATTGGATCAAAATCGTTTTGTTCATTCTTAGTTTCAATATCTGGCGTCTTGAGTTTCTCCTCTATATCATTATCGCTTCCATTCAGAACTTCTTTCGCGTTGTCTCCATTAATTTGTTTATTCAAGAATGACAATGACCGGGGAGGAGGCAATACAGGTGGAGATGACTCGAAAATACTTGCACCAGTATTTGAGTTTGAGTTTTCAATTTTGCTTCTATTTTGTTCATTGGAAAAGGATGGAGAATGTAATATTGCTGTAACTGTTGAAACTGCTAAAGGTGAAGGTTTACTTGATTTTTTTCCTATATTTCGATATGTATCAGAATGCAAATCTTCGATGGAGACTTCTACTTCAGATAAAGAAATTGGATGGGGTGGACGCAATGATGTAGCAACATTAGAAGCTGCTTCAAGATTGAAATTTTGTGGATTTGTTGATATTGAACTAGATACGTAAGCATCTAAATTTTTTCTGGAATTTGAAGATTTTAGAACATTTTCAGGTAAATCTGTCCTGTCCTTTCGATTCGAAACATTATTGATTGGATCTTTCTTTCCCAATGTCGTTTTTAATGTTGAGACAGATGATGTATTCGCGCTTGCTGTTCTCTTTGTATTCGAAGCTGCGGTCCGTTCAAGTCGACTTCTCAATTTGTGTCTTTGTGCTAGAGATGATCGTACATTAATAGTGGAAGATGAAGTCAAAGATGATGTTGTTGCTTTGGATGGATTAGGAGGTTTTCCTTCTTCATGGGGACCTCCATTATCTAATAGTTCTTTTTTCATGTATTTTGAACGAATTCTTGATGCATTACTTTTCATTTTCCTAATTTCTTTTCATGCCTACTACAGGGTCCTATGAGTATTCCTTAGTTTGTGTTATGCATGGCAGCTCGGGATTTATCGGAGTCATGGTATTCCCTGTTCATATCATTCATTCTCTTCAAAAATATTTTCAATTGCAAGTTGGCGCGAATAATTTTAAAGCATAGTTTGGTACATCCTACATTCCACCATGCGTATCTACTATCGGACTGTAGGATACGCATTTATTATACGGAATAAATGCACTTTCGGTATGTAAATCTCCAACTTATCGCCACAATGGCTAGATGCGTCTCGCCTTTCCTCAGGACAACGTCTTATCCAAGCTTGGAAGAATACTAAAGGAGATATTCTGCTCTCCAGCAGTGTCTCATATTCCCACAAATTTGGAATGTTTACCTTTTGAGTAGCCCGGTGGTGAAACCATTTCTCTTCAAATTTCGACTAAGCCTACACCATGCCTAAATTTTGCTTTGGCTAAAACTTGACTAATAGAAATCCCATGTACATCAATCTTTTTCATAAGCTCATCAAAAATTAATTTTTTGAAAAGGAACCATTGCTATAAAAAATTATTTCAGTGGTATATTTGATTTAATCACTTCGAAGTACTTAAATATGTACAACGTTTTCGAATGAAACTTAGAACAAGCGTATGCTTCTTATCCAAAGGGGGCAAGTCTTGGTATATATTGGGGAGAGCTTTAGCAGAAGAAAGGGAAGCATATACTGCACTTCTATGAGGCAGTTCTAATTTTCTGGCGACATTTATACCCTCCAGAAATCCTACTGCGGTATATACATTGTAACCAAGTGTGAGTCTGTCCATCTTAATGTTTCCCATTTACAGATGCAACTGTACGCCAGTTTGATATTTTGACTACTAAGGAACGTTCTTGGAAGGAACTTCGTCGTGTTTGAAAGTGGTTACTTTTATTTCGACTCTTGAACAATTTACTTTATTTCTTTTGCAACTTCAAACCACTGAAAAGGGAACGCTACAGCAATCTGTGTTACTCAAAGCAAATGTATGATATGTACCTCCTGTATTTCCCTGTCAAGAATATAAAGATGACATATAACAGATAACATTTTTGAATGAAATAGACACTCATGCTGATTTTTTATCATTTAGACCCAAAATAGGATGGCTATTTGAAGTAGACAAGTCAAGATCCATGGTATCATCTCAATCTCCCAGTATCATTCCCTCAATTCATCCTTTATAATTTCTTCGTCCGAGAAGGTTCATCTTATCTTAATCTCCCGCTTTATTATTATCCCTATCCAATGGTATAACTTTCATGTCGTATGCTTTTACACATTAGTGGGTTTCCCATATTTAGCTAGAAAAATGATAAGCTAAGAAGTAAGTTTGTTAAACTAAGGTCGTCGGGAAGAGTGAGAAGAAGGATCAAATGAGTTAAACTAGATTAATTACAAATAAACGTATGATGAATATATTCTTTGGCATCCCAAATTGAAGCAAGTTCAACTATCTAGATGTCTTTCTGATGAACATATGATTTATTTGGTACTTATGTCAATCCTTGAAAATGGAACCACTTTATCCATGCTTAATATTTACATATCATATATTGTTTTGTCCAAATACGAAATGCTTCCATACGATCCTTCAAATTATGAGCACGAAATTCAAACTCATTACTTGTTTTAATTTAAAATCATGGTAAATCGAATTGATAATGCGTTGTATTTTAGTGTACAGTAGATGGGGTGCAAGATGTAGAAAATACTTTCAGCATTTTCATTTCTTGAGCTTGATTAATGAACTGTTTGTGCGTATCAAGCACATAGCCATCGTTTTTAAATCATATTGATCGTCTGTAGATTCGTATTTCTCTAAACAACTGCAGCAATTGAATCTTGTTATTTTTAAATCGAATCTGTTGAATCTTACCACAAGAGCTATGTTGTTGCAAGACAAAAATCATTCTTTTTGTTCAAAACAAAGTGCCAAACGTCAGCGTTTGAATAAGCTAAAATAGATCCTATTAGTTGCTGTTAAACAGGTATAACTCACCAAATCAATCTCGTACATTTGGAAAATTCCAAAGAAGCAACTGCAGGTAGAAAAAAGATCGAGTTTCATTCAGCAAAATTCCTCAATAGAATTGGATCAAAAGACTCCAAAGGCTGAAATCATGCATACACCATATGGTTCTATATATGATGATAATGGTGGTTCTAACAAAGTGTATAAGACTTACACAATGCCGATCAAAAATGATGAAGAAGGGGAAGATAATATGAAGGAAATTCATGATGGTAGAGTATGTCTAAAAAAAATGAAACGAAGCGTTTCCACATGGTGGCGCAAGGATTACTTTGACAATGATATTGAAAAGCTATTCAAAATAAAAACAAAAGCTACAAAATCTGAGAAAGAAGGAAGCTTATTCTGGAAGCTTCTAGGCTTTGAAGAAAATCCAATTGCTTCCAATGAAACAAATGATTACCATGTGCGAAATAGTAGTTCAGCCGATTTGCGCCTTTCGATGCTATCAAATTTTTCAACTTCTTACAATATTGTAAGCATAAGTTTAGCTTTGGGCATGATGAGCAATGTTTACGATACAATTTCTTCATCAGATCGATCTCTTTGTTCATCTGCCCTTTTGGCTGGCATGATTTTTGGGCAACTGGCTGGTGGAACGATTGGAGATATACTAGGAAGACATATAGCAATGACAGTTGTAATGTTTCTGCAAATTGTGGCTTCTTTTGCCACTGCACTTCCTTTCAGTATTCAATACTTGCAGGTCCCCTTCCTAGGATTAACCATAAAAGAAATCTCCATATTCAAAGTTCTTGCTTGTAAGTATTTGCATTGATGGTATGATGTCATAAATCAAAGATAATCTGAAATCAGTTTTTTACTTCCACAACTCGCAGGTTGGCGTTTTATTTTAGGTGTAGGCTGTGGAGGTGTATATCCATTAGCAGCAACAATAACTGCCGAATCTTCAACAGAAAAAGAAAATCGTGGCAAGCTTGTGGCATTAACTTTCTCGATGCAAGGTGTGGGTTATTTTACGGTGTCTCTTTTTGCCTACATATTGGTTTCTATCCTTGGGGATAAATCAGATTTAGCGTGGAGACTTTTACTAGGAAGTGGTTGTTTACCTGGAGTCTTTTTAACATATAACCGATTTATGCAACGAAAGCGTAAACAAGGCGACAGCAAAGAGAAAAAGGAGGCTCAATCGCCACCTAACTATACGACGATTAGTGATGCTGTTCCTGATTTAGTTTCGATGGAAAAGGAACAAGCGTTGGCTTCTTCTATTATTGAAGCTATTACAACTGAAGAAAATCTTATTCAAAAACTAGTTGGAACTGCAGGATGTTGGTTCTTTTTTGATATTTTGTTTTATGGCAATACGCTTTTTCAACCTGTGGTGCTCAGTGCGGCTTTTGGTTCGTCTGAAACTGTGCAAAAAACGGCCAGAGACACATGCGTTATAGCTGCTTTATCACTCCCTGGTTACTTCATTAGTATAGCATCTATTGGAAAGCAGAGTCCTAAATATATCCAAATGCAAGGGTTTATGTTCATGGCTGTGTTATATTTTATCATTGGATTTTGGTTTGAGGACTTGGCTAGAATGAAAATGTTGCTACTGACTCTTTATGGATCGACATTTTTCTTTTCTAATTATGGCCCAAATGCAACAGTAAGTATTATTCAAATTGCTTGCCTTTTTTGGTACAATGAATCGTCTTGCAAATTCATTTTATTTTTCAAATACATTCTCAAAGACGTTCATGTTACCATCCATGACATTCTCAAAACCATGTCGATCGACTCTTAATGGTATTTCTGCGGCTAGTGGTAAAGCTGGTGCACTTTTTGGAGCAATTCTATTTGAACCAGTGGCCATCACTCTAGGAAATAATTCTGTGATGATCATTTGTGCTATGCTTTCGCTTTTTAGTTTCATTTTAACTCTATTTTTCGTTTCGGGTAATGTAGGCTTAGGTGCAACGACATTGGATTCAGAAACGAAAAAAGGCTTGAAAAATGAAGTTGTGCGACAAAGAAGTGATGGTTATAATAACTCTGATAAACTGATAACACTAGAACCAGAATATGAAGATCCATCGTATGGGTACGTTGCTGAACTTTCAAAAATGGAACGAAACAAAAGTGCTCCGTCTTTGCTTGACTTGTGATTAATGAAAGTTAAGTCCACCTAGACTGTTTCCACAATGAAAATTATCTAAAACATAATTTAAGCTATGCCTTTTTTGTCTTTGATTTAGATTATTTAAGGCGATATAATTATGTCTGATGATTACATGTTTTAGAAATTACCTTGAAGATTTTCTTCACAATTTTCAACGGAGGATTGATAAAGTTCTTTATCTAATATTTGAATGAATCCTGTACTCCCTATCAAATCTGGGTTTTCCACATCCAGTTTTTCCAGTAAAGTCCATCCAAAAGTTGGATCTAACGCCCGGTCCGTAGTTACAACTATGCAACCATTTTTACACTGTTGGGCTAACATGTCACTCCATTCAGGCGCTAAAATCATACCTCCGACTGTTGTTGAAAATCCTACTGTATTGAAAACCGAACTATAGGAAAAAATGACATCGGCTTTAGACAAAAGGCTTATGCAGGACGCGGCTGACCCTAAATGAAGCGATACTTTGGATAACTTCTCATCTTGGTTCTGACTATCAATGCTTGCAGGATGAAAAAAATTTTCCTGCATACCTCTTTCTAACATTTTAATACCATGATCATGCGTTGATTGTGATATTTCTATTCCATGAACACTCCAGTTAGATTTCTCCTTTTTGTCTTTGCTATTATTCGATTCATGGCACCCATTGCCATTTAGAATGAGCGACCCATACAGGACTAATTGAGCACAACCGGACCCTATATCAACTAAACACTTTTCTTCCGTTTCCATTTCTTCAAATGTCTCCATTGCACTTTTTTGAACTTTTTCCAATGTTGATTTCCAATAGAATGCTCTTTCTACAACTAAGTGGTGAAAACTTTCCACCGGAAATTCAGCGTAAGTATATCTTAACCTTTCATCATCATTTGTCAATGCCTTTTGATTATGGTCATCTTCTACACCTGTATATTGATATCCTAAATACATGCGTTTTTTATATTCTGATGGAGGATAGAGAGTATTGGATATTATGGATTGAGCCTCATCTTTTGAATATTGTTTTGTAGGTATGGCTGTGTACGTAACTACATTGTTTTCATCACTTTGATCAGCAGGTGTGTTAGAGGAGATCTCTTTTTCGTTGTTGGTTGAGAAGGTGGATTGAACGAATGAGATACCTCGATTCTCAGATATTGATATCAATGACTGGTTTGGGACAAAGGTAAATGATCGAACACAGTGTAAAGAGCTGAGCTGTGTGTTGAGCTGCAGTAATAGACACGATGAGATAAACGTGACTTTCATTTCTTTTCTATCGAAACAAAAATTATAAGAAAAAGTGGTGTCATGGACGAAAACATCTGAAATCTACAGTGACGTACTATAATCACTCGAATGAGTATTAAGTAGAATACGTAAGATGACCTAAAATATGAACTGCTGAGTTTTTTGCTTTCAAAAACAATTGAGCAACTACAATCTGCACACAACTTGGAGCACTCGTTTACAGTTGACATTTACAGCATCCTAAGCATCAATACAGAAGCCAGATTCACGAGAACTTTGGAAAAATGAAAGCATCTATCAAATCGATTCTTTTTTCGTTACTTCTTTCTCAATTAACAACCCTGACAAATTCATTTTCGCCCGGACTCAGCAAATCTCCAAGATGGCAAAAATTAATTCGTGTACATTCAACAATCGAATCACCCCTTAAGGCAACTAAGCTCGCGTCAGCTGATGATATTATTCAATTCGCAGCCGAAACGGGGGTGGATTTAAGCTTGAAGACGCTTGGACCTGGATATCGTGCAGTGGCACGGGCAAAACACAATGAAACTCAAATTATTGGTTACTGCAATGGATTTATCCGTCCTACTGGACAACTTTTACACATGGACAAAATGGAAGTTTTTAAACCAGCTTTGCAAAAAGCTAGAGCCGAAAATCCGGACTTTACTAGTGGAGGTACTGTTTTTGGAGTTGGATTGTTACTTGGTTGTTTATGTCTTACGTATGGTGAGTGACATTCTACCTCTCATGTTTACACGCGTCCTAGTGCTCTATTGGATTGGATCTGCGTACATTAAACCCCTCAAACTTTTTATTTTGGTAATTTGATGATGTTAATCGAAATTTTCATACAATAAGGTCTCGAAAATAATTGTAAGATTGCAGAATTTTTGGCCATTGATGACGGTGAAAAGCAACACAAACGCTTAGTTAGACATTACAAACGATTGGGGTTAAATGTTATTAGATACGTTGGAGAAGACATTACCAATGTTCCAGATCGTTTGATATGGGGGGGAGTGGGTACTTTGATGAATGCCGAAATCCAGCCTCTTTTGGAACGTTGGAGTCCAACATTTTTAGGGACATTGCAGAAAGAAGTAGAGTCTAGTTAGAAGGGATCGTATCAGGGGAATAATAACAGTAATGCACTAAAAGGATATGAAATCACATTGTTTCTCAAATAGCATCTTAGTGCTGATAGCAAAGATATACTTAATCACAAACCATATTATGCAGACTTTTCAAATACAAATCAAAATTTTTCTTCTCCTTTAATGATAAAAGGATTATGTTGTGATCGAAATATTCGAAAACAGTATGTCTACTTCATTCACACCAATCAAGTCACTATTTGGAAAGCGGAGAC
>Ga0115008_10004524_pt1 | contig 11549 bp, 12 predicted proteins | sample FraStrMetagenome_FD_87164 | JGI IMG/M metagenome (GOLD analysis project Ga0115008, IMG submission 87164) | Marine eukaryotic phytoplankton communities from Arctic Ocean - Fram Strait ARC3M Metagenome | ecosystem: Environmental > Aquatic > Marine > Oceanic | place: Fram Strait | collected...
AGGCGGAAGGAAAAAGGCTTCTGGAAGAAAAGAGCTCGTTCAGGTTTGTTTTCAACGAATGATTATTTTTATGATAAATTTATTAAAAGTTCTGGGGTTGGTCACACGGAAAAGTTTGGTGCGGCGGCTACCACGAGCAAGGTCACGAATATCAAGACAAAAAGCTGCAAGCATATGCCGAGCAAGCTTTCATTTTCCCTGAGCATGAATCCTTTGAATTTCACTGAATAAAATAACAATATCATGAAAACTGTTGTTTTTGAGTAAAAAAATGGATTTAAAACTATCAAGCCTCGAGAAAGATAAAATCCTTATCGATAATTACCGAAAATTTAAACAGGTGCGTTTGGTGCATTTGCAGGAGGTGCAAAAGACCTCAGGCGAGGGTAAGTGAGTCAAGATACGCTCCACCAGAGCACAACAAGCTGAGCTCATCTTCTGAGCGACTGCACCAAAAAATTGATACAGAAAAATCTTCAAAAGAGAAATAATGGCGACAAGAAGATATATTGATTTTGATACGGAAAGAAGAAGAGTTAGATCCAGATCCAGGAACGAGCATATCTTAGTTTTTTTTATTCTTTTATAAATTTTCTTTTAATTAAAAGCTCAAATCAGAGGAAAAGTTCTCGACGACGATCATCCTTCTAAGCCAGATCAGGGCTATCAGGGCGAGCGCGGAAGGGCTCGTCCGAGCTCAATCTATCAAAATGCAGAGAATGAAATCGCAGAATTAGAAAATACAGTTCGGTTTGCAAAATTTTATATTTTTAGTAAAATAATAATTATAAGAAGCCTGAATATGATCGAACCAAAACCGTCACCATCGATAAACATTGGAAGCTCATTGTTAAATGGATCTGGAGTGCGATCGCGAATTCCTGTTCCTGTTTCGAGAAACGTCCAAAAACCTGCAAATGTAAAAGAAGCCCGAAAACTGCCGCCTCTTCTCCCCGAAAAAACGGAAGAAAAAGGAGAATCAAGTGGCCCGCCACGATTTCGTCCACCAGAAGTAGACATTAATAGTTTGATGAATAAGTTTTCTACAAAGCAGAAAGATGCGCCATCACCGCAAATTTCAAAAATATCTGATAAGGAAGAAATTCTTCGTCGCCACAAAGATCTTGTTTCAACCCATCAAGCTCCAGAAAAATTTCCTTCTCCGCCGCCGACTCCAAAACAGCCTCCGACTGGATTTCAACCGGTTGGTAATGCGAAGCCAAGACCTTTTGGCTTTTTGAACAATGCTCAAGATAGAACGCCAACTCGCGAGCACCTTATTTTCCCAAAAGAAAACCAAATCGAGGAACAGCATTTAATAGAACTTCCTGCTGAAAAGGTCGTCCTTGAAAACGAAGAAAAAGAGTGGAACGAGCGATACAAACATGTCCGAGAAGAGCACATGAATATTTTTGAAGAGCAAGAGCAGCTTTTTGAAGAGGTAACGATTATTTATTTAGTTTGTTAGTCGATCTTCAGGTCACGAGTCACGTATTCCTTGCTTTCTCAAGAACCCCCTTAAATTTTTACTAATCTTTGGATTAAGCTAAAAGAACAAGAAGAAGAATCAATGAAAGAAGAGTCTGAAAATCATGATATTGAGTATCAAAAGCGACTTCACCAGGTTTAAAATATACTTTTAGCTCTTTATATTCAAAAAATATATATTTAAATCTCGATATTAAGGACCTTGCAGCGATGGAAACTCTCGAAACAAACCCAATTACTTTGCGCAGCATTGTCGCAGCACCAACTTTAGAAGATAACAACTCGCAGCATTATGTGAGCGGATTTTCAAAGGTCTCGAAACTGAGCGACTCGGGATATAACTCCGTTTCGAAGCCGTCTGGATTAAGTTTTAGAAATAATTCTGAAACAAGAAACGCAGTATTTCGGAGCTATGAAAACGAGCAGCCAGAACTTGAATCGCAGATTAGCCACGATGAATTGCAGAAAGCGAAATCTGTCACAGAAATAAAAGCAAAATCAAACAGCGCCCCCTGGCGGTACAATAAAACAAACTCATTTGATCTTATCCAGAAAAGCAGTCAAGAATCAGTTTTCAAGGAACAAGCTCAAATTCGCCAGCGACCAAATATGAATTTTGACACCCCAAAGAGCACGAGCTCGATTCCTCAAAAGAGCAGTACTTTTTCAAGCGCTAGATCTGGTCAAAAACAGTCGATTGATGATCTGATCAAAAAATTCCATGTAAATTTTTCATCAAAAGTCTCCATCAAATATATATTTAGCCGCGATCAACGACCAGTCAGCCACAAAAAGCAGCGGACTGGATGCCTCCGACTTTGCAAAGAATCAAGAAAAAACCTTGCGTCAAGAGCAGAGTCTCGGCTTTTGAAAATATATCCGAGGTAATGTCGAAATTCTTAAAATAAGATTAAAACCATCAAAAATTTAAGGATCCAAAGACAGAAGATACAAATCGAAACACTGTTTTCAATTATAGAAGATAAATTATTCAATATTATTTTGCACCATTTTTTATTCTGAAAGTACAATAACAATAATGCACGAATGCTGCTTAATAAACTGCCTATTGTAATCTGAATTCATGTTATTTGCATTTTTCAGACAAGAAAATCTGGATTTAATTGAGCAAACATGTTCTAAAGATGTGGGTAGCCGCGGAATCGATTGTTTGTCATTGCTATAATAAATAAAAAAAAATTGATTTTGTTTTATGAAAATTACCTCGGTTGTACAATCGAGGGTACTCGTCAGACTGATATTTGTAATCACTTATTTCCTGAAACATAAATTGGATAAGATCATCGATTAACGATAAAATACCTCTGAAGCAAAGCTCTGAAACGACGAAAATAAAAGAACAAAAACTTGTAAAAGATGCATTTTTATAAAAATTTTTGTTTTTCAAAAATTGCAAGTAAGCTTAGTCTTTGTTGATTTCTCGCGTTATATAAGAATATTTTGGTGGTAGCTCTCTTGCGCCTCGGACATCTGTGTTCAAAATTGACAGGGAATTATTTTTTAATTTGAAATCAATTTTCTGAGAATATTGCAAATGGCTATCTTTATTGATTAAAATTCAGATAAATAAAAAAAACAGAGTTTTCAATTTGTCAAAATTTCAATATTTTGCAATAAAAATATTTTAAATAAATGAATCAAAAAAATTGTCAAAATAAAAGAATGTGAACTTTCTCGTAGACGTTAAACTCATAAACTTTTGCCGAGCAAACATGTAAATTAAATTAGCGAGCGTCTTGACATTCGGTCAAAGAAAACAAATGCGATGAGCGCGGTGATATCTTGGTGGAGCTTATCTGGGCCTGGGCGCGGTCGCCTCGTTAACCACAGCGCCGCGCTAGAGTGCTTGTCAGACCAAAGCAATAACCAACTTCCGCTGACTTCTACAAACCACCCCAGGCTTTTCCTAAACGTGAATTTTCTTCTGGAGGATTTTTATAGAGATGTTTTAAAACGTAAAACGTTGACGAATATTGAGAGATGAAAATGAAAATTTTCGAATTGAGTTTTCTATTTCAAGCGGCGCTCTCAAGAAATGGTTATTAAAAACCCCTCAACGATTAAGAACAATAATACTTTTGCCCATTTTATTTGGTCTGTTGGTTTTTCCAAATTAATACTAAAAGGTTGTCTCAAAAATTTAAATTACATAAATTGGATAAAAAAATGTGAGTTTTTTTAGTATTCGAAAAATATAAAAAAAAAATGGTTTTCATTATTTTTTTTAATTTATAAAATAAAAAAAATAATTCCAAAACGTATATTTGTTTTTTTAACCTATTTACTTTCTTGTTATACTGCTTTTGCGTATAAAAGCAGCTTCTCAAAGTTTCTTAAATTGCTCTAATAACCACTTGACAGTATTTCTTTCGACTTTTCATCAGGTCGTTACAAGCCGCTGACACGTCTCGTTCCGAGCGAACCTTTCCCAAGTCCGCCTGAAAGTCCAATCAATGTTCCACGAAGCTCAAGTTCAATAAATCTTTCTTCTCTTGGCGCTGCTTTTTCCCTTTTTGTGCTTCAAGAGATTCTTGAAGCCGATGAAATTGCCTGTGCAGCGAACACGCTTGCTGTGAAAAATGATACGTTTATGTGGGAAGCCGAAACTGGGCTTGATCAGCATGGAGTTCCAGTTCCGATTAATACAGCCACAAGTTGGATCGACGGAAGCGGGATTTATGGAGGCACGCCCGAAAAAGAAGCTTTTCAAAGAGAATTTAAAGGTTTTTTAAATTATAAATTCAAAAATAAATTTTTAATTTATTAAAAAACGCGAATTATAAATTACTCAAAATTCAATTAATTATTTGTTTTTTTATAATTTTTATTTCCTGAAACATTGCACGACAATAAATGTGGTGATTAAAATATATATCTTTCAAGATGGGCGTGTTCTGCTCTGCGAACGCGATCAAGGATGTTTTGTACGTCATAAAAAGGTACTTAGTTTTGTTGATTAGTCCCGGCGAGCTGAGTTTATCTTAACGACAAATTGTCCGGCCGAGCATCGTGCTCGTCAAATAGTTTAAAACAATAAAATAATCCGTATTTTTAATAATTTAACTTTGTAGAAAAGTAAATTAACCAATCTCGCACTGTCTGGCTGTCATTTTACAAATTATATGTAAAAAAATAATATTCAAGAATTTACCAAAAAGCCTCACCGACCACAGAATTTCAATAATTAACATTAAAAACATTGAATTATCAGCTACGAGACAGCAAAATGCTTCCAGATATTATTGCATTTGTCTGGCATCGTTACCACAATATTGTGGCGGAAAGCGTGAAATTATCAGACGAAGGGCTTTCAGACGAAGATATTTACCGGCAAACAAAGAAGCTCGTTATCAGCACGCTTCAAAATATTATCTGGTAAGAAGTTGGATTATGCTTTTGACGAGTCAGCAATTTTGAATTTGGAAAATACTTTCGGACATCAAAATAATTCCAAGTTTTCTCAAAATGCGCCCATTAATATTATTTTATTTATTTTTAAGGTATGAATGGCTTCCACTGATCGTCGGTGAGGAATTTTTCTCTCCAGAAGACAATGCGTATCTGACCGGTAAATTAATATTTTAAAAATTTCTTAATATTAATTTTTTTCAATATTGCAAATTTTTACTTATTTCAAAAAAATTATCTTTTTAGTTTTTTTAAATTAATATTAAAATTAAAGGTCGTCACAATGGACATGACCCGCACATAGATCCTCGCATTTCAGTCGAGTTCGCTGCGGCCTCACGAGCGCTCAAGTCAACCCTTCCCGCTTTTTTGCCAATTCACGATTTGAACGATACGAACATTTGTGCAGTTAAAAACACAATAAGCGGTTCAACACATTTCTGCGAAGATCCAAAACTTGATAAAATTGAACTTTTATTGGGTCTGTCGCGCCGATTAGCGGATAATGTCAACTCGGATTATGAAGATTTTGAAAAGGATGCCAAAAATGCCGCAGAATTTGAGATTCCGGGTTTATTTGACGTTCAAAATTTCCTTCATTTTTCAACTCAATCCGAAAATTCTGAAAATTTGCCCTTTTTTTCAGGAATTATCTCGCAGCCTAATTTTGACAGTCTGAGCGAGCTAATCGCAATTCAAATGCAGAAAATACGCCACAGTGACTGGCGCTGGTTTGAAAACTTCGAACTCAACTCGATTCTAGAAAGCCAAGATGTTCAAAGAGTTTCTTCAACGACCTGGCTCGATGTTTTGAATATAGCGTTTGAGGATGAATTTGTTTGGTTCGGAAATGGATTTCAAATTGAACCACTCTTCGATGCTTGTCCTGCTTCTGATGATTCTATTAAAGAAATAGCTTGGGTTATATTTTATGAACGTTTAACATTTTTTGAACTTATTATTTTTGTTTGTCGTTTTAATTTACAACTTAAAAAATATTGTAATATTGTCGAAAATATGACTTGACGATTTCTTTTAAATAAAGCTGATACTTCAAAACAGTTATTTTTAAATATCCATTTATTTAAAAAGAAATAAAATATTTATTTACTAACAAAAAAGAAGTAATTAAAGTACTAACAATTTAATTATATAAGACTACTTTTAATTAAATAAAAGCATAAAACTGGTTTAGAATAAATTGGAAAATAATTTAACCCGAAAATGAAGTTCTTGAATGCGCAAAAAATCAATCTCTTTCAAACTTGGTTCAATCTATAATTTCTGCCGTGATCGTGCTTGTTTTCATTCTTGCGATTTATCTGACGATGGTATTTTGGACAAAGAAGGAGCGTTCCGCAAGACAACGTCGCGAAAGTCTGATTCAAATAAAACCGACGAACTCGCAAATGCGAAGATATACCAAATTTGAACAATCTGTTCTTGCCGGTCCGACCGGTTTTGCGCAAAGTTTCCGAGCGACGGAAATCGAATGTACAGAAGACTTTGAAGACAGGGAAGTAACAATTGCTTTTGAAAATGTTGAAAACAAGCCGTGTTTAAACGTCATGAACAATTTTGGCGAAATGGACCAATTTTATATTCACAAAATGGGCGATCCAGAAGAACCGAATAAAATTCGCGGGTTTTTAACGAAAAATCGAAGGATGGACACGCTACTTTTGCAGAATTATGGAAGAAAAGATCTTTATCTTGAATTTGCGTCAACTTGGCAAAGAAATATTTTTTTGGGAGTGCTTAAAAGCTTTGTTTCTGGAAATAATGTCGATCTAGATTTAAGGAAAGGGCGAAAATTGTGGTATGGTTCAAAAAATGCTGGCACAGGAAAGAAACTACCGATTAGAAACCGATCCTGGACGAAATCAATCTGGGAGTCCATATTATGGACTCCCAAACGGCCTCTAGTAGTAGGATTTTTGCGTAACGTTTTGGCGCTGTTTTAAATTATTGTCCAGGGTCAAATATCTGACCGGTATGTTTTTTATCTATTTCTTTTTTGTTTTCGTTCCAAAAAATTTTAGAAAAATATATAAATGATTTCAAAAAAGATGTTTTATGGTCTTTACATGTCTAAACAGTTAATAGATAATTTTCTGCCTTTATAATTTTCAACTCTTTTAAAAGAGATGAGCTCGATAATAAAATCGACGAAATAGCAATGTCTGGCGGAAAGCGAAAAAAGCTAATAGAAGAATTTTTGCAAAAAGCTTTTACAAAAATGGTGGGTGAAGACGAAGACGATTCAGTATTTGCGAATATTGTGGATTATGACGACGAGCATGGACAGATGATTTTGTCGCAAATCGAACTTGGACAGCTTTTTGGACAACGTCAGAACTCGGCGTTTATACAGTAATGGGATGCCGAATTAAATGTTTTGAGAAGTTAACCCTTCCGGGTAAAATTACCAATATTAATACTCAAAGTTATTCAATTGAATTTAGCTAAAAGCGCAGAGCTTCGCTTCGCGTCAAATATCTCTTTTCTTTTTTATTTTATTCGCCTCGCTCAGCCATTTTTAACGAAATTTAGAACAACTAATTGGTCATTTTTCCCAAAAGGGTTAAACACTTTAGCTTCACAATCCCTTTTTGCAGACACTTTACAAAGCAATGGACTTAACCGACAGCGGAGAAGTTCACGTTGTAGAATTCATCAAATTTTTAACTCGCTTGACAGAAAACGATTCAGCCTGGCGAGCTAATATTCTCGAAAAACAATTCAAAGACTCGCTCGTGATTTCAAAAGAAGGTGTCGAGAAAATCGTCTCGCTGATTACAAAAAGCTCGGCAAGCAAAGATATCAAAGACTTGCACAAAGCATGCAAAGCGATGATGAAAGGTCTTGGAATAAAATCAAGCGAGGATCAAGCAGAAAATGAGCTTTTTATTCAACTGATGGTGAGTACTTCAAAAGTCAGTCGGCGGTTCACAGTTCCTCGAAACACGAACAGACGTTTCAGAAAGGGCTCCAAATTCGTATTGCGAATTTGCATCATTGCGAAAAATTGTGAAGCGGAGCGAATTCGCACAAAATGAATATTCGCAAATTTTTTGGAAATTAAGAAAAAAAAACTCGCAATTTCGCAATTTATCGCAAAATAAAAAAAAATCTTCGCGTCGCAGAAAAAAATTATTTTTTCGCTTTCGCTTCGGTTCCCAATTTTCGCTTTCGCTTCGCTTCGCAATTTTGTGAGCGATATTTTGAGCACTGTTTCAGTCGTTACAGAGTTCGCAGCCTCGTCATGAAAGACGAGGACGAGTCTTTGCTTGCCAAGTTCATTCCGAAAAAGCTCCGGCGCGTGTTTGAACAAAAAAGGCGGCATATAACTGTTCTTTTTATTTTTTTTGGAATAATTGTCGCTCTGATGGTCGACCGAATTTATTTTTTTCTTTTCCTAAACGAGTCTGCTGGCATTCGACAAATAACAGAAGTCGGCCTTCTTTTGTCGAGATCAACAGCAGCTGCGCTTTCTTTTATTTATCCGATGATGCTGCTTTCTATGTGTCGAAATCTACTGACAAAGCTGCGTCAAAAGTCAATCAATCAGGATTGCGGGCTACTTTGCGCTTGAAATATGCATTTTTGACTAAGCGCCGCTATTCAGTGCCACTTATCGCAAAATTTAGCTCTTTCAAGTTCATCCCTTTCGATCAATCAGTCGAATTTCACAAACTTGCAGCGTATATTGGCGCTTTTCTTTCCGTAATTCACGTTGTTGGACATTTCCTCAATTTTTATTTGCTCGCTGAAGCTCCTTATCAAGCTGCTTCTTGTGTTCTTCCTCAAGTTTTTACCGACGAAGAGTCAGAAAAGTCCTTTTTCCAGCTTCTTTTCACAAGTCATCAGGGAATAACAGGCTTGCTGCTTGTTCTTGTCATGTCAATTATTTACAGCTTTGCCGCCGCGCAGTCAAGGCGAAAACGACATAAAGTCTTTTGGAAAACGCACATGCTCTATCCGCTTTTCTTTCTACTTCTTAGTCTGCACGGATTACAAGCACTTCTGCAGGAGCCAAAGTTTATTTTCTATTTGCTCGGTCCTGGGATTATCTTTTTGATTGACAAGACAATTGAGCTAAGAAGGTCTTATGTCGAAGGAACCGTTTTTAAGTCGGGTATTTTAAAAATATTATTTTTTCGATTTTTAATTTTTTAAAAATATTTTTTTTTTTAATTTTTGATATTATTATGATTTTTCTGCAAAATGAAAAAATAACAAACGGTCAAAAGTGCCACTCAAAGAATTTGATCTTCTTCAATCTAGCGTCACGTGCTTGAAAATGAAAAGGCCGAAAAGTTTCGACTACCACTCTGGTCAATGGATCAGAATAGCACTTCCAGAAGGTTAGTTTTCATTTCTCTGAAATCAAGAAAGACTCATCAATTTTTTAGTCTCAAAATGGGAGTTTCATCCATTTACTCTTACTTCCTGCCCCGCAGATGACTTTATCAGTTGTCACGTGAGAGCAGTCGGGCCTTGGACAACTTCTCTGCGCGAGTACTTGAAAAAAGTGCGAACTGGGAAACTTCCAGTTCCGCGAATGTACGTCGACGGGCCGATTGGCGAAGGACACCAGAATTGGCATAAATTCGAATGCTCGGTTCTCGTCGGTGCTGGAATTGGAATCACTCCTTTTGCTTCTATTTTAAAAGATATTGTTGGAAGGTAAAAATCTTAAAAATAATAAATAATGTTTTCGTATTTTAAATTTTCAGAAATATGAGCATGACAAAATGCAAAAAAGTCGTTTTTATTTGGGTTAAAAGAAGCGACAAGCAGTTCGAATGGATGGTCGACATTCTCAAAGAAGCCGAAAAAGCGAGCAACATGATTGAAACGCACGTTTTCATCACTCAGAAAAAAAGCGACTTCGATTTGCGGACGCTGATGCGCTACTTTTTGGAAAACAAGCTCGACTCGCCCTGCGGCAAGAGTCTTTTCACGGGCCTCAGGACTGTCACACATTTTGGCAGACCAGATTTCAACGAGCTTCTTGAAGATGTGCAGCAGAAAAATTCGGCGATTGGTAAAATCGGATGTTTCAGTTGCGGTCCGCCAGCTCTTTCAAAAGCGGTCGACAAAGCAGCAAAACATCTGAATAAATTGGACAATGCACTTTTTGAACATTTCTTTGAAAACTTTTAAAATGCTTGAAATAAAAAAAAACATTATTTAAATTTTGTTTATTCAGAACAATTATGTCTTGGCGGCACAGTTTTAATTTCTCCGTCTTCAGGTAAAATCCGGTATTCTTTTAAAAATAAATTTTCAATTTTTATCGACCTCCCGATTCTTGCTCTTCTTGATCTTCTAAAGCTGATTGGTAATTTTATCCTTGAAGCGATGTTTAACCTGATATAGTCGTACAGCTCCCAAGAAGCACCAAGAAAAAATGCGACGAAAATAATTCCGCAAAGTGGCAGCTGCGTCCAAGCGACGAGGCACAAATGAATGTGGCAATGATCGTCCTGAATTTTCTTCCCGTTGCAAATGAATTTAATATTTTCTGAAATTATAAAAAATCTTACGAATTTTAAAACGACAAACCATAATTGTAATGCGGCCGTGAAAGACAATCTCGTTCGCGGAATTTTTTCCCGATGCAATCTTAAAACAGTTAAAATAAGTCAAATAATTTAAATGAAATTCTTACGTGGAAAAGTAACAAATTGACAATCGCCCCAATTCGACCATTTTGTCCATTTTCCGTGTGTAACAATCGTCAAATTTTGGAGAAAACAATTCTCTTCCATGATTTCAATTTCTTTTTCTCTCGTTTTCGCAAAAATTAAGTATCTTATTTGACCATTTTTAGCCGATAACGTTCTATATTTCTTAAACTGGCTATCAAATATTCAACAGGTGTCAAAATAAAACGGGCTTGAGAAAGATCGAAATGAAAAGTGTCGCAAGCGGGTTTTGGAAAAAGCGACGATCAATTAAGGAGCTCTCTAATGGACTTGGGACACGGGCAATCAAAAACAATCAATTTGATTTAACCGTTTTTAATTAAAAGCTTTGCACGCAGAATTCAGTAAATTTTTTTCATTCGATATATTTATTTCTACAAACAGAATAATTGTCGACATAGGCCAGTCTGTCTCAATTTTCAGCCAAACAGGCAAAATGAAAGAAAAAAAATGAAATCTCGACAGACCAAAAAGGGAAATTTCAGTTTCTTATTTTGTGTGTTTTTCAAATATTTACAGCAGCATTTGATTCTTTTTACTTTGTAGACAAATCCTCCAAAAGTTCAAAGGTCTTAATCGTCTGGAAATCGGAAACAGGATGGCCGATGAACAAGGCAACGTCGTCGTCGGAAAGAAGAAGGCAGTCGTAGTTGGAGTCATGTGATTGCTTTCCACCAAGAATGACGCGATTGCCGATATGAACAAAACCGTTTTGATCAATTTTGTAGTCATTTGGCTAGAAAATAAAGATAAATGCGGGTTTTTAAAGGTCGTTTTTTATAAACACTTTTATTCTTAACTTACCATAATACTCTCGCCGATGATTCCCGTCAAACCAGAAGTCGAGAGGCCGTCTGAATTCAAGACCGAAAATCTAAGCGAGCTTTTCGTTTGTTTCGTCGCCACAAGAAGCTCAAT